>Ga0302046_10001912_pt1 | contig 19514 bp, 17 predicted proteins | sample RVTome_11_FD_200261 | JGI IMG/M metagenome (GOLD analysis project Ga0302046, IMG submission 200261) | Soil microbial communities from uranium-contaminated site in the Upper Colorado River Basin, Wyoming, United States - RVT147D111 (version 2) ...
CGCCGCTTTACTCATCCCGTTGCCGGGACTTTCTCGCTCGACTTGCATGTGTTAGGCACGCCGCCAGCGTTCGCTCTGAGCCAGGATCAAACTCTCCAGAAAAAACGGCTTTGCCCTTGCGGGCAAAACTTAACCGGTCCGAATAAACGAACCACTCGCCCGCAAGTCAGTAACGCGATATTCTGTTGTCAAAGAGCAAGGAAAATAAGATCAGGAAAATCTGGGATTTAGATAAAGCCGCTTGTCCTTATCAAATATCGGAAGCTTTTTCAGCCCTGTCAAGGGGTGCCTGGCTGGCTTTCCCACCCGGACTAGCTTTTATACCAGGCCGATCCAGTACTGTCAAGCGCTTTTGTCAATCAATGGTAATTTTTTTAAAGCGCCGCTTCCCGACCCGGACCAGATATTCCTGGTCAGCGGCCAGCGCCTGGTTCGGGTCGAGGACCCTTTCCCCATTCACCTCGACCGCTCCTTGCCGGATCAGGCGCCTCGCCTCGGAGTTCGAACTGGCAAGACCAGCCCTCGGCAGGACCACGTACAGCAAGAGGGGCTGGTCCGCCGCGGGGATGCGGACATGCTCGATCTCTTCCGGGAGCAGCCGGTCCCGAAAGATCCGATCGAATTCCTGAGCGGCAGCCGCCGCCGCGGCTGGCGAGTGGTACAGACTTACCAAGGTCTTGCCGAGGTTGACCTTCGCAACCCGTGGGTGTAGTGTCCCCTGCTCGAGGCCCTCTCGAATTTGGGCAATCCCCTCAAGAGACAGAGGCGTAGTCAGCTCATAGTAGCGGAGGAGCAAAGCATCCGGAATCGACATGACCTGGCCGAACATCTCCTTGGGGGAATCTGCCAGGGCGATGGAGTTTCCCAAGCTTTTGGACATCTTCTGGACTCCGTCCAATCCTTCCAGGATCGGCACCGTCATAATGACCTGCGGCTCCTGGCCAAAGTCCCGCTGAAGCTCGCGGCCGACCAGCAGGTTGAACTTCTGATCTGTGCCACCCAATTCCACGTCAGCCTCGAGGACGACCGAGTCGTACCCTTGGATCAGCGGGTAGAGAAACTCATGGATACCGATCGCGAGCCTCTCTCGATACCGCCTCTGGAAATCATCTCGTTCGAGCATGCGAGCCACGGTGTACTTTGAGGCGAGACTGATGAGCGCCTCGCCCGACATCGCGCCCAGCCATGTGCTATTGAACTCGATCCGCGTCTTCGCCGGGTCCAGGATTTTGAAGATCTGGCTCTTGTAGGTTTCGGCGTTACGCGCTACTTCCTCGGCCGACAACGGCTTGCGGGTCTCGGAGCGGCCCGACGGATCCCCGATCATTCCGGTAAAATCACCGATCAAAAAGATGACCTCATGCCCAAGCTGCTGGAATTGGCGAAGCTTCTGAAGGACCACAGTGTGGCCCAGGTGCAGATCGGGAGCCGTCGGATCCATCCCCAGCTTTACCCGAAGGGGACGTCCCCGCCGCTCGAGTTTTCGCAACAGCTCCTCCCGGCTGATCACATCCACGGTCCGGGACGTCAGAACCGCCAGTTGCTCCTCCGGTGTGGGCTTTGCAGTCATGCTCTGTCCCTCACGGCTTCCCCCTCGCCTCAGGTCCCTGCACTCTGGTATAATACCCTCGAATCTCCTCCTTTCCAAGGGTGACGATGGCGATGTCGCGCCGGGTGCTTGTCAAGGGACTTATCTGGGTCGTACTGCTGTTCTGCGTCGTCGGAACGGGAGTCCTCGGGGGTGTGGTAGCCGCCTATGTCCGGGACCTCCCACCCCTTGATATTCTTGAAGAGTACCAGCCGAGCCTCGCCACCACGTTGTATGACGACCAGGGGAAACCCTTTGCCAGCTTTTACGAACAGCGACGCATCCTCGTCCCTTTGGACAGAATTCCCCCCTTCCTCCGCGAGGCCCTCATTGCCGTGGAGGACAGCCGGTTCTATCAGCACTACGGCCTCGACCCCGTCGGTATCATCCGGGCCCTCTGGACCAATATCAACTGCCTCTGCTTGGCTGAAGGGGGGAGTACGATTACCCAACAGCTGGCCAAGGTCCTCTTCTTTACCCCGGAAAAGAGTCTCTCTCGGAAGTTCAAGGAGGCTCTCCTCGTCTTCAGGATCGAACGCGATCTCTCGAAAGACAAGATCTTGGAGCTCTACTTCAACCAGATTTACTTCGGGCACGGGGCATACGGCATCCAGGCAGCCGCGCAAACGTACTTTAACAAGCCGGTGGATGAACTGAACCTGGCCGAAGCCGCCATGCTGGCCGGCCTCCCCAGGGCGCCGAACGCTTACTCCCCAATTTTTTATCCCGAGCGGGCGCAAAGGCGGCGGCATCACGTCCTGAAGCGCATGCTCGAGGAGGGGTTAATCACGGCGGAGCAGGCCGAGGCCGCCACGCAGCTCTCCTTCAGCACTGCAACACCCAGCAGGGCGACCGATTCGGCCCCCTATTTTGTCGAACACGTCCGCCAATATCTCGAGGAGAAATTTGGAGCCTACGCCGTGTACCACCGGGGGCTCAAGGTCTACACGACCCTGAACCTCGAAATACAAGAGGCGGCATCGGATGCCCTCAGACGTGGACTTCGAGATCTCGAAAGGCGGAAGGGCGTCCGGCTGCAGATCTGGCTCCAGTCAGAAGGATCGCCCGCCGGGCAACAGCCTAAGGTGGGAGAAGCCCTGGAAGCCACGGTGACGGATGCGACCACTGATCTCCTTCACTTGCAAGTTCGCGCCTATCAAGGGAAGGTTTCCTTCGAGGAATTCACCAAGCTCGGCCTGCCGGATATGTGGGCGACGGTCAAGCCCGGAGACCAGATTCCTGTCCGGGTGGTGAAACGTGACGGAAATCGGATAGAGGTGGCCTTCGAGACCGAACCGGAAATCGAAGGCGCCTTCCTCGTGCTGGATCCCCGAGACGGGGCGATCAAGGCCATGGTCGGAGGATACGATTTCCAGCGAAGCAAATTCAATCGGGCAACCCAGGCCCGGCGGCAGCCCGGCTCAGCCTTCAAACCCTTTGTCTATGCCACTGCCTTCGACATGGGCTTGACGCCGGCCACCATCTTCGAAGACAGCCCGGTCAGCTATCCCATGATCATCGAGGAGGAGATCACCGAATGGAGTCCGGACAACTACGACCGGATCTTCCGCGGGCCCGTGACCCTTCGTCAGGGCTTAGAGCAATCCATCAATGTCGTCGCCGTCAAGTTGATCGAACGGGTCGGAGTCAATCCCGTCATCCGAATGGCTAGACGCCTCGGCATTAAAAGCCCCCTCCGTCCGGAGTTCGGCTTGGCCCTAGGCGTCTCTGAAGTGAGCCTGCTCGATATGGTTTCGGCCTACGGGGTCTTCGCTGCCGGTGGCTACAGGGACGAACCCTATGCCGTCAAGAAAGTCCTGGATAGTAACGGCGTGGTCCTGGAGGAATGGTTCCCTGAACCGCAGTTGGTGCTGAGGCCGGAGACTGCTTTCGTCCTGACCCACGTGTTGCAGGGGGTCGTGGAACGGGGGACTGGGAAGCGAGCCAATGTGCTGCAAAGACCCATTGCCGCCAAAACCGGGACGACCGACAAGGCGACCGACGTCTGGTTCATCGGCTACACCCCGAGTCTGGTGGCCGGCATGTGGATCGGATACGATATCCAGCGCTCGCTGGGACCCTACGCAACCAGCGCGCAATTGGCTGTTCCGATTTGGTTGGACTTCGCGCGGCAAGTCCTGAACGGTGTACCCGAATATTTTCCGGTTCCCAAAGGCGTTGTCCCGATGTTTGCCAATTACAGGACTGGGGCGCCCACCACGCCAGATGACCCCGAGGTCATCCGGGAATACTTTATCCGGGGGACCGAACCTCAGCCCGCCCAAGTCCCGCACGCCGACCCCTGGATTTCGCGCCCCGGCGAGATAAGCCCCCACGCCCTGCCACAATTCCCCGCTACAAGATACTCGCGGTAGCAGGAGAAATATCGTCCCCCCAAAGTCCCTGTCCGCAATGATGAGTTCCTCCCGGTCATCGTCGGCCGATTCGCCGCCAAATCGGAGCGAACCTCATCCAAGAGGGATATCTCGCGGGTCGGGCTCTGCCTCCAGGATTTCCCGCGCCCGTTCCAGATCGCTCACCGTAACGAAGATCTGATGCTTCGCGAGCGGTCCAACCGTATAACGTGCATCGACGGCATACGGGCTCTCGCGCTTGACCAGATACGGAACCCCGTAGGCCTCGAGCAGGGAGACGATAAAATCTGCCTCGAGAAACCCCTCTGCACTGACCAGCAAAATCAGGTCTTCCGTCACTCGACTACCTGCTGGAGGCGCCCCGTCTTGACATCGTAGATGAGGCCGTGGACGGTGATATCTTGCGGGAGAAAAGGGGATTCCTTAATCTTCTGCACCTGACGCTTGACGTTGCTCTCAAGGTCCCGAAAGCCGAAAAACGCCATGCCCGCCGTATCTCTGCCTGCCTCCATGGCCAGCTCTTTCCTGAGCTGGTCATCGTACACACCCAAAAGACGGCACCCCGTGTGGTTGATCACGAAGATCTCCCGGGTCTCGGCGAACCGGCAAGAAAGCACCAGCGAACGGATCACGTCGTCAGTAACAATCCCGCCCTCGTTCCGGAGGATATCGGCATCCCCGACCTGCAGTCCGAGCATGTCCTCCACCTGGATACGACAATCCATGCAGGTCAACACGACCAGCCGCTTTGCGGGATGTCTGTCCGGCTTGTCCCGTTCCCCGAAGTTCTCTGCATACGTCTGATTAGCCCGCATGCACTGCTCTAACAGGCCCAAGGCCTCCTCCCCTACTTATCCCCTCGGGTGCATTCTCGCCTTGTAGGCGATGAGCGTGTTTCTGAGAAGCATCGCCACGGTGAGCGGGCCGACACCTCCAGGCACCGGCGTGATGAGAGAAGCCCTCGGATACACCGAGGCGAAGTCCACATCTCCCACCAGCTTCCCCTCGACCCGGTTGATTCCCACGTCAATAACCACCGCCCCTTCTTTCACCATGTCCCCCGTCACGAGCCCGGGTTTTCCCACGGCCACGACCAGAATATCAGCCTGCCGGGTATGCTGATCGAGGTTCCGGGTCCATTCCTGGCAGACGGTCACGGTGGCCCGGCGCTCGAGGAGGAGGAAGGCGGTCGGCTTCCCCACGATCGTACTCCAGCCGACGATCACCGCATGTTTCCCTTCGATGGCAACGTGGAACCGATCGAGGAGCTCCATAATGCCGAGTGGCGTGGAGGCGATGAAAAGGGGGTTGCCGGTGAGGAGACCCCCCAGGTTGGACGGGTGGAAGCCGTCTACATCTTTGGCAGGGGCCACGGTCTCCAGGACCGACCGCTCCCTGAGGTGAACCGGAAGGGGGAGCTGCACCAGAATGCCATCGATGGTGTCGTCCCGATTTAAACCGTGAAGGACCTCGAGAAGTGCCTCGCTCGAAACGGTGGCGGGAAGGGTGATCTGCACCGACCGGATACCAACTTCTTCACATGCCTTCCCCTTATTCCGCACGTAAGTTGCCGAAGCGGGATCCTCGCCCACAAGGATCACTGCCAGGCCCGGGGGCCGCCCCGCTTTCGCAGCGAGGATCTCCGTCTCGGCGCGCACCTCACGGCGGATCGCCGCAGCAATTGCCTTCCCATCCACCAGCTGGGCGGGCATCCGTCCCCCTACACTAAGGCGCCAAACCCCTCCTCACGAAGCTGGAGACGGGTGATGGCTTTCGCTTTGCCGCTCTCCTCCTCCAGATCCAGGACGACCGCCGAAAGAACGGGAGCCCCCTTTGCCACCCGGAATTTCGAGGGCATCTGGGACAGGAAGCGACCGATGACGTCTGAGGGCTCCATCCCGATGATGGAATCGGTAGGCCCGGTCATCCCCACATCGGAGATATACGCGGTCCCCCCGGGGAGGATCTGTTCGTCGGCGGTCTGGACATGCGTGTGCGTTCCAATCACGGCCGACACCCGACCGTCGACGAAGCGGGCCAGGGCCTGTTTTTCCGAGGTGGCCTCGGCGTGAAAATCGATGAGGATCAGATCAGTGGCCTGCTTGAGAAGGACGATGTGATGCTCCGCCATTTTAAAGGGACAATCAAGGATCGGCATAAAGACCCGGCCTTGCAGATTCATGACCCCGACGCGGCGCCCGCCCTTCTCCCAGAGGGTCACCCCGGAACCCGGCGCGTGTTCCGGATAGTTGGCGGGACGGAGCAGGCGGCGTTCGGCGGCGATGTACGGCTCCGCCTCTTTCTTGTCCCAGATATGGTTGCCTGACGTCAACAGATCGATGCCGACCCGAAAGAGTTCCTCACCCACCGAAGGAGTGATGCCGAAGCCGCCAGCCGCATTTTCGGCATTCGCAACAGTCAGTTCAATCCCGTACTTCTTCCGAAGGCGCGGCAGCAGAGTAGCCACGGCCTGCCGGCCCGGCTTTCCAACGACGTCGCCGATAAACAGGACCTTCATCCAGACCTCAGTCGCCAGACCTCAGACCGCAGGGTCCAGTCGTCAGATTAGAGACTGCAGCACTCAGACGGCAAACCGTGCACCCTCGTCCTTGTATTCGGAACCCCGAGGTCTGAGGTCAGAAGTCTGGGGTCTCACGTCTGGCTCTGGAGTCTCCTGTCTCATTTGGCGTACTCGACAGCCCGGGTTTCTCTGATGACCGTGACTTTAATGTGGCCGGGATACTCCAACTCCCCCTCGATCCGCTTCGCGATGTCGCGGGCCATCTGCGTGGCATCGCTGTCAGAGACCTGCCCGCTTTCCACGATGATGCGAATTTCTCGTCCCGCCTGGATCGCATAAGACTTGGAAACCCCCTTGAAAGAGTCGGCAATCTTCTCCAGCTTTTCAAGTCGCTTCACGTACGATTCGAGGATCTCCCGGCGGGCCCCAGGCCGGGCGGCCGACAAGGAATCTGCCGCCTGAAGGACGATGGCCTCGATGCAGCTCGGCTCTTCATCCTCGTGGTGGGCGGCGATGGCATTGATGACATTGGGATGTTCGCCGTATTTTCTCGCAAGCGCCGCGGCGATCTGGGTGTGTGTCCCCTCGTGATGGCCATCCACCGACTTGCCGATATCATGGAGGAGCGCGGCCCGCTTGACCAACGTGGGATCGACGCCCATTTCCGTGGCGATCATGGCCGCCAGTTGGGCCACCTCCTTGGTGTGTTGCAACTGGTTCTGCGAGTAACTCGTGCGGTAGCGGAGGCGCCCGAGCAGCCGGACCAGCTCGGAATGCAGGTTCGTGACCCCCGCCTCCAAGGTGGCCTGCTCGCCCGCCTCTCGGATTTTCTCGTCGATCTCCTTTTTCACCTTTTCCACCACTTCTTCGATCCGGGCCGGGTGGATGCGGCCATCGACAATGAGCCGCTCCATCGCGACCCGGGCCACTTCTCGCCGGACCGCATCGAAACCCGAAAGGATGATGGCTTCCGGCGTATCGTCGACGATGACGTCGATGCCGGTCACCTTCTCGAAGGCCCGGATATTCCGCCCCTCCCGACCGATGATCCGCCCTTTCATGTCATCACTCGGCAGGTCCACCACCGAAACGGTCGCCTCGGCCACAAAGTCGGACGCACACCGGTCAATGGCGATGGCCAGTATCTCTTTGGCCCGTCGATCCGCCGTCTCCCGTGCTTCATCCTCGATACGCTTGACGGTCACCATCGCCTCCAGGCGGGCTTCGCTCTCCATATGCCGCACCAGGACCCGCTTGGCCTCTTCCGCGGGCATCCCCGAAATGCGCTCGAGGGTCTGCCGCTCTTCCGCCAGGAGCGCCTGGTACTTGCTTTCGCTTTCCCGGACCAGTTGATCCCGAAGGTTGAGCTCCGCCTCCTTGGTCCCGATCTGCTGCTCGCGGCGCTCGAACAGCTCCAGTTTCCGCTCTTGGGCCTCCTCCCGTTGGAGGAGACGGCGCTCTAACATTTGGAGTTCGTGACGACGGTGCCGGGCCTCCTCTTCGAGTTCCGCCTTGGCCCGGAAGATCATGTCCTTTGCTTCGAACTCTGCCTCTTTCCGCCTCCGCTCCGCCTCCTTCACCGCATCCGCCACGCTCGCGCGCGCCCGCTCCTCGGCCTGGGCGATCCGGTCGCGTGCCAGGATATTCCGGGCCAGAAAGCCCACGGCGAGGGAAACGATGGCAACACCGATTACCAGGAGCCAAATTCCCCCCGTGATTTCCACGGTTCCTTCACCTCCTCAGGGGGTCCGCCGTCAGACCCGCCTTCGTGTAAGCGTCCGATGATTGGTTTTCGCTCGGCATGAGACCGCCTACGCCTCTGCGGGAAACGGGTCTCTGGTCGCGTGCAAACGACTTTTGAAGTTAGAGGCCGGGACGCTAGCCCGATGGGTGCATGGGGAGGAAAAAGGGACCTGAACCGTGGAAGGCGCCGGACAAGCGGAAAAGGACAAACCCCCCACCTCGGTGCCGTGTGGGAGTTTCCTTGTGAACCTGTTCTCGCAGGTGGGCGCCCGGCATGCGCTTTAGGCTTCCCCGCGACAGGCTTAGGGTAAACCCCCTGGCCAACCTCGGGGCGTGCACACCACGCAAGTATAGGGGCCCCCTTTCCTTCACTGTTGGCTCAAGGAAACCAACCCCATCACGGACACGGCAGGGGGTCTCGCATGTCACTGCTCAAGCCCTCCCGCTGAGGGCTTCCGTCCGATCACGCTATCCAGCTCCATTTCCATCTCTTGGATTTTCACAACCGCCGCGGTCTCCTCCTTCTTTACCCATTCCTCCAACCTCAAGAAGGCATCCGCAATGTTCAGGGAGGCGAGAACCGCTACCTTGATCGAAAGGGTCGGTACCCCGCCCGCCACTTCATGAATCTGGTGATCGACATACCGGGCGACTCGTTGAGTATACGCGGCATCTTCCCCGCCGAGTCCCCGCAGGGTGTACCGCTCGCCAAAAATTTCTACCTGTGTCGGACTGCCCTGATCGGTCATTGCCGTTCCTGTAACGCGGCCTCCACCCGTGAGACCTCACCGAGCAGCTCATCGACCCGAGCCCGAATCTCCTGCCGTTCGGTCTCGAGCCGCTCTACCGCCTTCTTTAACGTAGCCTTCTCGGCCAGCGCCCCTCTGAGTTCTTCTTCCAAGTTCATTACCTGCTTGCCCAAGCCCTCCTTCTCTGATTCGCGTTGACGAAGGAGCGCGACCACTTCCCGAACTTTCTTATCCAACTCCTGAAGCTTTTCCAGGATCATCGTAAGGTAGCCCCCAGTTCCTTTTCTAAGGCATGCAGAATCTCCCCATGCACCGTCGCTACTTCCCCGTCGGTCAGGGTCCGGTCCGGCGACCGGAATTGGATCGAATATGCTAGGCTCTTTTTCCCGCGAGGGACCGGTTCCCCCTGATAGACATCGAAGAGGCGCACAGCTTCGACGAGTACCCCTCCGGTCCGGCGAATAGCGGCTTCCACCTCTCCAGCCGGTACGCTTTCCGGTACCACCACGGCCATGTCCCGCAGGACTGCGGGATACCTCGGCAAAATACGAAACATTGGGGTCGGTCCCCGGTGCCGTTCCGCCAGATCCAGATCGATCTCCATGGCAACGGCCCGCATGCTGGAACCGAATCCTCGCAGCACCTCGGGGTGCAACTCACCGATCCAACCCAATACGTGTTCCTCCAGCCGAATCTCCGCCTGCCGGCCGGGATGCAAGTAGGGGATTCTCTTCTCCGCCTTCAGATCAACGGAGAGCCTGAGGCATTGCCCCAAGGCCTCGAGGACCCCCTTGAGGTCGAAGATGTCGACTTCCCCCCACCGGGTGCCCCACCAGACGGGAAGCCGGTCCCCGGCTACAACCATTCCGGCCGCGCGCCCTTCGACGGGTAACACGGCACCGGGCTGGTCACGAAAGACCCGAGCGATTTCAAAGAGCTTGCTCCCCCGAATCCCCCGGCTTTCGTTCGTTGCCAAGTTTTGAACGAGAGAAGGCAGCAGTAAACTGCGCAGGACCGCCTCCCCTCCCAGGGGATTTCGTATGCGCACGACACGGCGCCTGGGGTCCGTTTCAGGCAGGCGTAACGTATCAAAAACCGCTTCCTCTGTAAAGCTAAAATTGACCACTTCTTGAAAGCCCCACGCCGTGAGAAGCCGCCGGACCCGCGCCTCGATCCCCAAAAACGGCGTCACCCGGGCGGATCGGACCTGGCCCACCGGCAAGGTCGCAGGGATTTGATCGAAGCCTCTCAGTCGCGCCACCTCTTCGACCAGGTCGATCTCGCGGCCCAAATCCAGTCGGTAACTCGGAGGCGAGACGGCCACCGTCTTTGTGCCGCGTGGAGTCACATGGCACTGAATCCGCCGAAGGACCTTTGCGACCTCCGCCTGAGGAAGGGACGTTCCCAACACCTGGCCGATTCGGTCGACGCGGAGCGAGACGGGTGCCGGCTTGCGCTGCTTGACCCGGAGATCGAACCGACCTCGTGCCACCCGGCCCCCGGCAACCTGCACAATGAGCCCGGCCACCCGGTCGAGCGCACGCACGATCCCCTCCCAATCAACGCCGCGCTCAAAGCGATAGGAGGACTCGGTCGAAAGCCCCAACGTCTTGGCGGTTCGTCGGACGTTGACCGGCTGAAAGAGGGCACTCTCGAGTAAAAGGTCTTGGGTCGTTCCCGTCACCTCTGTGGCGGCACCTCCCATCACCCCGGCGACGGCGACGGTTCTGACCGCATCGGCGATCACCAGCATTTCCGGGGCGAGGCGACGTTCCACGCCGTCCAGCGTGATGATTCGTTCCCCTGCCTTTGCCCTGCGCACGACGATCCGCCCCTCTTCAAGCCTCGCATGATCGAACGCGTGAAGCGGTTGGCCCATCTCCAGCAAGACATAGTTCGTGGCATCGACCACGTTGTTGATCGGCCTCAGTCCCAATAGGGTGAGCCGTCGCCTCATCCAGAACGGAGCAGGACCGATGGTGGTCCCTTGCACCACACGAGCGGCATATCGGGGGCAGAGCGCGGTGTCTTCCACGGCGACCGATGCCAGCGCTTGGATCGGAGGCCCGTCTTCCCGGGGCTTGGTCGCATCAAGGCACAGGGTCCCACCCGTCACTGCCGCGACTTCCCTCGCAATCCCCCAGTGGGACAGACAATCGCCCCGATTGGGCGTGACGGCTATCTCGAGGATGTGGTCTCGAAGCCTCAAGGCCTGCGTGAGATCGACGCCCGGCGTCATCTCCTTGTCGAGGATGAGGACCCCCGTGCCATCCTCGCCGAGGCCTAATTCTTTCTCAGAGCTGAGCATTCCGACCGATCGCTGTCCATGGATCGTCGCCTCTTGGACAGGACGTCCTTCGGAAAGTTGAGCGCCCGGCAGCGCCACCGCGACCAGATCACCGACGGAGATATTGCTGGCACCACAGACGACGGGAACGACCGGTCCTCCCAGATCGATCTGACAGAGACTAAGCCCGCTTGTCTCGGGGTGGGGATGGATGTCAGCGATGCGGCCGACGACGACCTTTTCAGACACAAATGGAGGTCGTACCTCTTCGAGCCCTTCGACTTCGAGCCCAGCCATCGTGAGGCGTTCGGCCAGCTCGACCGGGCTGAGGCCGATCTCAACAAATTCCTGGAGCCAATTGAAGCTCACTTTCACCGCGTCAGACCTCCGTACGGAGCAGAAAATGGCATGCAGAAAGCCACCGTGTCAAGTTGATAGTAACGCATTCCGTCCCATCGTTCCGCAAAAACCCTCTACAGCCGACACGCTCACGGCTTCCCTCGGTCGAATGGTGAAAGAGAGGGTCGGCTGGAATCCGGCATACGAACGCCGCACACCTCCGGGGAAAAATATGCCCATCTCCCGACGCATCGAGACAGGACCTTGCCTGAGCGATATACCCCCGTTTTGGTCTCAATGCTCTAAGTACCCTAAAAAAGTGGCCTGAATAAGCCATGAGTCCTTATCTGCTGGGCAAGTCAGCGCTCACCTTTGGCCACATCTCTGGACCGACTCTTGCAAAAGGGCAGGGGAATATTTAAGGCAGGGCAGGCACAGCCGCCCTTCGGGTACACAGTCAGACGGAGGCATCGCAGATGAGTGGAGCAAAGTGCCAGAAATGCGGGTTAATGCAGATCCCCCGACCAGCTTGCAAATCGTGCGGTGCTCCTCTCGCCAGTAAGGTGCCGCACTACGCCGGCGCAACGGCCTCCGCAGCGGCCTCCTCGGCCCCGGCCGCGCCGCCCCGACAGGGACCGATCTATATGCGGGAAGATCCACCTCCCATGGCCTTGATTCAGACGGCACCCCCGGTGGCTCCCAGAGCACCGGCCCCCGCGCCACCTGCACCCATGGCCCGGAAGGCGCCTCCGTCGAGAGCCGAGCATCCTCCGCCACACATAAACCAAGAGATGTTCGCATACCCCGGCGGCAGCGACGGCCAGGCACATCAGCTTTTCTTTCACGGCACGGGGGGATCGCTCTTCGGGATTCACATCGTGAATATGCTTTTGACCATTCTCACGCTCGGGATCTACTATTTCTGGGGCAAGACCAAGGTGCGGAATTATCTCTGGAGCCAAACCGATTTTGCCGGTGACCGCTTTGCCTACCACGGGACCGGTAAGGAATTGCTGATCGGCTTTCTCAAGGCGGTCGTCGTCTTCGGCGTCCCCTTCATCGGGCTGATCATCGTCCCCGAGTTCCTCGACCTCGGGGAAATAGTAAAGGGTGCGACCACCTTCCTGTTCTACGGCATGGTGATGGTCGTCGTGCCCCTCGCCATGGTGGGCGCACGCCGCTATCGGTACAGCCGGACGTCGTGGCGAGGCATCTTTTTCTCGTTCCGTGGCTCGGCGAAGGAGTTCGCCCAGATCTTCATCGGCGGCTCGATCCTCAGCATGCTCACGTTGGGGCTCTACTATCCCTTCTTCGAAGTCAAGAAACACGCCTTCATGGTGTCCCACTCGTATTTCGGCAATCAGAAATTTCACTTCGATGGACAAGGGCGCGACCTCTTCAAGAGCTACCTGTTGACCCTTCTTCTTCTTCTCCCAACCTTGGGTATGTACTGGTTCTGGTTCGAGGCGAAGAAGCAGCGGTATTTGTGGGCCAACACAACCATTGGCGGTGCCCGCTTTTGCTCGACGGTCACGGGTGGGGGCCTCCTGCTCCTCACGATAGGAAACTTTTTCCTGACAATCTTGACTTTCGGCCTCGGCTTGCCGTGGGTGGCGGTGCGGAATGCGCGGTTCCTCTGCCGGCACCTCAGCGTTGAAGGCCCGCTCGAGCTTGGAGCCATCGAGCAAGAGGCCCAGGTCGCCACCGCCACCGGCGAGGGACTTGCCAGCTTTCTCGACATGGATTCGGGCTTTGATTTTGGCTAGGGTCCCTGCCGTCCGACGCCCTGGCAAGCCCTGCCCTCCGTGCTGCCCCAGCCTCAGACTCGGCCTCATCGCAGAGAATGCCCCCGAGAGGCAAATGAACTGATGAAGACCGACTGGGAAGGATACTACCTGGACGGCCGGACTCCCGCGCGCCAGCGGGCCACCATCCGCCTGATGCGGAGCGGCCTCGAGATCACCACCCAGGGTGGAACGCAGCTCTGGTGGTCCTATCCGGAGATCCGCCAATCTCAGGGCTTCCATGCCGGGGAAGAAGTACGCCTCGAGAAGGGGGACGAAATTCCAGAAGTACTGCTGGTCCCGGATCCGGCATTCCTGACCGCTATGCATCGAATCACGCCGGAGATGGCAACGCGCTTCCACGATCCCGCCCGGCGGCGGATGCGGTCCAGGCTTACCCTCATTGCCGCCTTCGCCGTCATCGGGATTACCCTGGGCCTATATTTTTGGGGAATTCCGGCCATGGCCGGACTCGCGGCATCCCGCGTCCCTGTCTCATGGGAAGAGCACCTCGGTGAGTCGGTGGTCCAAGAACTTGCCCCCCCCTCGCGGCGATGCACAGACCCGACCCGCATGCGGGTCATTGAAAACATCATGACCACCCTGACGGACACGCTGCCCGATTCGCCCTACACGTTCCGCGTGGTGGTGGTCAACAACTCCGCCGTAAACGCCTTCGCCGCGCCCGGGGGATTCATCGTGGTGTTCCGTGGGTTACTCGAGCACACGCAGGCCGCGGAAGAGCTGGCGGGCGTGCTCGCCCACGAGATGCAGCACATCGTCAAGCGCCATGCCACGCGTATGCTGATCCAGCACGCATCAACCGGGCTGCTCGTAGCCGCCCTCACCGGAAGGGCCGGCGACCCCTCGGCGTTCGGGCTGGAAGCGGCACGCATGCTCGGCGTGTTGCGATATAGCCGCGCCCACGAGGAGGAGGCAGACATCGAGGGTGTACACATGCTCGTTGCGGCCGGGATCGATCCCCGCGGGATGATCAGTTTTTTCGAGTCGCTGAGTGATGGAGAAAAAGAGACACCGGAATTCCTCAAGTATGTGTCCACGCATCCAAGCACGGCGGATCGCATCGGGCGGCTCAAATCCCTGGTGACACAGGTGGAAGCTAGGCCTGTCACACTGATGCCGGACTATGACTGGAAGGACATGCATCAGATCTGCCAGGTCGCCGGGATGAAGCTCCATCTGCGACGGCCCGACCACCTCAGGTAACTTCCAGGACCCTGCCTTTGCTGGTGTGGAGGAGGTCGGAGACCTTGAGGCGGAGCATGACGTCGGTGTCGCCGCCGCCGGCGTAGATCTCTTCCACCGCAAGGACCCCCTGATCGATGAGGACCGGTAACGATCTTCGATGAGCGAAGGGGGGTGTTCCCCCGGCGGGAAAGCCGGTCATATCCTCTACTTCTTCACGGGTCGCGATGCGGGCCTTCTTCCCCCCAATTCCCTTGAGGAGCTTTTTGGTGTTCACGCGCGCGCTGCCCCGCACGATCACCAAATAGGGAGACCCGTCAACAAGAAAGAGGAGCGATTTCACCACCTGATCCGGTGTTACGCCCAGGGCAGTCGCAGCCGCCTCGACCGTCGGCGTGGGCTCGCCTGGGCGAATGAATTCTCCGGCGATTCCTCGCTCCGCCATCCACCGGGCGACGCGCGAGGCGCCGCTCTCGTTCACAGTTGACAGTTCACAGTTCACAGTAGACGGTGCACGGTTGACGGTTCATGGTTCACAGACTCGGACAGGTTCACAGTGGAACAGTTTAGAGTTACGCTACACAGTTCACGGCCCCCAGACCCGGCATTGGCATGTAATTTTTGGGTCGTCCCTCGCCCCTCTCTCCGACCATGAACTGTGAACCCTGAACCGTGAACCAACTCAGGGGGCGGGGAACTGCTGGAGGAAGCGGAGGTCGTTCTCGAAGAAGAGGCGGATGTCGTCGATCCCATAGCGCAGCATGGCGATCCGCTCTACCCCCAGGCCAAAGGCAAAGCCGGTAATCTCAGGATCATAGCCAACCATCCGGAACACTTCCGGATCCACCATGCCCGCGCCGAGAACTTCGAGAAAGCCGGATCCCTTGCAAACCCGGCAGCCGGCGCCCTTGCACATCACACACGCGATATCCACCTCGGCGCTGGGCTCGGTGAAGGGGAAAAAGCTCGGCCGGAAACGGATACGGGTCCCGGTTGCAAAGAATTGGTCCACGAAGGCCTGTAATGTCCCCTTGAGGTCGGCAAAGCTGACCCCATGATCCACCAGAAGCCCCTCCACCTGATGAAACATCGGCGAGTGGGTCGGATCGGCGTCCCGCCGGTAGACGCGCCCAGGGGCCACGATCTTGACCGGAGGCGGCTGCGATTCCATCACACGGATCTGCACCGGGGACGTGTGAGTCCGGAGGAGAGCCTCATCCGTCACGTAGAAGGTATCCTGCATGTCCCTCGCCGGATGATCCTTGGGAATATTGAGCGCCTCGAAGTTGTAATAATCCAGCTCTACCTCGGGCCCTTCTGCGACCGAAAACCCGAGATGCTGGAACACTTCGACAATTTCATAGAGCGTGGCAGTCAGGGGATGGAGACTGCCTTGCGGAACCGGCCGGCCGGGCAAGGTGATGTCGATCATCTCGCGGACGGCGAGCTGGTCCAGGACTGCCGCCCGGAGTGCCTCTTGCTTTTCCTGCAGGACCGTCTCAATTTTGACCTTGAGTGCGTTCGCCTGCCGGCCGACCTCGCGCCGCACTTCGGGTGCAAAGGCACCGAGCCCTCGCAAGATCTCGGTCAGCTCTCCCTTGCGGCCGAGTATCCGGATCCGGAGCTGCTCCAACGCCTCGGAATCCTCGGCACTCTCGATCGCCGGGAAAGCCCAGGCCTCAAGTGCCCGAAGCTGTTCCGCCGTCCCTGCAATCTCACTCATGTCTCATCCTCATGTAACAAAGCCCCGATGGGTATCGGGGCTCACCTCGCTTCGCTGCTTCACTCTTAAGCCTAACCGCACAGGCATGATCCTCCGATTATTCAAGCCAGCCCCTCCATCCCCCTCGCTCCTGGGCTCTCGCGGCGACCCTGAACGTCGGCTTACGCCCTGGGTCCCTCCGTGTTCACGCTCCGTGCACGGAAGTCGAGCACGGATCGTGCCTCGGTTTCCCAGGCCGCCGCTCGCCGGGGGTCCCCGCCGCTTTCGCCTATGTCGCTCGGGACCTACAGGGGCTGTCCGAGAAACCAAGACGTGTCCGGGAGGGCGAGGGCGCTGGGCCTGGACCCGGCGGGACCTGGTTTGCGGCCGGCCAGGGGGCCCGCCCACCGGAGCGCAGCGGAGGTGGGGGATGGCCGCCCTGTCGCAAAAGCGACCCGCCCCACGCGGAGGTACAGGATTCCGCCAGACCGACCCATGGAATTGTCCCGCCGGGGAAGCCCCGCTCCCCGAGCCCTCCCGGGATCGGTTGCCATAGATCCCCGGAGCAAGGGGCCGAGGGCGCTGGTGCCACCGAATCGGCAACCCGTGAAGTTGTTCCGCCGACGAGGACCCCCTTCCCGAGCCGGTGAATTGAAAGGCAAGCGGTTAGGCGCCCACCGCCTCCTTGGCCACGGCCGCCAGCCGCCCGAACGCGGCCGTATCGGCTACTGCCAAGTCCGCAAGGCTCTTTCGGTCGAGGACAACCCCGCCCTTTCGAAGTCCCCCCATCAACTGGCTATACGACAGCCCGTGCATCCGAGCCCCCGCACCGATGCGGGTCACCCAAAGTCTGCGGAACTCCCGCTTGCGCACGCGGCGATCTCGGTAGGCATACTTCAGGGATCGGTCCACCGCTTCCTGGGCGATGCGGTAACTGGACTTTCGCTTTCCCCAGAACCCCTCGGCCTGCTTCAGCACGCGGTTGCGCCGGCGCCGGGTGACGTATCCTCCTTTGACCCTCGCCATGCTTTCTTCTCCTTGTATCCTCTCGCAGTTCTGCCGTCCTTACGCGTATGGGATCAGGCGGCGAGCCCGCTTGAGATTGGATGGATGGACCAAACCCCCTTTCCGCAGCCGCCGGCGCCGCGCGGCCCCCTTGCCGGTCATCAGGTGGCTCTTGAAACCCTTTCGCCGCCGGATTTTTCCGCTTCCGGTCACTTTGAGTCGCTTCGCCGCCCCGCGGTGGGTTTTCATCTTTGGCATGACCTACTCCTTCACGGCCTCTTGGACCTGCTTTCCTCCCCCCGTTTTGAGGTCCGCCCTCGGGGCGAGAACCATGGTCATGTTGCGCCCCTCAAGTTTGGGTGCCTGCTCGACTTGCGCGATCTCTTTCAGGACGTCCGCGAGACGATCCAACAGGCGCCTGCCCAGAGCCGTGTGCGCCATCTCCCGGCCCCGGAACATCATCGTGATCTTCGCCTTATTGCCGGACCGGAGGAACCGTTCCACGTGTCGTGCTTTGAACTGAAAATCATGCTCGTCGGTCTTCGGCCGCAGTTTAATCTCTTTGAGCTGGATAACCACCTGCTTCTTTTTGGCCTCCCTGGCCTTCTTCGCCTGCTCGTACCGGAACTTACCGTAGTCCAGAATACGGCAGACAGGCGGCTTGGCCTGGGGAGCCACCTCGACCAGATCCAGGTTCATGCTCTGGGCCTTTACCAGGGCCTCTTCAGGCGACATAATACCCAACTGGGCCCCATCAGGGCCGATCACACGAACCTCGCGGATCCGGATCCGCTCGTTAACTCGCAAACCCTTTTCGATCCTGCCTCACCTCCTCACAGCGCGGGCCCGGGGACGGGGGGATAGCGTGCCTCCGAAAGCTCGTGGATGAGCGCCTCCAGCGACATCGCCCCTCGTTCCCGGCGACCCCGTTCGCGTACAGAAACCAGCTCCTTTTCCACTTCCCGGTCCCCTATCACCACGATATACGGGACCTTGGTCACTTCCGCCTGCCGAATCCGATATCCGACCTTTTCGTTCCGATCATCCACCTCGACCCGCACCCCCGCGGCCGCGAGGCGCCCGGCCACCTGCTGTGCGTACGGCTCGTGGCGCTCGGCCAGGGGAAGTATCGCCACCTGGACGGGAGACAACCAGAAAGGAAACGCCCCGCCGTAGTGCTCGATCAAGATGCCAAAGAAACGCTCCAGCGAACCCAGCAGGGCCCGGTGAACCATCAGGGGCCGATGCGACTTGCCGTCTTCTCCGATGTACTCCAGATCGAACCGCTCCGGCATGTTGAAATCGACTTGGATGGTGGCGCATTGCCACCGGCGCCCCAGCACATCGACCAACGAGACATCGATCTTGGGCCCGTAGAACGCGGCTTCCCCCTTGACCCGCCCGAACGCCATCCCGCTTTTCTCCAAGACCGTCTCGAGCGCCGCTTCCACCCTGTGCCACTGCTCCGGGCTACCGGCGTACTTGCTCATCTGATCCGGATCGCTCACCGAGAGAACCAGATGGGTCTCGCTGAACCCGAAGGCCCGCAGCGTACCTAACGCTAACTCGAGTACGTCAGCTACTTCACTCTCAAGCTGTTCCGGCCGGCAGAAGATATGGGCGTCATCCTGGGTAAACCCCCGGACCCGAAGCAGCCCATGGAGCACCCCCGAGCGCTCGTACCGGTAGACGGTCCCAAGCTCGCCGAGCCGCAGGGGCAGGTCCCGATAGCTCCGGGTCTGCGACCGGTAGATCAGGATGTGAAAGGGACAGTTCATCGGTTTGACCAGGTACTCGTCCCCTTCGACCTCGACCCCTGAAAACATGCTCTCGCGGTACCAGCTCAGATGCCCGCTCACCTCCCAGAGATGAGACCGGGCGACATGGGGTGTGTAGACAAGCTGATACCCTCGGCGGCGGTGTTCTTTCCGCCAGAAGGTCTCGATCACTTCCCGGATCAACGCGCCCTTCGGATGCCACAGGACCAGACCCGGTCCGATCTCTTCCTCGATGCTGAACAATTCGAGCTCCCGGCCCAGTCGCCGGTGATCCCGGCGCTTTGCCTCTTCCAAACGATACAGGTGCTGGTCGAGCGCCTCCTCGGTCGGAAAGGCCGTCCCGTAGATCCGCGTCAGCATGGGACGGCGCTCGTCCCCTCTCCAGTAGGCCCCCGCGATGTGCGTTAGTTTGAAGGCCCGCAGGAACGAGGTATCCG
>Ga0302046_10001913_pt1 | contig 19513 bp, 17 predicted proteins | sample RVTome_11_FD_200261 | JGI IMG/M metagenome (GOLD analysis project Ga0302046, IMG submission 200261) | Soil microbial communities from uranium-contaminated site in the Upper Colorado River Basin, Wyoming, United States - RVT147D111 (version 2) ...
CTGCGGCCTCGGCCACTACCGCATGCGCGGCTTCCTCCACGTCGTCACCCAGGAGGAGTTCGACGCCTGGATCGACGAGCAGGTCGCGGCCAAGCAGGAGCGGCCGGCGGACGGGTTCTGGAACTAGGGAGACGCGGGGGCGGGAGTCACGCCTTCTCCCGCGATCCGCCCTTATAGGGCAACGCCTCCAACTCCACGGAATCCGCCACCGCCTCGAACTCCGGGTCCTTGTGGAGCAGGACGGCGCCGCGGCGTCGGGCGTAGGCCGCGATCAGGGCGTCGGCGAGCGAGAGCCGGTGCTCGGCCTCGAGGGCCGAGGCGGTCAGCATCGGGGTCTCGTCGACGTCCCAGAGGATCTCGCAGTCGGAGCCCTTGAGCAGGACCAGGCGGCGGTCCGCCTCCTCCTCGCCCGGTTCCTGGCGGGTGATGTAGTGGACCTCGAGGAGCGCCAGCCAGGGAGCCGCGCTCCGCCCTCGCGGAGCACCGCTTCGACCCGGTCCGCGCCGTCCTCGTCCTCGATCAGCGCGATCACGGCCGAGCCGTCGAGCAGGATCGGGCTACGAGCCACGCCGGCGGTCTCCCCGGCGGTGCTCGAGCAGCCGTTCGCCGAGGCGCTCGCCTCGGCCCGAGCCTCTCAGGGCAGCGACCGGGTCCGGCGGCAGGTGGACGACGCGGATCGTTTCGCCGTCGTCGAGCCAGGCGAGGTGGTCGCCCTCGCGGATGCCGTGGCGCCGGCGGATGGCGGCCGGGATGCTGGTCTGACCGCGCTTGGTCACCGATGTCTCCACGATCGAGCCGCCGCCAGAGGGCAGGCTACAGCCGTGGCATCAGCTAGACAAGCAGAGCGATGGCGTCTGCATGTACTCGGCCCGCTCCTGCTTTGCTCACAGAGCGACTGGAGTCAGCTCCGCACGTGACTTCCCGCGCGGCCGTCCGTATACTCCGGTTCGTCGTCTGGAGTCTGGACATCTGATCTCGCCTGTCTTGGAGGGAGGGGAGGGCCCCATGTCTGTCCCGGCGGTCGCCGACGGCGACCGGATCCGCCGTCTTCTCGTCGATCGCGGAGCGGGGTTGATCTGCGCCCACGACGGCGTCGGCACCCTGGTGTTCATCAACCCGGCCGCCGCCGAAGCGCTCGGCTACCCGCCGGAGGAGCTGATCGGCACGCCGTTGCGCAAGCTCCTCCACCCGGCGGTGCGGCAGCAGTTCGACGCCTACCTCGAGCGGATCTGGGTGCGCGGGCGCGACCGCGGGCTGATGCGGCTGGTCGCGCGCGACGGCCGGCCGCGGGTCTGGGCCTACGACAACGTCCGCTACCAGCCGCCCGGCGAGGGGCCGATCGTGCTCGGGCACGCCCACGACGTCACCGAGGAGACGTGGGCCGAGCGCGCGGTGCGCGAGCGCGACGTGCGCTACCGGACCTTCATCGCCACCTCCGGTGAGGGGATCTGCCGGGTCGGGTTCGAGCGCGACCCGCTGGTCGAAGGTCTTCAGAACGGCGCGGACGAGCAGCGGATGCTCGACAACCTGCGCCAGTGGGGCTACATCGCCGAGTGCAACGACGCCTTCGCCCGCATGTACGGCGCCGGCTCCGCCGTCGAGATGGCCGGCGTGCCGCTGCGCAACTTCTCCCTGCTCAAGGACCCGCGCAACATCGACGGCCTCCAGCGGCTGATCCGCAACCGCTTCGAGGCCACCGAGTTCGAGTGCCACGAGGTCGACATCGCGGGCAACCCGCGGGACTTCCTGGTCAGCGTCGCCGGCGTGGTCGAGGACGGCTCGCTGCGCTGCCTGTGGGCGCTGCTGCGCGACGTCACCGAACACCGCCAGGCCGAGGCGCAGGCGGAGAAGAGCCGGCGCCGCCTGCTCCACCTGGTGGAGCGCCTCCTCGCCGCCCAGGAGGACGACCGGCCCGGGATCTCGGCCGAGATCAACGCCGTGGTCGGCGGCGGCGCGGTCTGATCCCGGCCTGATCCCGCGGGCCGTTTCGGGCCCTCCCTTGCCATCGGCCGAGCGGCGGCGGTAGTCTGACGCCGGACCCGGGGAGCCCGTTTCTCACCAGTGTCTCACCAGCGAGGGGAGTGCGTGTGATGAGGCCATCGTGTCGGATCGTCCTGCGTCTGTCCGCCGCCTGTCTGCTCGCCGCCGCCGCCGTGCCGTCGCGCCTCGCGGAGGCCTGCCACACCTACGACCACGCCCAGTACCTCCACGGCATCGGCATCGGCGTGCCCGACGAGGTGATGCAGAAGCTGAAGGCGATCCCGGTCGACTTCGAGCCGATCGCCTCGCCGGCGCTCGGGGCGACGCCGTGCGTCGGCGGCATGGCCGACGTCTACCCCTGCGAGAACGTCGACCTGCTCGCCTTCGTGCCGCTGGAGAACATGGGCGACGGCTCGGGCAACGACATCTGGGGTTGGACCGATCCCGAGACCGGCGTCGAGTGGGCGCTGATGGGACGCACCAACGGCACCGCCTTCGTCAGCCTCGAGGACCCCACCGATCCGGTCTACGTCGGGAACCTGCCATCCCAGACCGGCAACAGCAGCACCTGGCGCGACATCAAGGTCTTCGACGACCACGCCTTCATCGTCGCCGACGGCTTCAACGGCCATGGAATCCAGATCTTCGACCTGACCGTCCTACGGACGATCACGACCCCGCCGGCCACCTTCAACCCGGCGACCGATCTGACTGCCTACTACAACGGCATCGGCAGCGCCCACAACATCGCGATCAACGAGGACACCGGCTTCGCCTACGCGGTGGGCGGTGACACGTGCGACGGCGGTTTGCACATGGTCAACATCAATGACCCGGCGAACCCGACACCCGCCGGCTGCTACTCCACCGACGGCTACACCCACGACGTCCAGTGCGTCGTCTACCAGGGGATCGACGCGGAGCACGTCGGCGACGAGGTCTGCTTCGCCTCCAACGAGGACACGCTGACGATCGTCGACGTCACCAACAAGTCGGCGCCGGCGCTGCTCTCGCGCAATGCGTACGCCGGATCCGGCTACACCCATCAGGGCTGGCTGACCCCGGATCAGCGCTTCTTCCTGGTCGACGACGAGCTCGACCACACTGCGGGGGGCAGCAATCCGCGCAAGACCTACGTCTGGTATCTCGCCAACCTCGAGTCGCCGACGCTGCTCGGTGCCTACGAGGCCACCGGCACACGCGCGCCGGCGATCGACCACAATCAGTACGTGGTCGGCGACGTCGCTTTCCAGGCCAATTACCGGGCGGGCCTCTCCGTGCTGCGGATCGACGATCCGGCGACCGCCGGGCTCACCGAGATCGGGTATTTCGACACCTACCCGGACTTCGACAACCCGTCCTTTTCGGGCGCCTGGAGCAACTACCCGTACTTCGCCAGCGGCATCGTGATCGTCAGCGACATCAACCGCGGGCTGTTCGTCCTCCAGCCGAACCTGCCGGTCAACCCGATCATCTTCCACGACGACTTCGAGCTGGGCGATCCGACCGCCTGGAGCGCGGTCGTCCCGTAGTCCTTGAGGGGAGCCACGGGGACGACGGGGTTCAAACCGCGTCGGCCGCGCTCTCGGAACCGCCGAATGCGCGCATCAGGTCCGCCGGCAGGGCCGCCGCGGCGGCCGGCTGGACGCTGCCGGTGACCGACTCGGCCACGCGCAGCGCCGACAGCATCACCGGGGTGATGCCGCCGCCGGGCCGGGTCCAGTGGCCGACCAGGTGGACGCCGGCGACCGGGAACGCGGTGTCGGGGCGGTCCTCGCCGAGCTGGTCGGGCGACATCTCCCAGCCGAGCATCGCCCCCCGGTCGTTGAGGGTGAAGCGCCGGGCGGTCGCGGCCGAGGCGGAGAGCCGCACCACGATCCGCCCGGCGATCCCGGGCAGCACCTCGCGCAGCCGCTCGAAGGTGACCCGCTCGACCGCCGCCTTGTGCGCCGTCGGGTCGCGATCCATGGCGGCGACCGCGTCGCAGTCCATCGCCAGCACCTTCTGGAGCACCACGATGTCGCCGCCCGGCGGCGCCATCGCCGGCTCGTAGAGGGTGGGCACGAAGACCTTGCAGCGCAGCGCCCCCTCGCCGACCAGGTCGGGGTCCCAGCCGTCCCAGTAGTAGCCCTGGGCGCGCTCGAGGTCGGCGCGCGCCATCCCCTCGAGCCCGATATGGGTGAGGAAGCACGGCATCGATGGCCGCAGCCGGTCGAGCCCGGCGAGGTAGCCCGGGTCGAGTCGGCCCGGTCCGATCAGCCGCCGGCAGAGGTCGCGCAGGTCGCCGTTGGCGATCACCGAACCCGCGGCGACCCGGCGGCGGCCGCTCAGCGGGCCGCGCAGGGTCTCGATCTCGACCGCGCGGGCGGCGCCGTCCTCGACCTCGATGCGCTCGGCGCGGGTGCTCATCAGGATGTCGCCGCCGCGCTCCTCGAAGCGCAGCGCCAGCTCGTCGGCGAACGCCTGCGAGCCGCCCGCCGGGTAGTAGTTGCCGAGGAAGTAGGAGAGCCGCAGCATCGAGTCGAAGACGAACGAGGTGCGGCCCGGCGGCGAGCCCCAGTGCGGGCAGTCGGCGGTCAGCAGGAGCTTGAGCCGCCGGTCGTCGAAGAAGCGGTCGAGGGCGTCGCGCACGGACAGCGCCCGCCAGCGCTCGAAGCGCGGCGTGGCGCGGCCGCGGAAGTAGGCGAGCAGGCCCGCGAGGTAGGCCTCGCGCACCGCCTCGAAGAAGCGATCGAGCGCCGCCCGCTGGCCCGGGAACTCGGCGGCGAGCTTCGCCCGGTAGGGCGCGAAGTCGGCCGGCACCTCGAAGCGGGTGCCGTCGGGCAGGTGGAAGGTGTCGACCGGGTCCATCCGGATCCAGCCGGTGGTGACCCCGAGGTCGGCGAGCAGCCGCCCGGTCAGGGTGTCGGGGTTGCCGAGCAGCGGGTAGAAGTGGCTGGCGGCGTCGAACGTGTAGCCCGCGCGGCGGAACGTCGAGCAGTAGCCGCCGACCATGTAGTGCTGCTCGACCAGCAGCACCGAGAGCCCTTCGCGGGCGAGCAGGTTGGCGCACACCAGGCCGCCGACGCCGGCGCCGATCACCACCGCGTCGTAGCGGCTCCGGGGCTCCTCGCGGCGCAGCCCCCGGAACGGGCGCTTCACTCCCCCTCCCCCGGGCCTTGCGGGTTGGGCCGGTTGCGGCCGTAGGTCTCGTGGGCCTCGACGAAGCCGCCGGCGGCGAGCGCGGCGCCGAACGACAGCTCGCCGGCGAGGACGGTGGCGGCGGCGATCTCGGCCAGCTTCGGCGCCCCGCCGTCGCCGGCGCAGCCGAGCATCTCCAGGCACTCGCGGGCGGTGCCCTGGCCGGTGCCGCCGCCGACCGTGGCGACGGTCAGCGACGGCAGGGTGACCGCGGCGTGGAGGTCGCCGTCCTCGACCTCGAGGGTCGTGATCGCGGTCGCCGAGTTGACCGCGTTGGCGACGTCCTGGCCGCACGCGATGAACAGCGCCGTCAGGCCGTTGGCGGCGTGGCCGTTGTAGCCGAGCGCCCCGCTCGTCAGGTGCCCGACGACGGTGCGCCGCCACAGCTCGGCGAGCGCCTCCGGCGTGGTCGCGAGCACCGAGCGGACCACCCGCCGCGGCAGCCGGACGCCGGCGACCGCGGTCTTGCCCTTGCCGCCGGCGAGCAGCGACCCGGCGGCGTGCTTCTCGCCCTCGGCACCGCTCATCAGGGTGAACGAGCGCGCCGCGGTGCGCCTAGCCAGCCAGCGGCAGGCGCGGTCGGTGGCGCGCGTGATCATGTTCATGCCGTGGGCGTCGCCGGTCGAGTAGCGGAACTCGACGACGACGTCGCGGCCGACCTGGCGCGGGATCAGCTCGAGCAGCCGCCCGTGGCGGGTGGTCGCCTCGGCCTCGGCACGCACCTCACCCAAGAGCCCGGGCAGCGCCGCCGCGAACGCCGCCGCCTCGGCGACGCCTTCGAACGCGAACAGCGGGCACACCCGGTTGGCGTCGAGCACCACCCGCGCGGCGGCGCCGCCGGCGCGGGTGATCGCGACCATCCCGCGCTCGTAGGAGCGCACCAACGCGCCCTCGGTGGTCGCCAGCGGGACGAAGAAGGTGCCCTGCGCATGCTCGCCGCGCAGCTCGAGCGGGCCGGCCACTCCGAGCGGCGTCTGGGCGGCGCCGATCGGATTCTCGACGTTGCCGCGCATCCCCTCGCTCGGGATCGAGAAGCTCCCGGCGTGCTCGAGCCGGCAGCCGGTGCGCTCCTCGATCCAGGCGCGCCGGCGCGCGACCAGCTCGGGGGCGTAGCCCTGGTCCTCGTAGCGCGGGATCAGCGGCAGGCGGTCCGGGCGGGCGGGCGGACGCGCCTCGGCCGGGCGGCCGGGCTCCGCGGCGGGGTCGTCGCGGGGGACCTCGGCCTCTGGGTATTCCTTTGCGTACATCGAAGTGACCTCACGATACTACCAACCGGACCCGCCGAAGCGGGGAACCCACTGCTCGCGCGCTAAACTGCCGCGGCGACGAGCCGGGCCGCGTCCGGCCGGGTAGGCCGGCCGCCGGCGCGCCGGAGCCCTACCCCGCGAGCCGAGCCCGCCCAACGGCCGGCGCCCTCGCCCGCCGCGGCGAGAAGGCTCCGAGCCGACGATCCGAGGAGACCTCCACCTGATGACTCGACCCCGTCCGGCCACCGTCGCCCCCGCCGCTCTCGCCTTCGCGCTCGCGCTCGCGGCGGCCGCCGCCTGCTACCGTCCGCCGCCGCAAGCCCCCGCCGAGCAGCCCGGGATGGCCAACCGGGTCGCCGACGCCCTGCTCACCGAGAAGGTCCGGGCGAAGCTCCTCGCCCGGCTCGGGACAGACGCGCTCGGCGTCGAGATCGAGGCCGCCGGCGGCCGGGTGCGGCTCTCCGGCACCGTCGCCGAGCGCTCGACGCAGGAGCTGGCCGAGGAAGTCGCGAAATCGGTGCGCGGCGTGCGCCGGGTCGACAACCGGATCGCCCTCGAGCTGCGCCGCGACCGCCCCGGTCCGGTCGGCCGCGCCGCCGCCGAGACCCAGCGCGAGCTGTCCGACGCCGCGCTCGAGTCGCGGGTCAAGTCGAAGCTCCTCGGCGAGCTGGGCCGCTGGGCGCTCGAGATCGAGGTCGAGGCCGCCGATGGCGTAGTCAGCCTGCGCGGCTGGGTGCCCGACGCGGCGCGCAAGCGGCTCGCCCTCGACGCCGCCCGCGACGCCCGCGGCGTCGAGCGGCTGATCGACCTGATCCGGATCGGGCTCGAAGAGTAAGACCGCTCAGCTAGAAAGCGACCACCACCCCCGCCCGCGCCTCGGCCTGGTAGAAGTAGACGTCGTCGTCGAAGTCGTAGCAGAACCGGCGGCGGTCGCAGAACTCGTCGTCGTCGGCCTCGACCACGGTCGAGATCAGGCGGCCGTCGAGGCGCAGGCCGACGCTCTCGGAGAACATCATCTTCACCCCGCCGCCGAGCGAGAACGACGGCCGGATCAGGTCGTCGAGGCCGGCGGCGTCGGGGCGGAAGCGGGTGGCGCCGATCGAGACGGCGAAGAACGGGCGCACCTGACCGGGCCGCCACTCGTAGAGCAGCCCGGCGTGGTAGTAGTCGACCTCGAGGTCGAACAGCGCCTCGGTGGGCAGGAAGATCCCTTCGTTCTCGACCAGGTCGGTGCGCTGGCGGCTCGCCCACAGCTCGAGGAAGAGACCACCGGAGAGCCGGGCGTCGAGCGCGACGCCGAGCCCGGCGCCGTCGTCGACCTCGATGTCGACGAAGTCGTCGAAGAAGTCGTCCTCGAAGCCGACGCTGTCGAACTCGCCGCCGAAGCGGTAGGCGGCGAAGACGGAGATCTGGACCGAATCGCCGGGCGGGCCGTACGGCTGGGCGGCCGCGGGCAGAGCGAGGAGCAGGGCGGCGGCGGCGGCGAGGAGCGTGGTGGTCGGCTTCATCACCGGCGATGCTAGCATCGCGCCACCCCGCCGCGCCCCGCCCGGCGGGGTGGTCCGAGCCCGGAGAACCGACCGTGAGCCACGCCGATCCGGCGCCCCGCGCCCCCACCCTCGAAGCTCCGCCCGCGCCCGCCGCCGAGGCCGGCGCGGGAACGAGCCGCTTTCCGCGCGCCTTCCTGGCGGCGATCCCGAAGTCCGACCTCCACGTCCACCTCGACGGCTCGTTGCGCCTGCCGACGCTGGTCGAGCTGGCCCGCGAGCGGCGGGTCGAGCTGCCGTCGCAGACGCCCGAGGGGCTGCTCGAGCTGGTGTTCAAGGAGTCCTACCGCGACCTCCCCGACTACCTCCACGGCTTCGCCTACACCTGCGCCGTGCTGACCGACGAGGAGGCGCTCGAGCGGGTCGCCTTCGAGCTGGCCGAGGACTGCCTGGCCGAGGGCGTGCGCTACGTCGAGGTGCGCTTCGCGCCGCAGCTCCACGTCCGCCCCGGGCTCGACGTGGGAAGGGTGCTCGCCGCGGTCGACCGCGGTCTCGGCCGCGCCCAGCGCGAGCACGAGGCCTCGCCGGCGGTGGCCGAGGGCGGCGAGCCGCCGTTCCGCTACGGCATCATCGCCTGCGCCCTGCGGATGTTCACGGCCGGCTTCTCGCCCTACTACCGGACCCTGGTCTCGGTGCTCGACCGCTGGCCGAACGAGGAGGTGTACGGGGTCGCCTCGCTGTCGCTGGCGCGCTCGGTGATCGAGGCGCGCGACGAGCTGGGACTGCCGATCGTCGGCTTCGACCTCGCCGGCGCCGAGGCCGGCCACCCGGCCTCCGACCACGCCGCCGCCTTCCAGCTCGCCCACCGCCACTTCTTCAAGAAGACCGTCCACGCCGGCGAGGCCTACGGCCCGCAGTCGATCTTCCAGGCGATCACCAAGCTCAACGCCGACCGCATCGGCCACGGCACCCACCTCTACGCCGCCGAAAAGGTCCAGGGCGAGGACGACCCCGAGCGCTACGTCCGCCAGCTCTCCGAGTACATCGCCGACCGCCGGATCACCCTCGAGGTCTGCATCACCTCGAACCTCCAGACCATGCCCGAGCTGCAGCGGGTCGCCGACCACCCGTTCGGCCGCATGGTCCGCGAGAAGCTCTCGGTGGCGCTGTGCACCGACAACCGGCTGGTCTCGCGCACCACCGTCACCCGCGAGCTGGAGCAGGCCTGCGCCGCCTTCGACCTCGCGCCGCGCGACCTGCGCAATGTGGTCATCCACGGCTTCAAACGGAGCTTCTTCCCCGGCACCTACCGCGACAAGCGCGCCTACGTCCGGCGGATGATCGACCTTTTCGACAGGGTCGCCGCCGAGCACGGCGTGGCGCTCGAGCGCGAGCGCGGGACAGTGTAGCGGCGATGGGATCGGAACCGCGCGTGCCGGTGCCCGCCAGAGTGGATCACGACGCGGCGAATCGCATGCGGACCGCGTACTGGGTCGAGCGGCTCCGCCGCCTGGGCCCTACCGAGAGCTACCGCGTGGCCGACGGGCTCTGGCGCCACGTCCGGGCCCTGCGCCCCGACTGGCCGGACCGCGCGCGGAGCGGGAGGCCGATCTCGCCGCGCACCTGGCGGTCCGCGAGGCCCTGAGCCGTGTCCAGCGACGCCGCGGCTGAGATCGTCGCGAGCCGGGCTGTTCCACAAACAGCACGCCGGGGCGGCCGAGGTGTCAACCACCACCGGACGGTCCCCACAGCTCATCCGCCGAACGGAAGCGCGGTTTAGGGTTCGGCGGCGCGTCTCGCCCCGTTCGATCTCCCGCTCCAGCGCTTCCAGAGCCGCCGAACGGATCGCTTCGGACTTGCTGCGCAGGCCGCGCAGCCGCACCAGGCGGCCGAGCGCCTGCTCGAGCTTGGGGGTCACACGGACGTTGGTCCGCGCCATTTGTGGTTCCTCGTTCCTTGCGGTCGCGCCATGATCTCTCGAGTCCGGCGCTCCACGACTCCTACCTGAGGCTCCTCGCGATGCGGAAGCCGGCGTCGGGGAGGTGGCGGGCGGGGAGTTCGGCGCGGCGGAGGGCGCAGGTCAGCTCGGCGGGCGGGAGGCGCCAGCAGCCGCCGCGCAGGATGCGGGCCTCGCCGTCGGCGCTCGCCGTCCACTCCCAGACGCCGCCGAGCATGGCGAAGAGGCCGAACGGGTTCGAGGGCTTGGCGTCGAGCGGGGGCACGCGGTCGGGGTCGCTGTTGCCGGCGTGCCAGGCGAGACGGTCGGCGGCCTCCGGGTCGTCGCCCCAGAACGCCCGGCCCGCGGTGCCGGCGCGGCAGGCGTGCTCCCACTCCGTCTCGTCCGGGAGCCGGATGGCTTTGCGCGCGATCTCCGCGTACCAGGCGCAGTAGCCGGCGGCGTTCTCCCAGCTCACCCCGAGCGCCGGGTCGCGGTCGCCGGACGCGGCCGGGCTGCGCTCGAAGCCGGGGTCGAAGGCCTCGAACTGCTCGTTGGTCACCGGCAGGGTCGAGACGTAGAACGGCGCGATCCCCTCGCCGGCCGGGACCAGCCAGAGGACCGGGCGCGGATAGCGGGTGTAGAAGTCGCGCTCCGCCATCAGCCGCCCGCGGGCTCCTCGTCCCAGGCCCGGATCCCCGGCTCGGGATCGATGCCCAGGCCGTCGGCGACGCGGTTGACGTAGTTGAAGTAGCCGATCACCTGGGCGGCGTCGTGGATCGCGGCGTCGTCGAATCCGGCGGCGCGCAGGGCGGCGACGTCGGCCTCGGCCATCGCGCCGGGCGTGCGGGTGAGCTTCTCGGCATAGGCGCAGAGCGCGCGGTCGGCCGCGCCGAGATCGGCGTTCCGCCAGTCACGCGTGATCGCGGCGACCAGGCGGTCGGCGGCCGCCGCGTCCGCGATCCCGAAACCTCGTGCGACCTCGGCCCGGAGGTCGTGCGCGTGGGCGCGGATTCAGTAGTGGCAGCGGTTGGCGGCCGAGACCACCACCGCGAGCATCTCGCGCTGCGCCCGGGAGAGCGGCGACGGGCCGATCATGATCGCCAGGTAGAAGGCCATCGAGGCCTTCATCGCCCGCGGGTTCTGGCTCATCAGTGCGACGACGTTCCACACCCGGCCGGCGCGGCGCTCGGCGGCCCGGTACTCCTCCGCGAGCGGCCCCTCGGCCTCGTCGGGCGGGATGATGCGGATCCAGGCCATGAATCCCCTCACATTGCGCGGCCACAGGCGGGCCGGCGGGCTTGTGCCATCGGAGCGTAGGCTTCGTGCGGCTCGGAAGTGTACTCGGAAGCGGGACCGTTCCGAGCCGCTTCCGAGTCGCTCGCCTCAGCCCGCCCCGGTCAGCTCCTTGACGATCGACGCCATCGGGCCCCGTTGCTCATCCTCGGCCTCGGCCTCCGAGCGCGGCGCATAGGGGGCGAGCGCCTGGGCGGCGGCGGCCGGCGCGAGCAAGGTCACCGCTTCGAAGCGCTCCAGCTCGTCGGGCTGCCAGCGGAACGCCGGCTGGCCTGAGGCCCAGCCACAGAGGACGACCGCGCGGGCGTCCTCGTCGTCGTCGTCGAGCCGGTCGCGCAGCTCCTCGAGCGCCACCGGGAGCCGCGGGTCGATCTCGACCAGCGCCGCCCGACCGGCCTCGAGGTCGCGCATCGCGCGCTCGATCTGGACGCCGCGGCCGCCGAGCAGGTCCATCCACGCCCGGCGCAGGCGGCCGAACTCCTCCGACGGCTGCTGCATCGCCACCACCGGGTGGGCGACCCCGAACTCGTCGCGCACCAGCTCGCCGACCAGCAGGTTCAGCTCGTCGTTGGTGGTCAGCGCCACCACCTGGGTGTCGCGCTCGACGCCGGCGGCCTCGTAGGTGGAAGCGTCGCGGGCGTCGCCGCGCACGGTCTGGACGCCCAGCTCGCGCAGCGGGCGCAGCTTGGGGCCGACGGTGTCGACCACCACCACCTGCCGGCCGTGCTCGAGCAGCGCCTCGGCGAGCGCGGCGGTCACCGGGTTGGCGCCGACCAGCACGGTCCGCCGCCGCTTGGGGTCGTCGGCGAACCCCAGGGTCCGCGGCAGCGCCACCGCCGCCGCGGTCGCCCAGGCGCCGGTGACCAGGATCACCAGGTAGACCAGGCCCTCGAAGACCGCGGCGCCGTTCTCGAGTCCGGCCTGGCGGAGCTGGATCGCCGACAGCGAGGCGACCGCGGCGGCGACGATGCCGCGCGGGGCGGTCAGCGCCAGCACCACCCGCGACCGCCAGTCCATGTGCGAGCCGCGCACCGAGGCCAGCACCGCGAGCGGCCGCACCACCAGGATCAGCCCGGCGGCGACCACCGCGCCGCGCCAGCCGAGGCCGGCCATCGCGCCGAGGTCGAGCTGGCCCGACAGCAGGATGAACAGCACCGAGATCAGCAGCACCGTGAGCTGCCCCTTGAACACCTTGACCGGCGCCAGGTCCGGGATGTCGGCCGCCGACATGGTGAAGCCCATCACCACCGCGGCCAGGATGCCCGACTGCGCCGCCTGGCTCTCGGCGACCAGGTAGCCGCCGAGCAACAGGGCCAGGATCGCCAGGTTGCGCAGCTCGCCCGCGAAGAGGCGACTCTTCGCCGCGCCGCGCGCCAGCATCCCGGCGATGAAGCCGACGCCGGCGCCGATCGCCGCGACCATCATCAGCTCGCGGGCGAGCGGCTCGAGCGCCTGGCCGGCGCGCTCGATCCACTGCAGCACGAGGTAGGCGAGCACCGCGCCCACCGGGTCGACGATCAGCCCCTCCGACACCAGCACCGTTCGCACCTTGGCCGGCGCGATCATGTGGCGCAGCAGCGGGACGATCACCGTCGGTCCGGTGACCGTGACCACGGCGCCGAACAGCGCCGCGGTCGGCCACGGCAGGCCGGTGACCGCGTGGGCGAGCCAGGCGGCGGCGACGCCGGTCACCGCCACCCCGATCGTCAGCAGGTTGCGCACCGGCGCGCCGACCTGGCGCAGGTTGCGCGGGTCGAGCGACAGCCCGCCCTCGAACAGGATGATCGCCACCCCGAGGTGGATGAAGACCTCGAGGCCGTGGCCGAGCGCCCGCGGGTCGAGCAGCCCCAGCCCCTGCGGCCCGGCGGCCATGCCGAGCAGCAGCAGCGGCATGATCGCCGGCAGCCGGAAGCGCTCCGCCAGCACCTGGGCGAGGATGCCGAGGAAGACGGCGGCGACGATCGTCTCGAGGATCAGGTGCGGGGTCGCGGGCTCCACGGCGCAAAGCGTACTGCATCGGACGCTGAAGGTCCTGGGGGGGATCGGGCGGGCGGCGGCGGCGTTCGCGGCGGCGCGGGAACCCGGGCGCGGCTCGGGCGTTGTAGAGGTGAGCGCCGGCGTCCGGCGCATTCAACTCCCGGCGAGAGGAGACCCCGATCATGTCGAGTACCCGAAAGACGCCGCCCGAGACGCTGTCGCTGATCGCCCGCATCGCCCTGCTGGCGCTGGTCGCCGGCGGCCTGACCGCAGCCGCCGCGGTCGCCGGCGCCGACCGCGCCGGACAGGACCCGGACGGCGAGCGGCGGGTGATCCGGATCGAGAAGAAGCAGGTCGACTGCGAGGGCGAGGGCTGCGCCGAGGCCGCCGCGGTGCACAAGGTGATCTTCGTCGGCGAGGACGGTGAGGTGCACGAGCTGTCCGGCGAGGGCGCGCACTGGGTCGGCGAGGGCGCCCCACACGTCATCCACCTCGGCCGCCTCGGCGAGGGCCGCGCGCACGTCGTGCAGCTCGGCGAGGGCTTCGGCGGCAAGGCCGGCTACCTCGGCGTGATGCTCACCCCGATGACCCCCGAGCTGCGCTCCCACCAGGGCGTGCCCGAGGAGGCCGGCGTCCTGGTGTCCAAGGTCATGGACGACAGCCCGGCCGGACGCGCCGGCGTCCTGGTCGGCGACGTGATCAGCGCCGTCGACGGCGAGGCGGTCGCCACCCCGCGCGATCTCGCCCACGCCATCCGTGGCCGCAAGGACGGCGACGCCGTCACTCTCGAGCTATGGCGCGGCGGCACGGTGCAGAACCTCACCACCGCGGTCGAGGAGCGCCAGGGCCTCGGCCCGGTCGCCCGCCGCATCGAGCTGCGCTGCGAGGGCGACGAGTGCAAGGGCGTCGAGGGCGCCTTCGAGCCCTACGACTGCGGCGGCGCCGAAGAGTGCGAGGTCATGGTCCACTGTACCGGGGGCGGCGAGTGCGACTGCACGGCCAACGGCGAGAGGGTCGATTGCCTGACCATCCCGGGCCCGTACAACCGCTAGAGCACAACCGATCGAGCGCACCAGCCGGATCGGACGAGCGGCTGCGCTCGACGAATCGGACGAAACGCCCGCCCGGGCTCACCTTCCGGGCGGGCGTTGCCGTCTCGGTAGAACCCTCCGAATCGAGACTCCGGCCAGGCTCGGCGCGAGGAGGGGAGCCAGACCCAGAGCACCTCGGAGTCTGGAGCCGCTCGTCGAGCGGGGTTGACCTTAGCTCACCGTTTAGCTACACGCCGCCGGCCGACTGAAGCTGCCAGCGCCGCCGGCGCAGTACATCCCCACCCGCCTCGCCGAGAACAACATCCGCCCGCTCGCCATCCAGCAGAGTCATACCCTCGCCGCGGCGGCCCTGCCGCTGCACCACCGCGACCCGTTCGATCGGATGCTGGTCGCGCAGGCCCGGCAGGAGGACCTGACGCTCGCGACCGCCGACCCGCGGCTCCGCTCCTACCAGGTGCCGATTCTCTGGTCGCGGGTCGAGTGAGGCCGCCGTCCCCGAGCCGCCCGCTCACCCCGCCTCGACCGCCCGGACCACCCGCGCCAGTGCCGCGCCGACCTCCTGGGCGGCGGCGGCGACTTCGGGGTGGTCGAACATCTGGAGGGCGGCGTTGGGGTTCATGGCGCGGACGACGGTGCGGCCGTCCTCGATCGAGACGGTGACGTTGCAGGGGAGCATCACGCCGACCTCCGGCACCGCCTGGAGCGAGCGGTCGGCCGAGGGGGGGTGACAGGCGCCGAGGATGCGGTAGGGGGCGCGGTCGACGCCGAGCTTCTCCTTGAGCTTGGCCTGGATGTCGATCTCGGTCAGGACGCCGAAGCTCTCGCGCGCCAGCTCCTGGCGGCAGCGCTCGACGGCGTCGTCGAAGGCGAGGGGGGTGACGGCTTCGTAGGCGGCTTTGGTCTCTCGCATCGGGGTCTCTCCTCGGGTCGGGGGCGCTACGGTGATCGCCCGATTATGCGCGACCGCCGGCTCCGGCCGCCTCGCGCCCCGTGCGAGCGTCCGGAGCTGCCCTTCGAGCTGGCGCTCGAGGCCGTCGCAGACGGTGCGGCAGACGGTGAACGCGGTCTCGTCGGTCACCCGGTAGAAGACCTTGAGGCCCTCGCGGCGGGAGCCGACCACGCCCTCGCGGCGCAGCACGGCGAGGTGCTTGGAGACGTTGGCCTGGCTGCTGCCGACGGCGGCGAGGATCTCGCCCACCGAAAGCTCCCGGTCCTCCAGCGCGTGGAGGATCTTCAACCGGGTCGGCTCGGCGATCGCCTTGAGGCGCTCGGCGATCCGCCCCAGCAGCTCGTCGCCCGGCGTCAATCCGCGACCCCGGCGCGCCGCAGCAGGCTCATCATCGGGCACCAGCGGGTGAAGCCCGACTGCAGCAGGTTGAGTCCGACGAACGCGGTGAACAGGTAGAAGCCGGGGTGTACCCAGTAGCCGAGCGCCAGCGAGAGCAGCACGAAGGTCCCCGCGATCGCCCGCAGGGCGCTGTTGACGGTCCAGGTCATGGGTCTGCCTCCTTCTGACTGTATGACCATGCGCTTATATAGTAGCGGCAAGCGATCCCCTCGTCAAGCTCGCTGCGGCACGGCGCCGATCGTCCGGAGTGTAGGGGCGGGAGGCGGGAGGGGAGACCCCAGGGCGCGGGCTGGAACCGCGCCCCGGGGCTGCAAACGGAGAGCTGCGAACCGGCCCGTCTAGTTCGACGGGCAGATTTGCAGGTCGTCGATGCCGGCCTCGACCAGGTCGCCGGAGAACCCCGCGTCGGAGGCCTGGACGCGCAGCCGGACGCTCGATCCGGCCGGGATCGACGCCGTCGCCTGGGTCCAGACCGCCTGCGACCTGTCATCGCCGATCGAGACGATCGGGGTGTAGCTCGAGCCGCCGTTGGTCGACACCTCGAGGCGGAAGAAGTCCTGGTTGTTGTTGTTGCCGTTGTCGCGCTGGCCGTGGAAGTACCAGACCGACAGCTCGGACGCCTCGCTCACCGACCAGGTCGGCGAGTCGAGGATGCAGTTGCCGCCGTCGACGTCGTCCTGGCCGGCGCTCGTGTTGAACGCCGTGAAGATGGCGTTGCCCGAGCCGGTGGTGTGGTCGCCGTCGGGCTGGGTGACGACGCCGCCACCACCGTTGTTGACCAGCGTCGGCGTGCCGAGCACGTAGGCGCCGGTCGTGCAGGTCGAGGCCCCGGAGTTCGACCAGTTGGCCGCGCCGCCCTCGAAGTCGTCGTCCACCGAGCACTCGCCGCCGCCGCCCCCGCACGGCGAGCCGCCGGTGACCACCACGTCGTCGATGAACCAGCCGTCGAAGTTGTTCGCCACGCCGTCGACCGTGTTGAACCGGAAGCGCACCTGGATGCTGTCCCCGGCATAGGCGGCGAGCGAGATCGAGCCGCTCGACTGCCAGCTCGACGACGAGGGGTCGCCCGAGTCGAGCGCGAACACCGTGTCGGTGCCGCCCGGGTGGATGATCTCGACCTCGGTCTGGTCGAACGAGCCGTTGAAGCTCTCGACCTGGCGGTAGTAGTCGAAGGTCAGCGTCGAGCTCGCGTTGATCCCCGAGATGACCGGCGAGGTCAACGTCCCGGTGTTCGCCCCACCGGTGTTGTAGTTACAGGACGAGTCCTGCCCGTAGTAGAAGGCGTTGACCGGCGACGAGTAGCCGTTCTGCGGGCTGGCGCACGACGAGTTCGTGGCCAGGTGCCACAGGCCGGTGGCGCTCCATCCGGAGGTGCCGCCCTCGAAGTCCTCGTCGAGACCGCCGCCCGAGCCGCTGCCGACGAACACCGTCACCGAGTCCTGGTCGCTGCCGCAGGCGGTGGTAGCGGTCACCGTGTAGGTGGTGGTGGTGCTCGGCGAGACCACGACCTGCGCGGTGCTCGCACCGCCCGGCGACCACGAGTAGCTGTGGCCGGCGAGCGCCGGCGTTCCGATCGTGGTCGAGTCGCCCACGCAGATGTTCTTGTCCGGACCGGCGTTGGCGACCGCGTTCGGCTGGCACTGGCAGGACGCCGGCACGTTGAAGCCGTTGGTCGGGTTGGTCGAGTTCGAGCCGCCCGAGACCGCGTTGGTGCCCAGGCCGAACGCCGCGAACGCCTCCCAGATCAGGCAGACGTCCTGACCGCCGAAGTTGTCGGTGGCGGCCTGGATGATGCCGTCGCGGGCGTTGACGAAGGTCGGCGAGCAGGCGGTGTTCTTGAACCCCTCGTTGACGTAGAGCAGCGCCCGCTGGTTGCCGGCGCCGCCGAACGCGTCGTAGAGGTCGGGGTCGAAGCCGTGCTGGTCGACCAGCGCCCAGTAGACCTCCCAGATCCCCTGCGCCCAGACCGAGCCGACACCGTGGGGGATCGCCATCCCCGAGATCGAAGCGTAGGTCCAGTTGTTGATCGACTGGCTGGTCGAGTAGCGCTGGGTGCGGATGCCGGTGCCGGTGGTCGGCTGGTTCAGCGCGTAGGTGCCGATGCCGCGGCCGTCGGTGCCCTGGTCGCCGACGTCGGCGGTGTAGACCAGCGTATGCCAGTCGCTCCAGCCCTCGCCGCCCTGCTGGTTGTTGTTGAGGCAGCTCGAGTTGTTCGGGCCGCCGACCTGGCGGATCGAGATCCCGTGGCCGTACTCGTGGATGACGATGCCGTTGTCGAGGTCGCCGTCCTTGTCCGGGTTCGGCGCGGTCCAGATGTACATCTGCATCCGCGGCCGGCCGCCGTCGGTCGGGGTGGCGAAGTTGGCGTTGTTGGTGCCGCCCCCGTCCTGGGCCTCGGCGCGCACGTCGTCGTTGCCGGCGCCGCCGTTGCCGAAGTTGTTGACCTGGAAGTTGCCGCCCGCCTCGTCGAAGCCGTACTGGTACTGGACGTCGTGGATGATGTTGTTCCAGTAGAACAGGTTCGCGACCGCGGCCGGGCGGTACTGCGAGGGCGCCTGGCTGAGGTTGATCGGGAAGTCGCAGTTCAGCGACGCGCCGCAGCTCGGCTGCGATGCCGGGGGCTGGTTGTTGCCGTCGGCGTCCTCATAGGCGTGGACGTTGTTGCCGCGCATGATCGTGAAGCTGGTCGAGCCGGTGTCGTGCCAGTCGAGCGGCGAGGCGGTCGAATCCGCCGGGTTGGAGACCAGGTCGCGGCCGTCCGACGGCGGCAGGGGCGTGGTGTGGTTGGGCGACTCGACCGGCTGCGGGTAGACCCGATAGGAGTCGGAGTTGACCCAGTCGAAGCGGGTCCACACCTCGCCCGAGTGCGCGTCGACGGTCATGTCGTACCAGTGCTCGCCGCTCGGCATGTCGAGCTGGAAGTTCCATACCAGGCGGGCGTCGCCGGCGCGGATCGGCAGCCACATCAGGCCGGCCTCGATCTCCTCCATCGAGAGGCCGTCGGCACGCAGGCGGGTGATCTGGCGCGGCCCCTCGGGCCGGCTCAGGGGCATCACCTTGACGCCGTCGAGCCCGAGATGGCGGCCGGCGGCAGCCACCGCGGCCTGGGCGCCGAGCAGCGGAGCCGGGGCGGCGACCGAGGCGGCCAGGCCGGGCAGGAACGCGTTGTTGACGCTGATCACCCGGCCGTCGCGGTTGACATTGACGTGGAGCTGGCCGTTGTAGACCGGGATGCCGGCGTGGAGCTGGCGCAGGTAGACGTGCCGCGCGCCGGTGGCCTGGGTGAAGACGTCGTCGGTGACCTCGTGCTCGAGGTCGCCGGCCTTGAGCCCGAGCACGCCGGCGTGCTGCTCGACGAAGCCGCGCGCGATCGCCAGGGCGTCGCCGGCCTGCGGACCGGTCAGGTAGCCGGTGGTGTTGTAGAGGGTGCGGGTAGCGCCGGTGGTCAGCTCGAACGTCGCCGCCAGCTCCGGCACCTGCGCCCCCAGAGTCACGATGGCCTGGCGTTGAGCCGAGGCGGGCTCGACGCGGAAGGTGCGGTTGTGCGACGCGCGGGCGTCGAAGTTGCGCACCGCGTGCTGGCCCGCGATGTCGCCGGGCGCGGCCGCCCAGGCGGGCCACGCCGCCAGGGCGGCGAGACCGCAGAACGAGATCAGGAAGCGCGCACGAATGACACTCAGCTTCATCGACTCCTCCTATCCGGAAGTTAGTGAAGGCTGTGCCAAGGCGACGCGCCCCTCCGGCCCGGCCGGCGACACCGCCGTACGATCCGGGTCATACGCCTGTGGCTATGTTTGAACCGGTGCATGCTATCAGTCCAGGCGTCAAGCGACAACCCCGAACTCAGAAAAAGTGCGCCGCGGCGGAATCGGTGCCCGCCGGTGCGGGGCGGGGCGGGAACGAGAGGAAGCGCGGACTAACGCCGCGCGAAGAACGGGAGCTTCTTCGAGAAGTCGACGGGCATCTCGCTGCGGATGCGGTCGAGCAGCTCGGGGGTGACCTCGGTCCGG
>Ga0302046_10001914_pt1 | contig 19513 bp, 18 predicted proteins | sample RVTome_11_FD_200261 | JGI IMG/M metagenome (GOLD analysis project Ga0302046, IMG submission 200261) | Soil microbial communities from uranium-contaminated site in the Upper Colorado River Basin, Wyoming, United States - RVT147D111 (version 2) ...
GAAGACATGAAAGGCGACATGGCCGGAGCGGCATGCGTCGTCGGCCTCATGCACGAGCTCGCCGCGCGCAAGGCGAAGGTGAATGCGGTAGGCATCATCGGTCTGGTCGAGAATATGCCGAGCGGGAGCGCACAGCGTCCGGGTGACGTCGTGACCGCGATGTCGGGACAGACCATAGAGGTGCTCAACACCGACGCCGAGGGCCGCATGGTTCTCGCCGATTGTCTGTGGTACGCGCAAGACCGCTTCAAGCCGAAAGCGGTGATCAACCTTGCGACCCTGACGGGAGCCGTCATGGTGGCGCTCGGCAAGGAGCATGCTGGGCTCTTCAGCAACAATGAGGAGCTCACCGACCAGCTTGTCGCGGCAGGGAAGGCGACGGGGGAGAAACTGTGGCGGCTGCCGCTCGGGCCGAAATACGACAAGATGATCGACTCGAAGGTCGCCGACATGAAGAACACGGGAGGGAAGTGGGGCGGGTCGATCTCCGCCGCGCAGTTCCTCCAGCGCTTCATCAAGGAGGGGACTCCCTGGGCGCATCTCGACATCGCCGGCACGGCCATGTCGTCGGTCGACAGCGACATCAACCGAAGCTGGGGATCGGGATTCGGCGTGAGACTGCTCGACCGGCTGATTGCCGATCACTACGAGCGCCGTTAGCGCGCATCGCCGGTGCGGAACGTGGGTCAGATAAATTTTCCATAATATACCTTATGCGAATCGAGGATATCAGGCAGGAAATCGCCATGTTCCACTATCCCATTGATATTACGAGTAATTGTCGCCAAACGTCACCGGCCGCGCGAGACCTTCCGCAAGCTGTACGCGATGCCTGACGAAGCGGAGAAGCGCTACACGCTCGACGATCTTCTCGCCGTCATGGCGCGCCTGCGCGACAAAGACGCGGGCTGTCCTTGGGACGTCGAGCAGAGCTTCGCCACCATCGCCGCCTACACCATCGAGGAAGCCTATGAGGTTGTCGATGCGATCGCGCGCGATGATCTCGATGGGCTCAAGGAAGAGCTCGGGGATCTTCTGCTGCAGGTGGTCTATCACGCGCAGATGGCAGCCGAGATGAGGCGCTTCGATTTTGCCGATGTAGTCGACGTAATCGCGCGCAAGATGATTCGCCGGCACCCGCATGTGTTTGCCGACGCGAGTCGAGATGAATTTCTGACGGGAGACATGTGGCAGCGGATCAAGAACGAGGAAAAGGCTGAGCGCGGCGCGGCGGCCGAGGGCTCAAGGCTCGATGACGTGCCGCTTGCGCTCCCTGCTCTGACGCGTGCCGTCAAGCTTCAGGCACGCGCAGCCGACGTGGGGTTCGACTGGCCGAGCCTCGTGCCGGTGCTCGCCAAGGCTGAAGAAGAGATCGCCGAGCTGAGGACCGCCATCGCCGCGAGTGAAGGCGACAAGAGTCGCACGAAGAGTGTGGCGGAGGAGTTCGGCGATCTCCTGTTCGTCATGGCAAATGTCGCACGGCATTTGAAAGTCGATCCCGAAGCGGCCCTGCGCGGCGGCAATGCCAAGTTCGTGTGGCGCTTCAAAAGCATCGAGGCGGCGCTCGCCAAGGACGGCCGCAAGCCCGAGGACGCAACGCTCGAGGAGATGGATCAGCTGTGGGACGAGGCGAAGAGCGCCGAGAGGAAATCCTAGGGGCTATTCCGCGGCAAGCCGCAGCCGCGCAGGACCGGCGAGGCGGGCAAGCCTCTCCCGCTTCTCCGGCGCCACCCGGATGCGCAATGAGGTGATCCCCTCGCCGAGGGCGTTGCGCTCGACCACCTCGCAATTCTCATAGATCCAATTCGACAGAGAGCCCTCCTCGGGCTTGAGCGCGATCTCGATCGTCTCGCGTCTCTGGTTGAGTCTCCGCTCGATCTCGCCGCGAAGCGCGTCAAGGCCCGAGCCTTTCGCCGCGGAAACGAGCACCGCGCCCGCGCGGCGTGCCTCGTTCCTCGCGCGCTGCAATGACGCGGCATCGAGCAGATCGGCCTTGTTCCAGACTTCGAGCAAACGGTCGGGTTCTCCTTCCACGTCGATGCCAAGCTGCAGCAGCACGGTGTTGACATCGGAGCGCTGGCTTCCGCTCGTCTCATCGGCGATGTCGCGGACATGAATGATCAGATCGGCCTGGAGCACCTCCTCCAGCGTGGCGCGGAAGGCGGCGATCAGCGTGGTCGGCAGATCTGAGATGAAGCCCACAGTGTCCGACAGGACCGCCTTCGAGCCGCCGGGTAGCGGTAAAGCCCTGATGGTCGGATCGAGCGTGGCGAACAGCGTGCCCTCGGCGAGCACCGAGGCGCCGGTCAGCACATTGAACAGCGTCGACTTGCCGGCATTGGTGTAGCCCACCAGTGCCACCGAAGGATAAGGCACGCGCTGGCGCGACTTCCGGTGCAGGCCGCGCGTGCGGCGGACCTGCTCCAGCTCTTTGCGGATGACGTGGATGCGCTCGCCGATGATGCGGCGGTCGGCCTCGATCTGGGTTTCGCCGGGACCGCCGAGAAAGCCGAAGCCGCCGCGCTGCCGCTCAAGGTGCGTCCAGGACCTGACCAGCCGGCTCTTCTGATAGACGAGATGGGCGAGCTCGACTTGCAAGCGCCCTTCCCGTGTGCGCGCCCGCTCGCTGAAAATCTCGAGGATGAGCCCGGTGCGGTCGAGGACCTTGACCTCCCATGCCGTCTCGAGATTGCGCTGCTGCACGGGGGTCAGCGGGTGGTCGACGATGACGAGGCCGGCGTCCTCGGCGCGCACCAACCCTTTCAACTCCTCGACCTTGCCTGAGCCGAACAGCGTCGCCGGCCGCGGGGTTGTCACCGCGACCACTCCGCTTGCCGCCACGTCGAGATCGATTGCGGCGGCGAGTCCCGCCGCCTCGGCAACGCGCGCTTGCGGCGACCGCTCGGAAATCTCGCGGCCTGGCGCAGCAGGGGCGCCCTTCCCGCGCTTCTTGTCGAGCACGGGCAAGAGCACCACGACCTTGACACGCCCGTGAGGGCGTGCGGGCGTTGCCCCACGTCCCGACCGCTCCTTCTTGCGCTTCAGCTCTTTCGGGTCGGTCGGACGCAATTACTCAGCGGAACCTTCCGCGTCGGAGATGTCTGCGAGCTGGATGGGTTGACCCGGCATGATGGTCGAGATCGCGTGCTTGTAGACGAGCTGCGAATGCCCATCCCGGCGCAGTAGGACGCAGAAATTGTCGAACCAAGTCACGACGCCCTGCAGCTTCACGCCGTTGACGAGAAATATGGTCAGCGGCGTCTTTTGCTTGCGAACGTGATTGAGAAACGTGTCTTGAAGGCTTTGCGCGCGTTCTGTCGCCATGGGCTTCCCCGTCCCTTTGGTCACGCTTACGCTGTTGATAGCGCCGGTCTTTCGCCCTGCCCGGCCTGAGGGGCGTATTAGACGCGATTAAAAGGTCGTCCCGCAAGGGGCCTGATGCGAAAGAGTTTCCGCGGGACCGCCGTTAACCCCAGAAAGTCCAAACCCTCGCTAGCGCAAGGCAGGGCTCCGCTCGTTCGAATTGACCCCCAGCGCCCGCAATTTGCGGTGCAATGCCGACCGTTCCATGCCGACAAACTCGGCCGTGCGGGAGATGTTGCCGCCGAAACGGTTAACCTGGGCGAGCAGATATTCCCGCTCGAAGATTTCACGGGCGTCCCGCAAGGGGAGCGACATCAGATGCTCACCCCCTGCCCCGTTCGGGGACAAAGGGACGGGGGAGATGATCTCATCGGGAAGCATGTCGGCTGTGATGATCGAGTCGGGATCACCGCCTACGAGAATCATCAGCCGCTCGATGTTGTTGCGCAGCTGGCGCACATTGCCGGGCCAGTCGTGAGATTGCAGCACCGCCATGGCGTCCTCTCCGATGCGGCGGGGCGGAAGGCCCGAGGCGACCGAGATGACTTGCACGAAATAGCGCACGAGCTCGGGCACGTCCTCGCGCCGCTCGGAAAGTCCCGGCACCTTGATCGGAACCACGTTCAGGCGATGATACAAATCCTCGCGCAAGCGGCCGGACGACATCTCCTTCTGGAGGTCGTGGCTAGTGGAAGAGACCACACGCACATCGACATGCACCTTGGGACCGCCGCCGCCCAGCCTCTGGAATCGCTGCTCGACCAGCACGCGCAAGATCTTGGCTTGTGTCTCGAGCGGCATGTCGGCCATCTCGTCGATATAGAGGGTGCCAGTGTGAGCCTCCTCAAGCGCGCCGACCTTGCGGGCTCCTGAGCCCGTCCCCTCCTCGGTGCCGAACAGCTCAAGCTCCATGCGGTCCGGCACCATGGCGGCGGCATTGAGCACTACGAATGGACCTTCGGCCCGCGTCGATTTGGCGTGCATCACGCGCGCCGCCAGCTCCTTGCCGCAGCCGGACGGCCCGGTGATCAGCACACGGCTATTGGTCGGGGCCACCTTATCGATGGCCTGGCGAAGCTGATTGATCGCGGCCGAGCGGCCGATCATTTCGAACGAATAAGAACTCCGCTCGCGCAGCTCGCGATTCTCACGCTTCAGCCGCGAAGCTTCGAGCGCCCGCGCCGTAAGGAGCACGAGCCGGTCGGCCTTGAACGGCTTCTCGATATAGTCGTAAGCGCCGCGCTTGATGGCCGCCACGGCGGTCTCGATGTTGCCGTGGCCGCTGATGATGATGACGGGAAGATCGGGGTGGGCCTTCTTGATGCGGTCGAGCAGCTCAAGCCCGTCGAGCTTCGAGCCTTGCAGCCAAATGTCGAGGATCACGAGCGACGGCCGCCGCTCCTCGATCGTTTGCAGCGTCTCGTCACTGTCCTTGGCGAGCCGGGTCGAATGACCTTCGTCCTCGAGAATGCCTGAGATCAGTTCCCTGATGTCGGCCTCGTCATCGACGACCAGAATGTCAGACGCCATGGGTCACTTCCTCCTCCTCCTCCTCCTCGGCGCGCTCGGCTGGGCTCGAAGGGACCGGAGCCCCCGGCTCGGGCACGGCATCTGCCGCGCTCGCCTCCTCCCGGTCTCCCATCGGCAAGTCGATGCGCACCGAGGCCCCTTCGATCCTCCCGTTGCGTTTCGGCGCATCGGCGAGAGTGAGCGTCCCACCATGCTGCTCGGTGATCCGCTGCACGATGGCCAAGCCCAGCCCCGTGCCCTTGGTGCGGGTGGTCATGTAGGGCTCGACCAGACGTTCGCGGTTCTCCTTGGGCAGGCCGCAGCCATTGTCGATGACCATGATCTGAACGCGGTCCCCCTTGGTGCGGACCTTGACCACGACGCGCCCCTTGCCGGCGTGGGCCGGGTCGGCCTCGACCGCCGAATCAATCGCCTCGCTTGCGTTCTTGACGAGATTGGTGATGGCTTGGGCGAGCAGCCGCCGGTCCGATAGCGCCACTACGGGCTTGTCGGGAAGATCGAGCTCGAAGACGATCTCAGGGCGGCTCACCTGGAACAGGAACACGGCTTCGCGCACGATCTCGCGTACGTCGTGGCGCTCCATCACCGGCTTCGGCATGCGGGCAAAGGCCGAGAACTCGTCGACCATGCGGCCGATGTCCGACACCTGGCGGATGATGGTGTCGGTGCATTGGTCGAACACCTCGCGGTCCTTGGTGATGGAATCGCCGTATTTGCGGCGGATGCGCTCGGCGGAGAGCTGGATCGGGGTCAGCGGATTCTTGATCTCATGGGCGATGCGGCGGGCGATGTCAGCCCAGGCGGTGCTCCGCTGCGCACTGACGAGCTCGGTCATGTCGTCGAAGGTCACCACGAAGCCTTGCGCCTCCTGGTCCTGCCCTTCGCTCGTGACACGCACGGCGAAATTGCGTTCCGAGCCCTGGCGCCTCAGAGCAATCTGATCGGTGACGAGGCGTCTCCCCTGCTTCTGCGCACGTTTCAGGATCGGGCCGAACTCAGCGACCACCTTGGCGAGCGGCTTGCCTGAGAGGTCGGCCTCTTTCAGCTCGAGCAGGGTTTCCGCCGAGCGGTTGACCAGCGTGACGATCCCGTCGGCGTCGACGCCGACAACGCCTGCGGTCACCCCCGACAACACCGCCTCCATGAAGCGACGGCGGTCGTCGAGCTTCAAATTGGCGCCGACCAGCTCGTCGCGCTGACTCCTGAGCTCGGAGGTCATGGTGTTGAAGGTCGAGCCGAGCACGGCGAGGTCTCCATCGGCCGGATCGACATCGACATTCACGGCAAGATTGCCTTCCGAGATCTGCTGCGCTGCACCCATGAGCTGGCGGATCGGCGCCACCAGGCGACTGGCGAACCACATGCCGATCCAGATGGCGGAGAGCAGCAAGGTGAGCGCGATCGCCACATACATGAGCCCGAAGGCTACCTGGACGCCGGCGCGCCGCTGCTCGAGCAGCTGATACTCGGCGACGTTGGCGCGGGTGGCGCGGAGCTGCTGTAGCACGCGCGCATTTACCGGGCGGATGACATAGAGGTAGGTGTCATTGAAATTCTGTAGGCTCTTGATGGCGCCGACCAGACTGGTCTGGCCCGGCGCGATCACGATCACCTGGCCTTTCTTGGCAAGCTCCATGGCCTCTTGCGGGGGGGCTCGGTAGGGAAATTCGGGAACCGAGGCAGCGGTGGCGAGGATCTTGCCTCCCCCGTCGATCAGATAGGCCATGGGAAGCGCCCTGATGGAGGCCTGCGCGGTGAGGAAATTGCCGAAGCCTTGCGGCTGCGACTTCACCAGCTCGACCGCCTCGTCGATGTCCTTGGCCATGGCGACGGTGTCGGCGCGGATCACCTGGCCATGCTCCTGGAGGTAGGCGGTCGCCACGTCGATCGAGTTCTGGATGATCGACTTGGTGCGGACCGAGAACCAATGATCGAGGCCGCGGTCGAGCGAGATGCTGGCAAAGATGGCGAGCAGGATCGCCGGCACGACCGCAATCACGCTGAACAGGCTGACGATGCGTACGTGAAGCTGGGCCCCTGCCACATGTCTCTGGCGGGCAAGCCAAAGTCCGGTCACCTGCCAGGCGATGATGACGATCATCGCTAGTACGAGCACGAGGTTGATCAGGAGCACGCCCACCACCACGAGGTGTGTGGGCACGATGGGGGTGAGCCCGGTCAGGATGAGGTAGGTGGCGAGGCCCGAGCACAGCGAAAGCACCACAGTGATCAGGCCGAGTGTAAAAGGCAGGCGGCGCCGGGCGCGGACAGTGTCGCGCAGCTGGGTGGCCGGCGTCGTCCGGTCGGATCGTCCCATCTCGCCCGAGGGGCTGGTCATGGCTTCGCGCGGGCGACCAAGCGCCAGGCGCTCGGCCGCCGATTGCAAGGATTTGAAGACGCCACGCAACCGCATTCCCCTGCTCTCCCTTAGGACCTTGGCGTCCTTTGATTTGGGAGTGTCAGCCTCAGGGATGATGCAATAAAATCACAATGTGGCGCTTTGGCGACAATCGGCTTGATTAACGCGCTCGGGACAATCTCTCACCGGGCTCCATTCGTAAAAATAATGTAGCAATATCATCTCGTTACCTGGTCACAAAAATCCGATCAGGTTCCCGGGGTCCGGATCACTTTGACGCCCAGATCGCGGATCTTCTTGCGCAATGTGTTGCGGTTGAGGCCCAGAAGATCGGCGGCGCGAATTTGGTTACCCCTGGTTGCAGCGAGCGCCGCGGTGATCAGTGGCGATTCGACCTTGCGCAGCACCCTGGTGTAGAGCCCGGAGGGCGGGAGCTCTTGGCCGAAGCTCACGAAATAGTCGGAGAGAAAGCGCTCGACCGCCTCCGACAGGTCGCCGGAAGGCTCGGCAGTGTCCGGGAAGGGAGCTCGGGCGGCAGTGGCGAGCTCGTTCTCCACCAACTCGACGCCGACGATGTCTTGCGCGTAGATCGCCGATAGCCGGCGCACCAGGTTCTCCAGCTCGCGCACGTTGCCTGGCCAGTGATAGCGCTTGAGCCGCTCTATGGCTGCGGGCTCGAAGCTCTTCGGTGGCAGCCCCTCCTTCTCGGCAATGCCGAGGAAGTGGCGCACGAGATCGGGAATGTCTTCGAGCCGCTCGCGCAACGGCGGCAATCTGAGCGGCACGACGTTCAGCCGGTAGAACAAATCCTCGCGGAACAGGCCCTGGTCGATCTGCTGCTGAAGGTCGCGATTGGTGGCGGCGATGATCCTGACATTGGTCCTGATCGGCGTGCGGCCGCCGACGGTGGTGTATTCGCCCTCTTGCAATACCCGCAGAAGCCGCGTCTGCGCCTCCATTGGCATGTCGCCGATCTCATCGAGAAAGAGCGTGCCGCCTTCGGCCTGCTCGAAGCGGCCGACGTGGCGGTTCTGGGCGCCGGTGAAGGCCCCCTTCTCGTGGCCGAACAGCTCAGACTCGATCAGCTCGCGGGGGATCGCCGCCATGTTGATGGCGACGAAGGGCCCGTTGCGGCGCTTGCCGTATTCGTGCAGCGCGCGCGCGACCAGCTCCTTGCCGGTGCCCGATTCGCCGGTGATCATCACCGTGAGGTCGGTCTGGGTGAGGCGGGCAAGCACGCGATAGATGTCCTGCATGGCCGGGCATCGGCCGATCAAGGGCAAGCCTTCGTTGGTGTCGGCGGAGAGCCTCTGGGCTTTGCGTCGAGGCTCAGCGAGGGCGCGGCCCACCACGGCGACGAGCTCGTTCAGATCGAAGGGCTTGGGCAGATATTCGTAAGCCCCCCGCTCCGCCGCGGTGATCGCGGTCATGAAGGTGTTCTGCGCGCTCATCACGATGATGGGCAGGTCGGGACGAAGTTTCTTCACCCGCGGAATGAGATCGAAGGCGCTCTCGTCGGGCATAAGCACGTCGGTAATGACGAGGTCGCCGTCGCCCTGGCTGATCCAGCGCCACAGGGTCGCCGCGTTGCCGGTGGCGCGCGGTGCGTAGCCGGCGCGGGCGAGCGCCTGGTTGAGGACGGTGCGAATGGCAGCGTCGTCGTCGGCGATGAGGATATTGCCCTTGGCCATTTACTTAACCGTGCCCGCCTTGCGGCGCTTCGCTTTCGGCCATGGGCATCAGCGTTCGGAAGACGGTCTGCCGGGGTCGCGAGTCGCATTCGATGATGCCGCCGTGATCGCCGACGATCTTGGCAACGAGCGCAAGGCCGAGCCCGGTTCCCGACGGCTTGGTGGTGACGAAAGGGTCGAACAGATGCGGCATGAGGTCGGGCGGCACGCCGGCGCCGTTGTCCTCCACCGCGATCTCGAGCGGCAGGCTGACTCGGGCTTGGCTCCCCGGCACCGAGAGGCGCACGCCAGGGCGGAAGGACGTTGTAAGCGTGATCTGTCCGTCGGCCCTCTCCTCGCCGATTGCTTCGGCGGCGTTCTTGATGAGGTTGAGGTAGACCTGGATCAGCTTGTCGCGGCTGCCCGGCACGGGCGGCAGCGAGGGATCGTAATTCTCGACGATCTTGATCTGGCGGGCGAAGCCGGTCCGCGCAATGTGCTTCACGTGATCGAGCACATCATGGATGTTGACGGGCTCGCGCAGCAGAGGCCGCTCATCGCCGAAGATTTCCATGCGGTCGACGAGTTTGCAGATGCGGTCCGACTCGGCGCAGATGAGCTGCGTCAGGGTGCGGTCGGAGTCGGTGCGCTCGCTTTCGAGCAACTGCGCCGCACCCCTGATGCCGGAGAGCGGGTTCTTGATTTCGTGAGCGAGCACAGCGGCGAGACCGGAGACGGAGCGGGCGGCGCCGCGATGGGTGAGTTGGCGCTCGATCATCTGCGCCATGCTGCGCTGCTGAAGCATGATCAGCACGCGCCCAGGGATCTCCGCGACCGGCCCGCCGTAGAGATCGACGAGCTTCGGCGCCTCGAAGCGGAAGGAGCCCAGATCGACGCCATATTCGTTGACCGTGGTGCCGTTCCGTTGCACCTGCTCCACGAGCGCGATCAGGGGACTGCCGAAGGCGACCACATCGGTGAGAGAGCGGCGGCAGAGCACGCCCGCGCTCATCTGGAAGAAATCTTCGGCCGCCGTGTTGGCGTATTCGATGGTGAGCCCCTCGCCGATGACGAGGAGCGGATGGGGCAGCGCGCCGAGTAGTGCATCAGCCTCGATCGGCTGGGCCTCGCGAACGCGCCGCAGGTTGGGCTTTTTGGTCGAGCCGCTCAAGCGGTGTATCCTTTGCTCGGTCGTATCGGTTGTTGCGGCCGAGGATGCACAATTTTTAAGCAAGAAGACCCCATGAACTTTTATTGGGCACAATACGAAGGATTTAGGGCGCGGGCAACACTCCTTTTGCCGCAGTGCAGCATTTTTATGAGTCTAAGGTTTAAGCCCGGGAGGGCCCCCTTGTGAGCGTGGCGGCGCTCATTGTGGCGGCAGGCCGAGGGGCTCGGGCCGCGGGCGAGGACGGGCGCCCAAAGCAATATTGCCCCGTCGGCGGGGTGCCGATGATTGCGCGGACCATCGCCACTTTCGCCGCGCATCCGGGCGTGGACGAGATTCTCGTCGTCATTCATCCCGACGATGAGACGCTCTACCTAGCGGCGAGCCACCCCTTTGCGGGGCGGCTGCGGAAGGCGGTGCCGGGCGGCGCAAGGCGGCAGGACTCGGTCCGCGCCGGGCTCGAGGCGCTGGCGAGCGAGGCGCCCTCCTCCGTCCTGATCCACGACGCGGCAAGGCCTTTCGTCGATGCCGAACTGATCACCCGCGTCATCAGGAGTCTCGATGCGCATCAAGGCGCCCTCCCCTGCCTGCCCGTTACCGACACCTTAAAGTGGGTGGCGCGAGGGCATGTGATCGGTACGGCCGAGCGCGATCAGCTCTTTCGGGCGCAGACGCCGCAAGGGTTCAAGTTCGAGTCGATCCTTGCTGCCCACCGGGCGGCGGCACAAGAGCCGGCACGCGAGTTCACCGACGATGCCGGCGTCGCCGAATGGTTCGGCCTCGACGTGGCTTTGGTCGAAGGCTCGGAAGACAATCGCAAGCTCACCACGGCGGACGATCTGAAGCTCGCCGATGAGTTGTTGCAGCCTAAGGGCGCGCGTGCGGCCGCGACGACCCGGGTCTCGTCGGGCTATGATGTCCATGCCTTCGGTCCCGGCGACGCGGTGATGCTGTGCGGCGTCAGCATTCCTCACCCCAAGAAGCTCACCGGCCACAGCGATGCCGATGTGGGCTTGCATGCCTTGACCGACGCGCTGCTCGGCACCATTGCCGCGGGCGATATCGGAGTCCATTTCCCGCCGTCGGACGCGCGCTGGCGCGGCGCGGCCTCCGAGATCTTCCTCAAGCATGCGGCTTCCCTGCTGAGAGAACGCGGCGGGGCGATCGTACATGTCGACGTCACGTTGCTCTGCGAGGCACCACGCATCGGTCCCTATCGCGATCAGATGCGCGCTCGCATCGCCGAGATGCTCGGCATCGGCGTCTCCCAAGTGAGCATCAAGGCGACCACCAATGAAGGTCTGGGTTTCATTGGCAGGGGCGAAGGCATCGCCGCGATGGCCACGGCGACAGTGAGCCTGCCATGACGGAGTGGGTCGAGATCGACGCAGACCTCCTTGCGCGGGCGGCGGCGCTGCTCGCGGCTGCCCGGGCATGCGGCGAGACGGTGGCGACCGCGGAATCCTGCACCGGTGGACTCCTCGCCGCCGCGCTGACCGCCATCCCTGGCTCTTCCGAAATGTTCGAGCGCGGGTTCGTGACCTATTCCAATAGCGCCAAGAGCGAGATGCTCGGCGTTCCCTTCTGGCTGATCGAGCGCCACGGCGCCGTGAGCGAGGACGTGGCCCGGGCTATGGCGGGCGGCGTGCTCACCCATTCGCACGCGAGCCTCGCCGTCGCGGTTACCGGGATCGCCGGGCCTGATGGAGGGACGCCGGAGAAGCCGGTGGGACTCGTCTATTTTGCGGCCGGCCGGCGCGACGAGCCAATGCGCAGCGAGTGCGTCCTGTTCGGCGATCTCGGGCGCGCCGAGATCAGGCGGCGAAGCGTCGAGCGCGCGCTTTCGCTGCTTCTCTCATTGTTGTGAAGCGAGCACCGGCGCATTCCGTCGATAAACCACGTCGGCACGGGCCTCGAACGCGCTCGTGTATCTCTCGACCGCCTTGGCAAAGAGCCCTCCCACGAGCCGCTCGAACAGGCGCGAGCGAAAGCCGTAGGCGATATAGAAGTCGATCTCGCAAGCCCTCTCGCCTGTCGGCCTGAATTGCCAGCGGTTCTCGAGAAAAGTGAAAGGCCCGTCGAGATATTCGACGAGAATGGTGCGGGGGGCGCTGTCGAGATGCACGCCGGTGGTGAAGCTCTCGTTGATCATCCCATAGCCCACCGTCATGGTGGCGATCAGCACCTCCTTGCCGTCCCGCCGCTCGCGGTGCTTGACCGTCAGCGCCTCGCAGAGCGGCAGGAATTTCGGATAGTCCTCGACGCGCGCCACCAGGGCGAACATTTCGTCCGCCGAATGGGCGACAGGGTGCGTGGTCTCGTAGACATGCATGAGGGTTAAGCCGGCGCGTGGGGTTAGACGCCGAGCGAGGCTTGGCGCGCAGCCTTGAGCCGCGCGAAATCCTCCGCGGCATGATAGGAGGAGCGGGTCAAGGGGCTGGAAGCCACGAGCAGGAAGCCTTTCTCTTCGGCGATGCGCTTATAAGATTGGAACTCCTCCAGCGTGACAAAGCGGTCAATGGCCGCATGTTTGCGGGTCGGCTGGAGATACTGACCGATGGTGAGGAAATCGACTGAAGCGGCGCGAAGATCGTCCATCACGGCAAGGACCTCCTCGCCCGTTTCGCCCAAGCCGACCATGATGCCTGACTTGGTGAAGAGGCCGGGGTGAAGCGCCTTGGCGCGGGCAAGAAGCCGGAGCGAGTGGCGATAGTCGGCACCGGCGCGAATGCGCCGGTAGAGCGAGGGCACGGTCTCGACATTGTGGTTGAACACGTCGGGCGAGGCGGCAAGCACGATCTCGAGCGCGCCGTGTTTGCGCAGGAAGTCGGGCGTCAAGACCTCGATGCTGGTCGCGGGCCGCGCCTGTCTGATGGCGCTTATGGTGGCGGCGAAATGAGGGGCGCCGCCGTCCACCAAATCGTCGCGATCGACCGAGGTCACCACCACATGAGCAAGATCGAGCGCGGCGACGGCGCTCGCCACCCGCGCGGGCTCGCCGGCATCGAGCGCGCCAGGCCTGCCCGTCCGCACATTGCAGAAGGCGCAAGCCCGCGTGCAGGTGTCGCCCAAGATCATGAAGGTGGCGTGGCGCTTGCCCCAGCACTCGCCGATATTGGGACAGGCCGCTTCCTCGCACACCGTGGTGAGGCGGTGCGCGCGCAACACCTCCCGCGTTGCGTCGAAAGCTCGCGCGCCCGGCGCTCTCACGCGAATCCACGCGGGCTTGGGCAGAACGGGGGTGTTGGGCAGCCGCGCCTTGTCGGGATGGCGCGGCCGCGCCTTCACTGCATCCGACCTGTCAAGCACCGTCACGATCGCACCAACTCCTAAAACGTCGCTAGGTGGCGGGACCTCTGATGCTCCGCCAGATCCACAACAGGAGCACGGCCCCGATCGACGCCACGATCAGATTGCCGAGCCAACCATAGAATTGGATATTCAAGACATTGGCGAGCGTCCCGCCGACGAAGGAGCCGGCGATGCCGACCAGGAGATTGGTGAGAAGACCGTGATCGCTCGACGTGACCTTCTCGGCGATATAACCGGCAAGAATGCCGATAATCAGCATGCCGATGAAACCGACCCCAGGCATGCCGAGTAGAGTTTGAGCGTTGTCCATATTGACCTCCTCCCAGTGCGTCAGGTGGATTCCATCGTCACCGCATGCGCTGCCAGACCCAGATGCACAGAACGGCGCCGAGCGTGGCGATGATGATCTCGCCAATCAGGCCATAGGCGCCGATGCCAACGAGGCCGGCGAGTAGTCCGCCGACCACGGCGCCGATAACGCCGATCAAGAGGTTTACCAGGAGATCCTGCTGGCGCCCCATGATGTATGAGGCAAGCGCGCCGGCGATCAGGCCGACAACAAGAAAGATGATAAGGCTCATGGTCTTGCTCCGTTTCTCTCGGGGCCTGCCCCCTATGGTGCGCCAGTGCTAGATATGGATGGCGCGGCCGAAGGCGTCGAGCACCGATTCGCCCATCATCTCCGACAATGTGGGATGGGGGAAGATGGCGGCGATTAATTCCGCCTCCGTCGTTTCCAGCGTCTTGGCAATGACGAAGCCCTGGATGAGCTCGGTGGCCTCGGCCCCGAGCAGATGGGCGCCGAGGAGTGCACCGGTTTTGGCGTCGAAAATGGTCTTCACCAGCCCTTCGGTCTCGCCGAGCGCGATGGCCTTGCCGTTGGCGGAATAGGGGAAGCGGCCGATCTTCAGCTCATGGCCTGACGCGCGCGCTTCCTCCTCGGTGAGGCCAACGCTCGCCACTTGCGGCGCGCTATAGGTGCAGCCGGGGATGTTGGTCTTGTCGATAGGGTGAACGCCGGTGACGCCGGCGATCTTCTCGACACACATCACGCCTTCATGGCTCGCCTTGTGCGCGAGCCAAGGCGGCCCGATCACGTCGCCGATGGCATAAAGGCCGGGGGTGGCGGTGCGGCACCATTCGTCGACGACGATATGTCCCCTCTCGACCTTGACCCCCAGCTCTTCGAGCCCGAGTCCCTCGACATTGCCGGTGATGCCGATGGCGAGGATGACGCGATTTGCCACGATCTCCTTGGCGGCGCCGTCGGGCATGCGCAAGGTCGCCGTCACGCTGTCGGCGGCTTTGACGAGGCGCTCGACGCGCGTGCCGGTATGGATGGCGATGCCTTGCTTGGCGAAGGCCTTGCGCGCGAGGTCCGAGATCTCGGCATCCTCGGCGGGAAGGATGCGGGGGAGCATCTCGACCACCGTCACCTCGGCGCCGAGACTCCGGTAGAAGCTCGCGAACTCGATGCCGATCGCGCCTGAGCCCACGACCAGCAGAGATTGGGGAAAGCTCGCCGGGACCATCGCCTCCTTGTAAGTCCAGATCAGCCTGCCGTCGGGCTCGAGCCCCGGCAGGGTCCGCGCGCGAGCGCCGGTGGCGACGATGACGTGCCCGGCCTCGATATCGGCCAGCGCCTCGCCGCCTTTCCCCGTCACCGCGATGCGCCCCTCGCTTCTCAGCCGCGCCGTCCCATCGATCACCGCGATCTTGTTCTTCCGCATGAGATAGGCGACGCCGTTCGAGAGCCGCTCGGCCACTTTGCGGCTCCGCTCGATCACGCGCGGAAGATCGAAGCGGATATTGTCGGCGGCGAGCCCGAACGCGGAAGCGTGCCGCATCGCCTGGTAGAGTTCGGAGGTGCGGAGCAGCGCCTTGGTGGGGATGCAGCCCCAGTTGAGGCAGATTCCGCCGAGATGCTCGCGCTCGATGATCGCGGTCGTCATGCCGAGCTGGGCCGCGCGGATGGCGGCGACATAACCGCCGGGCCCAGCGCCGATGATGGCGAGATCGAAGCGCGTGTCAGTCATGGCCCCTTAAGCGACCTTACCATCAGCACCCAGTCCCCCTTATGCGGGCATCCTGGAAACAGGATCGCCGGCTCGCTGGCAAGGGCGGAATAGCCCGCGCGCCCGTAGAGGCGGGCGGCGTCCTCGTTCCAGCTTGCCACGATGACGCTCAAGGACGGCGCGGCCGCTTCCCGGGCCATGCGTTCGGCGATGGCGAGAAGCTGGCCGCCGATGCCCCTGCGGCGAAACTCGGGAAACGTCGCGAGCACATTGACGTACCACGACCCCGGCGCCTTGGCCTCGAGCCTGACGAGCGGATGGACGATCTCCGGTGTCTCATCGAGGACGTGGAGATCGTAGGGATCGTCGAGGCGGTAGCCGACCAGGCTCGCGGCGATTTCGCCGTCGATCTCGGCGACGACGGCGTTGCGCCAGGAGAAGCCGCCGCTATCGCGCGCCGCGCGCTCGCGGCCGAATTCAAGCACCGACTGTCCGGGCGCTTTCAAGCTGCCCCACATATAGGCCGGCATCCCTTCGCCCGCGATATCGACCAGCACCGCCAGCGCCGACGCGTCAGCCTTGGTCGCGGGTCTGAAGGTCGGCGCGGGCTGCATGGGAGCGCAACCCTACACCAGCATGGTCACGGGGTCTTCGATATAGGCCTTGAAGGCTGCGAGCAGTTCGGCGCCGAGCGCGCCGTCGATGACGCGGTGGTCGACCGAGAGGGTGACGCTCATCATGGTGGCGATCTTGAGCGCGTCGTCCTTGACCACCGGGCGCTTCTCGGCGCGGCCCACCGCCAGGATCGACGCCTGCGGCGGGTTGATCACCGCATCGAAGCGGTCGATGCCGTACATGCCGAGATTGGAGATGGTGGTCGAGCCCCCCTGATATTCGTGCGGGGCCAAATGCTTAGAGCGCGCGCGGGCGGCCAGGTCCCGCATCTCGTTGGAGATTTCCGAGAGACTCTTCACCTCGGCATCGCGGATCACCGGCGTGTGCAGGCCGCCGCCTTCGAGCGCCACGGCCACGGCGATGTCCGAGGGGCGATGACGGAGCAGACCTTGCTCCGTCCAGGTGGCGTTGGCGGCGGGCACCGTCTGCAGCGCCATGGCCATCGCCTTGATGACGAAATCGTTGAGCGAGAGCTTGAAGGCGCGCGGTCCCTCTTGCGGCGCCATTCCATTCAGTCGCGCGCGGGCGGCAAGAGCCGCGTCGATGGCGCAGTCAATGGCGAGATAAAAATGCGGGATGGTCCGCTTGGAGAGCGTGAGCCGCTCGGCAATGAAGCGGCGCATGGTGTCGTGCGGCACGATGTCGTAGGAACCTGGCTCATAGAGCGCGAGCACCTGCGCGTCGGAAAGGCCGCGCGTTTCGTGAGGCTCCCGCCTCTTGACCAGCTCTTGCCGGGGGGGCGCAAGCTCGGCCTCCATATCTTCCGCTGCGACGGGTTCGGGGACGCGCATCGTTTCGCGCGCGGCCCGCTCCACATCGGACTTCACGATGCGGCCATGCGGGCCCGAGCCGCTCAGCGCCGTCAGCTCGAGCCCGAACTCACGCGCCAAGCGCCGCGCCAAGGGCGAAGCGAAGACGCGGCTAGCGTGATCGTTCCTACCGTTGCGCCTGATCTGCTCGGCGATCTTGTTCATCACCTGCTCGGGCTCGAGAGCCCCCTCGCCCCTGTGGGGTATGGAGGAGGCCATCCGCTGATCCCCCTCTCCCCACTGGGGAGAGGGTCGGGGTGAGGGGGTTCCGGAATCAGCTGGCTTGTGACCCCCCTCACCCGCGGCGCTTTGCGCCGCGTCCTCTCCCCGAAGGGGAGAGGGGGAGCCTGCTGCGGCGCTGTCGTCCTCGGTCAGCAGATGCGCGATGGGGTAGTTGACCGGGACATGCTCGGTGCCTTCGGCGACGAGGAGCTTGTCGATCGTCCCGTCGTCGGGCGCCTCGACTTCCATGGTGGCCTTGTCGGTCTCGATCTCGGCGAGGACGTCGCCGCTTCTGACCTGATCGCCTTCCTTGACGTGCCATTTGGCGAGCTTGCCCTCCTCCATGGTGGGCGAGAGCTGCGGCATGAGGATTGGCGTGGGCATGGCTCAAACGTCCCCGCGCGCGGCGGCCAAGGCCTCATCCCAATGCTGCCCGTCGAACAAGGCGATACGCGAGACGCGCACCTGGCCGTCGTCCAGGCAGCGCACGTTCACGCTGTAGCCGTCAGGCTTGGAGCGCGGCACGTAGAAGCTCTTTATTCCGCATACGGAGCAGAAATGATGCTTCGCCGTGCCGGTATTGAATGTGTAGGTGGCGATCTTGTCTTGGCCTTTGAGCAGGCGAAAGCGCTCCTTCTCCACGATAAGATGCAAGAAACCGGTCATGCGGCAGATCGAGCAATTGCACTCCTTGGCCTCGAACTCGTGGGGCGCCAGCACCTCGAAGCGCACCGCGCCGCAATGGCACCCGCCCTGTTTCCAGCTCATGGGCATTTCGGTCATGGGCTTCACGTCCGGTAAGAGACCGACTTCACGGCGGCGATGACCTCATCGACCGAGGGCAGAGCGAGACGCTCCAGATTCGCCGCATAGGGCATCGGCACGTCGGCGCCGGTGATCGTGACCGGCGGCGCATCGAGATAGTCGAAGGCTTCCGCCGTCACCCGCGCCGCGATCTCGGAGCCGATCGAGCCGACCGGCCAGCCCTCCTCCACCGTGACCATGCGGTTGGTTTTGCGCACGGAGGCGAGCACCGTCTCCAGGTCGAGCGGACGAAGCGTGCGAAGGTCGATCACCTCGGCCTCGATGCCCTCCTCGGCGAGGCGCTTGGCCGCGTCCAGCGCGTAAGCCATGCCCCGCGAGAAGGAGACGATGGTGACATGGCGGCCTATGCGAGCCACCCGCGCTCGGCCGATCGGAAGCACGAAGTCGGGGAGCTTGGGCACTTCGAAGCTCTGACCGTAGAGAATCTCGTTCTCGAGGAACACGACGGGGCCGGGATCGCGGATCGCGGCCTTCAACAGGCCCTTGGCGTCGGCGGCGGTATAGGGCGCGATCACTTTCAGCCCCGGCACGTGCGCGTACCAGGCCGCGTAATTCTGGCTGTGCTGGGCGGCGACGCGGGCGGCCGCGCCGTTAGGCCCCCTAAACACGATGGGGCAATGCATCTTGCCGCCCGACATATAGAGGGTCTTGGCGGCCGAGTTGACGATGTGGTCGATCGCCTGCATGGCGAAGTTCCACGTCATGAATTCGACGATGGGCTTCAGCCCGGCGAAGGCCGCACCGACGCCGACTCCGGCAAAGCCATACTCGGTGATGGGGGTGTCGACCACGCGCATGGGGCCGAACTCGTCGAGCAACCCTTGCGTGACCTTGTAGGCTCCCTGATATTCACCGACCTCCTCGCCCATGACGAACACGGATGGATCGGCGCGCATCTCCTCGGCCATGGCATCGCGGAGCGCTTCGCGCACGGTCATGCTGACCATCTCGGTCCCGGGCGGAACCTCGGGCTCGGGGCGCGGCTCGGCGGGCGCGCGTTGTGGACCCGCCGGCGCCTCCTCAACCAAAGGCGGGACTTCGCCGAGATCGGGTGCAGGCTCCCCCACTATTCTCGGACCGGGCAAATCCCCCTCCCCCCTAGGGGGAGAGGGCCGGGGTGAGGGGGAAATGGACTCAATTGTTACGCGAGCCCCCTCACCCGCGGCGCGCTGCGCCGCGTCCTCTCCCCGGAGGGGAGAGGGGGGAGCTGCGGCCTGGGGCTGCTCCTCGCCGTCGGCGAGGAGAATGGCGATGGGGCGATTCACGGGCACGTGCTCGGTGCCCTCGGGCACGAGGATCTTGCCGAGCCGCCCGTCGTCCGCCGCCTCGACCTCCATGGTCGCCTTGTCGGTCTCGATCTCGGCGATGACGTCGCCGGCGCGCACTTGGTCGCCCTCGCGCACCAGCCATTTGGCGAGCTTGCCCTCCTCCATGGTGGGAGAGAGCGCCGGCATGAGAATTTCGGTTGGCATCAGGCTTAAGGAAGGGCTCAGGTCGCCGTCACGTCGGTGTAAAGCTCGGAAGGGTCGGGCTCGGGATCGCTTTGCGCGAACTCGGCGGCCTCG
>Ga0302046_10001915_pt1 | contig 19511 bp, 12 predicted proteins | sample RVTome_11_FD_200261 | JGI IMG/M metagenome (GOLD analysis project Ga0302046, IMG submission 200261) | Soil microbial communities from uranium-contaminated site in the Upper Colorado River Basin, Wyoming, United States - RVT147D111 (version 2) ...
GTCGCTCTATCGACAGGAGCTGGCGGACATCGTACGCATCGACGCGGAAGCCGGACCGGAAAGGACCGGCCGGACCCGGACGCTCGCCGGACGCTCGGCATTGGTCCTCGCCGAGCAGAACTTCGGTGAGTTTGTGGCCGTGAAGCTGCTGCAGCCGTTCGAGATCAGCCTGCAGGAGAAGAAGCAGCGCATGGATGTCGCGATCGATGCCCTGGCCAGGCTTGTGGAGTACGAAATTTCCGAAGTGACGGCGGCCGCGACGTTCTATATAGCCGAGACCTATCTCGATTTCAGTCGCGCACTGGCGGAGTCGGAGCGACCGGCCGACCTGGAGCCCGCGGACCTGGCGGAGTACGAGCTGGCCCTCGAGGAGGAGGCGTTCCCGTTCGAGGAAAAGGCCATTGACGTACACGAGAAGAACCTGGAATTACTCCAGGCCGGCGTCTTCAACGCGTGGACCGAGAAGAGCCTCGGCAAGCTCGCCGAGCTGATGCCGGGGCGCTACGCGAAGAGCGAGATGAGCAGCGGCTTGTTCGGCGCGATCGACAGTTATGTGTACCGACCGCCCCTATCGCCGGTTTACGCTCCGGCGCTGGACGGCGCCGACACGACGCCTCGAAGCGAGCCGGACCAGACGGCGCCTCCGGCGCCGGCCGACGACGACGCGGTGGAACAGGTCTACGGTCCGACGCTGGACGACGCCGACACGACGCCCGTGGGCGAGCCGGACCAGACGGCGCCCCCGGCGCCGGCGGCCGAGGACGACGAAGCGGTGGAACATGCGAGTCATGAATAAGACCTGCTCCATGAAGGTGATTCGCCGCGGCGCGCCGTGGCTGGTCCTGTTCCTCGCCGTGGGCTGCTCGACTGTTGCCCGACGCACGGCGCCCGCCGACGGGCCGGCGACGACGAACGAGCCGATGGAGCAGCAGGCGGCGGAGGTGGACGTCGTGCAGGATGCGGGCGGGATCGCGATCACGCAGCGCGTGAGCGTCCCGGACGCAGTGCGCGCCGACTACGAGGCGGCGGTGCGCCTGCTGGAAGAGGAGAGGTACGAGCCGGGCATCGCCTTGCTGCTCGAGGTGACGGAACGGGCGCCCGCGGCGGCGGCGGCGCACATCGCGCTCGGCATCGCGTACGCGCGCACCGGCGACCTGGACCACGCCGAGGGCAGTCTGCACAGTGCGCTGGAGCTGACTCCGCAACACCCCGCCGCCTACAACGAGCTCGGTCTGGTGCAGCGGCGCAAGGGACTGTTCGCCGAGTCGCGCGCCAGTTACGAGGCGGCCCTGGCGCAGTTCGCCGATTTTCACTATGCGCACAGGAACCTCGCCATTCTGTGCGACCTGTATATCGGTGATTACGCGTGCGCACTGGAGCACTACGAGGCGTACAGCCGGATCGTTCCGGGCGATGCCGAGGTCGGCAAGTGGATTACCGACCTGCGCAACCGCACCGGCCAACAGGAGGTCCCATGAGCCGGAACCAGTTGTTCGTGCCGCTGCTGCTCCTGCTGCTGGCGGCGGGTGTCGCGCTGGCCGATGACGCGCCCGATGTCAGGCGCGCCGGCGCCGCCGAGGCGCAGGCACAGACGGACGACAAGGCCGTGCCGGTCGCCGACGTCGCCGATGAAAAGGCGCGGACGGAAAAAGGAGCCGATCGCGCCGCCGGCGCCACCGAAGCGCAGGCACAAGCGGATCAGGGTCCGAAATTGCTCTCCGGCATGTCGATCCTGGGCAACCAGGAAGCGCCCAAGTCGCTGGTCATCGTTCCCTGGAAGAGCTCGGAACTCGGCGACTCGCTCGGCATCTCGACGATGCTCGACGACTCGAGGCAGCCGATCGACAAGGACGTGTTCATGCGGTCGCTGAGTTACTACGAGGTCAGATCGGAAGCGAAGCCGTGAAGGGCCGTCGCGATTGAGTATGGTTGATCAACGGAGGCACTTGAGACTCTAGTTGCAGGAGGGTTCGACAATGGATGCCATGTTTTCAGCAGTGAAATTCTTCGTCGCGGGGGGGCCATTCATGTACCCCATCCTGATCGTGTTCGCGGTGGGCTGCGCGATCTCGATCGAGCGCTACTTCACGCTCACTCAGGTCAGGCGCCGGAACGAAGGCATGTGGAACAAGCTCGAGCCCGCGCTCGCGAGCGGGGACTTCGACCAGGCGCGCGCGATGACCAGCGAAGACGACTCCACGGTGTCGCGACTGCTCGGCATGGGCCTTGCGCGACAGGGGGCGGTGCGCCGCCGCGAGGATATCGAGATCGCGATGGAAGAAAGCATGATGGAGATCATTCCGCAGCTGGAAAAGCGCACGGCGTACGTCGCGCTCGGCGCCAACATCGCCACCCTGCTCGGCCTGCTGGGAACGATCGTGGGCCTGATCCAGGCGTTCACGGCGGTGGCGAATGCCAATCCGGCGGAGAAGGCCGACCTGCTGTCCGCCAGCATCTCGGTGGCGATGAACACGACCGCGTTCGGGCTGATCGCCGCAATCCCGCTGCTCGTGACGCACTCCGTGCTCACGGCCAAGACCGCCGAGATCGTGGACAGCCTCGAGATGGTGTCGGTGAAGGCGCTTAACGTCATCACGGCGCTGGCGAAACGCCAGCTCGCGGCGTAACGAGCATGGCGAGAGCACACCATTACCGGCGTCGTCAGAAGGAGGCGCCCGAGCTCGAGATGACCACCTTCATGAACCTGATGGTCGTGCTCGTGCCCTTCCTGCTCATCACCGCGGTTTTCTCGCGGATCACGATCGCCGAGCTCGACCTGCCGAGCGCCAGGAGCGCGGCGCCTTCCACTCCGACCTTCCGGGTCGAAGTGGTCGTCCGCGCGGCGGGGATCGAGATCATGGACGGCGCGCAGGTGATCGCGGCGATCCCGAAAGTGGGCGACGCGTATGACCTCTCGGAGCTGTCCGAGTACCTCGTGGCGATCAAGAACGAGTACCCGGAGAAGGAAGACGCCTCGGTACTGCTCGAGCCCGACATTGAATACGACCATCTGATTCAGGTCATGGATACCGTGCGCAGCGTCGAGATGCGCGACGGCGGGCAAACGACCCGCGCCGACCTGTTCCCGGCGATATCCATAGGAGATGCGCCATGAACGCCTCACGCCGGATCGCACGCATGACGCGCTACAAGCGCGCCGTACCGAAGTTGCAGCTGACGTCGCTGATGGACGTGTTCACCGTCCTGGTCTTCTTCCTGATGGTCAACTCGGCTTCCGTCGAGACACTGCAGCAGCCCAAGCAGATCACGCTGCCGGAATCGGTCGTCGAGGCGAAGCCGCGCGAGACCGTCGTTATTTTCGTAGGCCGGGACGAGGTCCTGGTGCAGGGCGTGCCGGTCGCGCGCATCGCCGACATCCAGGCCGCCGGGAACGCCGACATCGAGCCGATCGGTGTGCGGCTCGCCGAGCTGAGCGAGAGCGTCATCGGCCTGAGCACGCAGTCGGTCGCGGAGAGCCAGGAGGTGACCATCCTCGCCGACAAGTCGATCCCCTTCAGCGTCTTGAAGAAGATCATGGCCACCTGCACCGGGCAGGGCTATACGCGCGTGTCGCTTGCCGTGGTTCAGAAACCCGCGCAATCGACCTAACAAATGAGTGACCAGGGGCACGGCATGAAGTCTCAGGAAGAACAGGAACTGCGCGCTCAAGTCGAACAGGTTCGCGGGAGACTGCAGGGTCTGGCCGCCGATCTGCGCGTCGTCGATGACGAGGTCGAAAGCCTGGCTCCGCAGCGGATGCATCATGAGCTGCTGGACCAGGCCTGCGGCTCACTCGAAAAGCTCGGCGAGCTCGGAGTGGCCTCGCTCTTCTGGGGTGAGCGGTTGGAGCCTGCACAGGTCGCGGCCCAGCTGCGCGGAGTGCGCGGCCGCGTCAGCGCCTTCCAGGCGAAGATCGGCGAGCTCGAGGAGCAACGCCGGGCGATTCTCGCCGGGATCGGCCGTGAAGAGGAAAACCTCGAGATCCTCGGCGAGGACCTCTACCAGATCCGGGAGGAGGAGGAGCGCCGCAAGCTCGAATGGGTCGTCGAGCGCGAGATCAGCGCGCTGCCGCTTAGCCGGCAGCTCATGGCCTGGGCGCGCGGCGGCGAGGACGACAGGCTGTTCCGCAAGTCGCTGGCCGCGTCTCTGCTGATCAGCCTGATCCTCGGTCTGCTGCTCCCGATGATCGACCTGCCGCTGCCCAAGCGCTTCGAGCCGGAGGACGTGCCCAGGCGCCTCGCGCAGTTCGTCCGGCAGGAGCAGGCACGACCGATACCGCCGCCGGTCGTCGCGGAGACGCCGTCGGAGGAGATGCCGATCGAGGAAGAGACCCCGCCCGAGGAACCGGTGGAGAAGCCGGAGCCCTCCGAGCAGCCGGATCGGCCCGGGCCGGAGACGACGGCCTCCGCCATGGCGGAACAACAGCAACAGCGGCGGGTGGAAAAGGCCGGCATTCTGGCGTTCCGGGAGAAGTTCGCGAGCCTGGCACAGGACAAGGCCGCGCCGCGTCTCGGAGCCAGTGCGCGTTACGGTGATGCCGACGACGTGAGCCGGGCATCGTCACGCTCCATGTTGACCACCAACGCGCCGGGCTCGAGCGGCGGCATCAACCTCGACTCGCTGAGCCGCGGCGTGGGAGGTGGAGGCGGCGGCGGGGGCGGTGGAGGCGGGATCCAGGGCGTGCAGGTAGGCCGCGCGACCAGCTCGATCGCCTCCATCGGCGGAGGCGACCGGCCGCTGGCGCGCGGCGGGGCGGGGCTGTCCCGCACCGACGAAGAAATACAGATCGTGTTCGATCGCTACAAGGCGTCGTTCTACCGCCTTTACAACCGGGAGCTGCGCAATGACCCGACCCTGCGGGGTCAGATGGTGCTGCGCCTGACCATCGAGCCGGACGGCAGCGTGTCGATGTGCGTGCTGCAGTCGAGCGACATGAACGCGCCGGATCTCGCCGCTCAGGTAGTGAACCGCGTCCGCTCGATCAATTTCGGCGCGAAGGACGGCGTGCAGGCTCTGACGATCGTGTACCCGATCGACTTCCTGCCGGCGGGGGAAGTCGACAGCTGAGGCGGCAAAGCGCGTTGACCAGGAGATTGGGAGGAGCTGCGAATCTGAACGGATGAGTGCGAAGCGATTCTGACAAGGGCAGAGCCATCGAAAGATGGCGGCGCAAAGTCACCGGTCTAACGGGCCACGGGGCCCCAGGACGGCGGGACCGCCGGAATCCAATCCACAGCGTGGATTGCCCCGGTCCCTCCCGAGAGCCGGACAGATCGCCTGGAGAGCGGGACAGGGGCAGACATGTCATTCGGGAATTCAATCGGCGCGAGGCTGGGCGGCGGGAAGGCGATTTTCCTGCTGCTGTTCTTCGCCCTGATGGCGTTTGCCTCCCCCGAGGCGCTGGCGATCGATTGCGTCGCCGATGCCGGTGGCATCATCGACGGCTTCGTCAACTACCCCGTCCCCCCCGCGCAGATCCAGGTCGACGGCAACTGCACCATCCGGAATTACACGGCGTCCAACCCGCTGACCTCCAACATCAGCTGGTTCGGCAACAACCCCACGAGCTGGTTGCTCATCTTCGACAACGTCGTGCACACCGGCAACATGTCGTGCAACCTCAATGCTCAGGGCAACAGGATCTGGTTCGTCAACAGCGCCTCCACTACGGTCCAGACCAACTGCCTGAGCCTTCTGATCCCGGTCGAGAAGATCGACAAGCAGAACCCGCCGGGCCCGCCCTTCGTCACCATCGGAGTCCCCTTCACCTGGACGCTGGCGATCCCGGTCCTGTACGACCCGGGCACCGGCACCGTGATCAACAACCAGGGAAGCGTCAACGACCTGCACAGCATCACGGTCTGGGACGACCTCAACGCCACGGGCGTCGATCTCAGCTACGTGAGCCACACCGCCACGTGGCTCGACGACGGCACACCGGTCCCGCACACCTTCACCAACACCGGCGGGTTCCTGACCTTCGACAACATCCCCATCGTCGATGCCGGGCGGCAGTTCGCCATCGCGCTCACGGTCGTGCTCAACAACAACTCGCTGGTGAATACGCCGGGGACACAGTTCAGCAACACCGCCAGGTGGGACTTCGGACGGCTCATCGACGGCACCTTCTTCGAGCCGCTGCCGGGAGAGAACGGGATCTCGCCGCCCCTGACCATCTCCGGACCGGACCTCGTCGTCGACAAGTCGGGGCCGGCGACGATGAACCTTGGTCAGTGGGGCGACTTCACTCTCGACATCCAGAACACCGGGTCGACCGACGCCTGGGATGTTTCGCTGGGGGACCTGTTCCCCGACAGTCCGACCGGCGGCATGTGCGATCTGCCGCCCCAGATACTCAGCGCGCAAGTGTACCAGGCAGACGGCGTCACGCCGGTTCCGGGCAAGGGACCGCTCGTCGCCGGCACCGATTACACGCTGAGCTGGAGCGGCGCGCCGACCTGCCGGCTCGACCTCGCGATGCTGACGGCCGCGGGACGGATCGGCCCGAGCGAACGACTGATCGTCCAGTACCGGACCCAGCTCGACGCCGGCACCCAGGACGGCATCACGCTCACCAACGTCGCCGGGGCCGTCCAGTGGTTCAACGGCGACAGCAGCAATCCCGCCCGCATCGCCTTCAACGAGACGCTGACCAACGGCACGGTCGGCATCCTCGATCACGAGGACGCCCACACCGTCACGGTGGATCTCTTCGGCTACTTTTTCGAGAAGACCGTCGCGAATCTCACCAGCGGGGCGAACCCCGCGACCACGGCGGCTCCGGGCGACACATTGCGCTACACGCTGCGCTTCCAGACCACCGACCAGCCGCTCGCCGATTTCCGCATCGACGATGTGATGGACGCCCTCAACGCGCCGCCGGCCTTCGCGGCCGGCACGCTGACGCTGGTCACCGTCCCCGCCGGCGCCGACGTCAGCAACACCAGCAGCACGGGCGGCCCCAGCGGCACCGGGGTCCTCGACGTCCGCAACCTGAGCCTGCAGGTCAACAGTCAGCTTCTCATCGAGTTCGACATCACGCTGAGGCCGGCTCTCGCCAACGGCTCCGTCGTCACCGACCAGGCGACGTTCCGCGATACCAACGGCACGGTCCTCGGCGTGAGCGACGACCCGAACGTCAACGGCATCGCCGATCCCTTCGTCGCGGGGGACGAGGACCCGACGCGGGTGACGATCGTCTCGGCCCCCGTCTTCCGCATCCAGAAGATCTCGACCGACCTGACCGGCGACCCGAACGTCCTGCTCGCCGGCGAGTCGCTGCGCTACACCATCACGGTCGCGAACATCGGTAACGAGAACGCCCTGAACGTGGTGCTGCGCGACGCGGTGCCGCCGGTCAACACCGCCTACGTCGCAGGCAGCACGACCCTCAACGGCACGCCGGTCGCGGACGTCGCCGGCCTGTCGCCGCTCGTGAACGGTCTGCTGATCCACCCGCCGAGCGATCCGACCCCCGGTTCGATGCCCGCCGACCCGTCCGCCAACCCGGCCAACGTCGCCACCATCACCTTCGACGTGGTCGTGAGCCCGACCGTTCCCAACGGCACCATCCTCTCGAACCAGGGCTTCGTCAGCGCCGTCAGCAGCGGCATCGTCGATCAGCCGTCCGACGACCCGGACACGCCGATCGCCAACGACCCGACGCGGGACACCGTCGGCAACTTCCCGCAGCTCTATGCGGAGAAGAGCGCCGCCCTGTCCAACGATCTGGGGACCCCCGGCATCGTCGATCCGGGCGACACGCTGCGCTACACGATCACGGTGCAGAACTCCGCCTCGATCGCCGCCACCGGCGTCGTTCTGACCGACAGCGTTCCGGCGAACACGACGTACGTCGCCGATTCGACGCAACTCAACGGACTGCCGGTAGGCCAGCCGGACGGCGGCGTCCCGCCGCTCGCCTCGGGGATCGACATCAGCTCCTCCGACCTCACTCCACCGCTGCCGGGTCCGGGCGCAGGCATCATCTCGCCCGGGACCACGGCGGTCCTGGAGTTCGACCTGCTGGTAAACCTCGGCACGTCCGCCGGCACCTTGATCATCAACCAGGCGGTGGTGGACAGCGTCGAGCTGCCGAACCTCCTGACCGACGGCGACGGCAATCCCGCGACCGGGCCCGAACCGACTGTCGTCGTCGTGGGGGCCGTCCAGCAGCTCGCGATCACGAAGCAGGTCACGGTGGTCGGCGGTGGCCCGGCCCTGCCCGGCTCCACCCTCGAGTACGTTGTCACGGCGACGAACATCGCGGCGCTCCCCGCGCTCAACGTCGTCATCACCGACACCCTCCCCGTGGGCCAGCTCGCCTACGTGGGCGGATCGGCGACGATGAACGGCTCGCCTGCGGGCGTCAGCGTCGCCGGGGCGACGATCATCGCCGACTACTCCGCGGTAAACGGACCGCTGGGGCCGGGCGGTGTCGTGGTGCTCCGGTTCCGGGCCATCCTCGACCCGGGCCTGGCGATGGGCACGGTGGTCACGAACACCGGCGTCGTCACCTGGAACAACCCCGCTCAGACGGCGAGCGCCAGTGTCTCGATCGTCGTCGGCGGCCTGCCCGGCCTCTCCATCCTCAACGGCTCCGCCTGGCACGACGCCGATTTCGACGATGTCCGGGATCCCGGCGAGCGGCCGCTGGTCGGCTGGACCGTCGAGCTGTACCGCGACACGGTGCTGTGGGACTCGGCGCTGACCGACGCCAACGGCGACTACCGCTTCATCGGCGTCGACCCGAACGACACGACCAGCGTCGCCTACGAGCTGCGGTTCCGGGCGCCGGGGGCGGGGGCGAACACCGCGATGCTCGGCCGGGCCGCCTCGCCGTTCACCAACGGCCTGCAACGGATCAGCGCCATCGTCGTGCCGCCCGGCACCAACGTGCAGGGCCTGAACCTGCCGATCGATCCGAACGGAGTCGTCTACAACTCGCTCGCGCGCATACCGGTCGTCGGGGCGACCCTCACGCTGCTGGATGCCGGCAGCGGCTCGCCCCTGCCGGCGGGCTGTTTCGACGATCCGGCCCAGCAAGGGCAGATCACGCTCGGAGACGGCTATTACAAGTTCGACCTCAACTTCAGCGACCCGGCCTGCCCGAGCGGCGGCCCTTACCTCATCGACGTGACGGTTCCCCCGGGGACGACCTACAGCGCGGGCTATTCGCAGGTCATACCGCCGACGTCCGATGCTTCGACCGCGGCGTTCTCGGTGCCGGCCTGCCCGGTCAGCCCGAACGATGTCATCCCGGGCACGGCGCAATTCTGCGAGGTGCAGCCTTCGGAGTTCGCGCCGGCCGCATCGGTTCCGGCAGGCAGCGCGGGCACGATCTACCACGTCCACCTGACGCTCGACGGCAGCCAGCCGCCCGGCTCGAGCCAGATCTTCAACAACCACATCCCGCTCGATCCGCAGCTCAGCGGCTCGGTCGCGATTTCCAAGACGACGCCGCTGCTCAACGTGTCCCGCGGGCAGCTCGTTCCGTACGTGATCACCGTCAACAACGCCGCCGGCCTGCTGCTCACGGACGTGAGCATCGTGGATCGCTTCCCGGCCGGCTTCAGCTACGTCGATGGCTCCGCGGTTCTCGATGGTGTGCCGACCGCGCCCTCGGTCTTAGGCCGCGAGCTCACCTGGAGCGGCCTGGTCATCGCGGCCACCCAGGTGCGCACGGTGAAACTGCTGCTTGCCGTGGGCGCCGGCGTTACCGAGGGCGAATACGTGAACCGCGCGCAGGTGCTGAACGGCGCGACCGGTCTCGCGATGTCCGGTGAAGCGACCGCCACCGTGCGCGTCGTGCCCGATCCGACGTTCGATTGCACCGACGTGTTCGGCAAGGTCTTCGACGACGCCAATCGCAACGGGCAGCAGGACGACGGCGAGGACGGCCTGCCCGGCGTGCGGGTGGTGACGCCGAGGGGTCTGCGGGCGACGACCGATGAGCATGGGCGGTACCACATCACCTGCGCGATCACACCGCACGAGAGCCGCGGCAGCAATTTCGTGCTGAAGCTCGACGACAGGACCCTGCCGAGCGGCTTCCGGATGTCGACCGACCAGGTGCAGATCAAGCGCGCCACGCGCGGCAAGGCCCTGCGGTTGAACTTCGGCGCGTCGATCCACCGGGTGGTCGCCATCGACCTCTCCGATGCCGTGTTCGAGCCGGGCACGACCGGGATCCGCGTCCAGTGGCGGCCGCGCCTCGACCTGCTGCTCGAGGAGCTGCGCAAGGCGCCGTCGGTGCTGCGCCTGTCCTACGTCGCCGACGCGGAGGATGCGCCGCTGGTCGAACGGCGCGTGGAAGCGATCAAGCGGCAATTGACCGAAGCCTGGGATGCGGCGGACGGCGGCTACCGGCTCGCCATCGAGCCGGTGATCTTCTGGCGCCTTGGTGCTCCGCCCAAACGGCCCGACGTGCGCGCGCCGGACGGCAGGTGAATGGTATGAGCAGGCACCGCTATCTCGCGCTGCTGGTCGGATTCCTGATGACCGCCTCTGCAGGCGCCGCTTCGGTCGACGAGACCGAGCCGGGCGAGTCGGTCGAGCGGCACCTGTCCGACGACCAGACGTTCCAGGAATGGTCGCAGGACCCGGAGCTGCTCGACAGCGAGCGGGGCGATCGGCTGGAGGTCCGGCAGGTCGTCGGCGAGGAAGCCGAGACCGTCAAGCTGAAGAATGTCGTTCCGCCGATCCGGTTCGAGTCGGGCGTGGCGAAGATCCCGCCCGACTACGTCGGCCGGCTCGCCGCGATCCTCGAGGGAATGCGGCACCGCCGCAACGTTCGCGTCCACTTCGTCGGGCACGCGGACTCGCAGCGGCTTTCCGACGCGCTGGCGCGCGTCTACGGGGACAATGCGGGCCTCTCCCGGGAGCGCGCCGGCGAGGTGGCCGAGTTCTTCCAGACGGCGCTCGCCCTGCCGCCCGAAGCGATCACTTACGAGTGGGCCGGCGACACGCAGCCGATCGCCTCGAACCTGACCGAAGAGGGCCGGGCGCTCAACCGCCGCGTCGAGGTGGAGGTGTGGTACGACGAGATGCGGGACACCGTCAGGGACGAAGAGGTCCTCGTCGCCGATGACATCAAGCGCATCAAGGTCTGCCGGATGGAGACCGTCTGCAAGATGCGCTACCGGGAAGGCCATGCGCGGCGGGCGCGCGTCAGGAATCTGGTCGTGCCGCTGCGGTACGAGGACGAAACCACTCCCATTTCCGCCGAGTTCACCCATCAGGTCCGGCAGGCGCTCCACAACCTGCGGGACAAGCAGGGCGTGACGGTCCGGTTCATCGGCCACAGCGACGACGCGCCGCTGACCGGCCGCGACGAGCGCATCTACGGCGACCACCTGTCGTTGTCGAAGGCGAGGGCGCACCGCGTCGCGCTGGCCATGCAGGAAGTCCTGGAATTGCCGACCGCGGCGATCGAAAGCGACGGTCGCGGCGCCGCACAGCCGCTCGCCTCCAACGACACCGTGCAGGGACGGACGCTGAACCGCCGCGTCGAGGTGGATTTCTGGTACGACGATCCGCTCCAGGAGCTGCCGGACGAACCGCAACTCTGTCCCGAGGATGGCGGCCAGGAGCTGGTGACCAGGGTCTACGATCCCCCCTGGGGCCGCATCGCGACGCTCGAGCTCGCCAACGGCCAGGCGACCATCCCGCCGGGCTACGCGGCGGACCTGCAGCGCGCGCTGGCGGACGTCGCGGATCGGACCAACGCGCGACTGCGGTTCATCGGTTACACCAGGAACGAGCGCCTCGACCGCCGCACCGCGTCGGTGTACGGCGACGATATCGGCCTGTCCGCCGCCCGGGCGCGCCGGGCCATGGACGCGGTCCTGCAGGATCCGCTGTTGTCCGGTGCCCGATCCGAGCACGAGGGACGCGGCTACGTCCAGTCGGACGACGTCGTGAACGCCGGCTTCATCCAGGGCGATACGTCGTTCGTGCGCGTGCAGGTCGTGTACGACGAACCGGTGCCGCTCGACGATTACGAGGGCGTGGACATCACGCGCATCACCCGGGAGCTCCAGCCCAAGAGCGCCTACGAGCTCAATGTCATGCGCATCACCGTGGACGGCAAGCCGATCGACGATCCGGGCCGCAGCTCGTCCGACGTCCAGCGCTGCACCGACGTCGCCCTCGACGACGCCAGCATCCAGTTCCGCTTCGACAATCTCGAGTCGCGGCCGCGGCTCGCCGTCTCGGCCCATCCGGTCTCCGTGGCGGTGGGCGACGCGGGCGGCGGTCCCGCCGCACCGGTCGTGCGTTTCCGCACGTACAACAACTATGCGAGCTTCATCGAGCGCGCCGAAATCCGGGTCTTCGATCAGATGCAGTCATTGCAGGCCGTGCCGCTCGCGGTCATCGCGGTCGACCAGGCGGGCCTGGCGGAGTGGCAGCCGCCGGCGGACAGCCTTGCGGACCCGGCACGCGAGCTCAAGTACGTGCTGCGCGCCTACGACGCGAAGGGCAATTTCGATGAAACCGAGGCCTGGCCGCTGCGGCTGGACCGCGAATCGTCGCCTGGAGCAGCCCCGGCCTCCGGCGACTTGCAGCCCTCGGACGACGCCGGGGGCATGGATGCCGCGGCGGCGCCGCAGAACGAGCTGCTGGCTTCCTACGGCGAGAGCGACCTGGCGCGCCACCGGATTCCGATCGACGGCGGCATGGTGAAGGTGCTGGGCAGCGGCATACCGGCCGGCCACACGGTATGGGTGGCGGGCCGCCAGGTTCCGGTCGACCCGGACGGCGACTTCGCCGCCGAGGAGATCCTCCCGCCCGGCGCGCACACGGTCGAAGTCGCGGTGCTCGACGATGCGGGCAACGGCTCGCTCTATCTGCGCGACCTGGAGTTCAAGCGCACCGACCTGTTCTACGTCGGCGTCGCCGACCTCACGGTGTCCGAGAACCGGGCGAACGGGCCGGCCGGGCTGCTGCAGGGCGCGGATGCCCCGCAGCCCTACGATTCGTCGCTGGATGGCCGCCTGGCGTTCTACGTGGACGGCAAGGTCCGCGAGCACTGGCGACTGACGGCGAGCGCCGATACCCGCGAAGGCCCGGTGGAGGACCTGTTCAGCAACTTCCTCGACAAGTCGCCCGAATCGCAATTCCGGCGCATCGATCCCGACTATTACTACCCGACGTTCGGCGACGACAGCGTCGTGGAGGAGATGGCGCCGACCCAGGGCAAGTTCTACCTCAAGGCGAGCCGCGGCGAGAACTACGGGATGTGGGGCAACTTTGATGTCGGCTACCTGGACAACGAGCTCGCCCACGTCGATCGCGGCCTGTACGGAGCCAACGGACACTACGGGTCCGAGGCCGTCACCAGCTTCGGCGAGCACCGGATCGCCGTCGACGGATTCGTCGCCGAGCCCGGTACGGTGCCGAGCTACGAGGAATTCCGGGGGACGGGCGGGTCGCTCTACTACCTGCGCCACCAGGACATCCTGATCGGCTCGGAGCGCGTGCGCATCGAGGTCCGCGACAAGAACTCGGGCATCGTCACGGGGGTGATTAACCTGCGCCCCGGCGTGGACTACGACATCGACTGGCTGCAGGGCCGGCTGCTCCTGTCCGAGCCGCTGACGTCGACCGCCGACGACAACCTGCTGGTGCGCAGCAGCGGCCTGAGCGGCGACGAGGCGTATCTCGTGACGCGATACGAGTACACGCCCGGTTTCGACGATCTGGACGCGGCCGCCGCCGGCGGCCGGGGCCATTACTGGTTCGGCGACCACGTGCGGCTCGGCGTGACCGCCAACTCCAACGAGGAAGGGAACGCCGACAGCAACCTCGGCGCCGCGGACCTGACCTTGCGCATGAGCCCCGAGACCTGGTTCAAGCTGCAGACCGGAAGGAGCGAGGGTCTCGTCTCCAACTCGCTGCGATCCGATGACGGCGGTTTCGCGTTCGGGGGCCATAGCGACCTTTCGTTCATCGACGCGGAGGCGGATGCCTACCGCGCCGACCTGAGCCTCGGGTTCGGCGACCTGTTCGCCGGCGGCGACGGTCGGTTCACCCTCTATACGCAGAACCTGGAGGCCGGCTACTCGGCGCCCGGCCAGGCGACCATCAAGGACACCGAGTATTTCGGCGGCGCGTTCACGATGCCGGTGACGAGCCGCCTGAGCCTGGCGGCCAAGGGCGATCAGAAGACCGAAGACCAGGGGCTCGAAACCCGGGCGATCGAGCTGGACCTCGGGTATAAGCTGACCGACAGGTGGAGCGTCAGCGCCGGCGTGCGCAACGACCTGCGCGAGGACCGTTCGCCGGTCGTGCCGCTGACCCAGGAACAGGGCGAGCGCACGGACGCGGTCGCGCAGGTGACGTTCGCTCCCGGCCCCGCATGGCGCGCCTACGGCTTCGTCCAGGATACGGTCGCGTCGAGCGGCGGCCGCGAGGACAACGCCCGCTTCGGCGCCGGCGGCTCCTATCGCCTGACGGATCGCTTCAGGATCGACGCGGAGGCTTCCGACGGCGATCTCGGGCCCGGCGGCAGGGTCGGCACCAGCTTCCTCTATTCCGATCGGACCAATCTCTACCTGAACTATGCGCTGGAAAACGAGCGGACGGACAACGGCCGGCGGGTCCGCCGGGGCAACCTGGTCTCGGGCGTGAAGCGAAGGCTCTCCGACAGCTCCAGCGTCTACCTCGAGGAGCGTTACCAGAACGGCGGGTCGCTGACCGGTCTCACGCACGCCACCGGCGTCCACCTCGTGGCGGCGGAGCGCTGGAATCTCGGCGCCAACGCGGAGCTCGGCACGCTGAGCGATGCGCAGACCGGCGCCGAGACGGATCGCACGGCGGCCGGCATCAGCCTCGGCTACGGCCTGGATACGATGCAGTTCTCGACCGCGATCGAGTATCGCCAGGATGAAGCGGAACAACCTGACACGACGTTTACCGAAAGAACCGCGTGGCTGTTCCGCAACACCTTCAAGTTCCAACTGTCGGCTGACTGGCGCCTGCTCGGCAAACTGAACCATTCGTTCAGCGACAGCTCCCTCGGCGAGTTCTATGACGGTCGTTACACCGAGGGCGTGGTCGGCTACGCGTACCGTCCGGTGCGGCACGACCGTCTGAGCGCCCTGGCCAAGTACACGTACTTCTATAACGTCCCGACCACCGACCAGCTGGGAGCGCAGGGCACCCCCGCCGAGTTCATTCAGAAGAGCCACATCGCGGCGTTCGATCTTACCTATGACGTCACGGCCGCCTGGTCGATCGGCGGCAAGTATGCCTACCGCCTGGGACAGGTGAGCCTCGATCGCGTGCAGCAGCAGTTCTTCGACAACGCCGCGCAGCTCGTGGTGCTGCGCCTCGACTGGCGGTTCCTCAAGGGCTGGGAGAGCATGGCCGAGGTGCGAACGCTCGACCTCCCGGACCTCAGCCAACGCCGCAGCGGCGCGCTGGTCTCGATCTATCGTTACATCGGCAAGCACCTGAAGGTCGGCGCCGGCTACAACTTCACCGACTTCTCCGACGACCTGACCGACCTGGACTACGACCACCAGGGCGCATTCTTCAATATCATCGGGAGCATGTGACGCTGACCGCTTCCGGTGGGCCGCATTCACGTTGGTGGTCGAGCACCTCCCCTTTCCGGTCGATCCGGGCTCTGCCCGCTGGCTTGCGATTTGAGCCTGCGCTCGTGTGCGGCATGGGGTACAGAGAGCCGGAAAGTCAGACTCCAGCTGTCGGGAAAATCGGGGGACAGACCAGGCCTCGTCCCTTGCAGAATTGTCCACGTTCGTCGCGGCCGCGCCCGGCGGGTGTCCATGCCCTGGGGAGGAGCTCGGCTCGCAGCTGCGCGAGCGCGAGGAGGAGGCCAGCAAGCTGAAGGCTACGTACGACGGCCTCGTCAAGAGCCTCCAGAAGGAGCTGCAGGCGGGGCAGATCGAGGTGACGCAGCTGCGCGACGGTCTGCGCCTGAACGTGTCCCAGGACATCCTGTTCGAGTCCGGCTCCGCCGCGCTCGACAACAGCGGCACGGCGGTGCTGCGCAAGGTCGCGACCGAGCACAAGAAATCGCCGCACCAGGTCCTGGTCATCGGGCACACGGACAACGAGCCGATCCGCCCGGCGCTCGCCAGGAAGTACCTGTCGAATTGGGAGTTGGCCGGGGCCCGCGCAGCCAGCGTCGTCCGGCTTTTCGCCCATTCGGGGCTCAAGAGCGAGCGCATGCGTGCCATCTCCGTAGCCGACTCCCAGCCGGTCGCGTCCAACAACACCGCGGCGGGACGAGCCAGGAACCGCCGCATCGAGATCCGCCTGCGCCCCGTCAGCGCCGGGGGTTAGGGTCAATGCCTCTCTCCCATGTCCCAGGAAGCGATGCATGGGGCCTTCGACCGCACACAATCCGAGGAGACCTCAGTCGCGCAATGGGTGATCGGTCTCACTCCTGGTGGATCACGAGGGGCACGCCGGTCAGGCCGAGGTGGAAATCGGTGGACCAGCAAACAGACCCACAGCATCAGTCAGTGTCAACCGTTGATCGGCGAATCGACGCACAAGGTTTGATTGCCAGACCCAGATGGGCGTCGACGTTACCATCGATGCGAAGATTTTCGGTGGGAAGCCGATTAACCGGGGGCATCGGCTGGCCGTGGAACATGCCCTCGGCATGCTCGCCGCCGGCGATCGTCCCGAGACCGTCTTCGCAGGTTATCCCTGGCTCGAACCGGAGAATATCCAGGCTTGCCTCGTCTACGCCCGCCGACTGGTCGGACACGAACGCGTTGATCCTGCCCTCGGCGGAAGCGCGGCTTGAAGGTACTCCTGGACTCCTGCGTCTGGGGCGGCGTCCGGAAGGCGTTTTCGGAAGCTGGCCTGGAAGGCGGAGCGTCAGATCATCGTCGCAAGGTAGCTGACCGCCACGAGCATGGCGAGCGATGATCCCACGATCACTGCCTGGGTCTTCCACGGCTGCCCCTTCATCAGCCAGAACGGCATCGAGACCATGAGGGACCCGGGAAACGCGATACTCTTCAGGATTTCCCCCATCACCGGCCAGCCGGCGTGCCGCAGGACGATCCCCAGCACCGAGAAAAGGAACGTCGCGCCGATCATCACTCCCGCACCGATGAGCGAGCCGCGCTTCGTGAAACGAGAGCCCGTCCGGTTGCATACCAGAATCGACTTCAGCATCGGCAGTCCTCCTCCATTCGTTGCCACACGGTAGGCTCGCGTCGCGTTTCGGGCTTCGGTCGAAAGCCATGCATCGATCGCTCCCAGGACGATGTCGATCACCAGCTGCAAATGCAACTCGCCGGGCCCCGCGGTGGCGAGGAACTCCTCACCGTACCGGGCGCGCCATGCGCGTGGGTACAGGCGAACGAGGCCTTCGGCAGTCGACATGCCGCGCACGCCGCTCATCCCTCCGCCAACCTCGCCCGACCCACGCGCGCGACGGATCGGAGGCTCTCCAGGCGATGGCGGAGCACGCGCTGACCTACCGCCGTGAGCCGGTACGGCCGACGCCGCTCCTCAGTTGGCAGCGGCTCGATCCAGTTGCGCGCCTCGAGCCGCGCGATGGCTCCATAGAGCGTGCCCGGCCCCAGCTTCTGGCCCGAGACCGCTTCGATGTCCTGGGTCATCGCATACGCGTGCTTTGGTCCATCGGCGGGGGAGATCAGAATGTAGAGTGACGGCTCGGAGAAGCGCCCCAGGCCGGACAGGAGATCATCTCGGTTCTTCATCGGTGCACCAGTTGTACGTCGTTCGGCTCGCTCATTGCGCGTAGCCGTACCCACTACTACGCGGCGCCTATTAGTACGCGCGACGTAGTACTGTCAAGCGGGTGTGTGATCTGAGCCGCCCGGCTTTTCCGGAGACCAAATTTCTTGAGGGGAGGGGCTCATGGAACTGCCATAGGCGCAGGCATCTTCCGACCGCCGACTCAAGAGTTCGTCGCGACCGTATTCGTGGTCGCCGCGCTGGTCGCCTACTTGCTGTCGGCTGCTTCCTTTCCCTGGCCGCCTCGGCGCAACTCCTCCATCAACGCCGCCGCGGCGGGGTTGTCCGGCAGAAGCCGCGTGAGCTCCCCGGCGTATTGCAGTGCCTCCTGGAGGTCGCCGCGATCGCGCTCCATCGTGATGAGCGCGGTCAGGATGTCGCGGTCGGCGGGATGGAGGGCGTGGGCGCGCTCCAGGACGGCGATCCCCTTCCCGACCTCGCCGCTCGAGTGCAACGCCACGCCGTACACGTAGTTGAACCGGGCGCTACCCGGCTGCAGCTCGGCGGCCCGGGCCAGGAGATCGATCGCCTCGCGGCTCCGCCCCTGCCTCACCTGCAGCAGGCCCAGGGCGTGGATCGGCTCGGCGGCGTCCGGCGCCGCCTCCATGGCACGTTCGAGGACACGCTCCGCGTCCGCTTCCCGGTTCCGCACCCGATAAACGTCCGCGAGGTTGACGAGAGCCGGGACGAACTTCGGGTCCAGCCGCAGCGCCGTCCCGAGCTCGGATTCGGCCTGGTCGAGGCGTCCCTGCTCGGCATGGAGCAACGCCAGATTGACGTGCGACTCCGGCCGCTCGGCGGTGACAAGCTCGGCGGCCACGAGCTCCGCCAGCCCGTCCTTCAGCGTCTCCATCTCTGCCTGTGACAGCACCCCTTCCGGCGAGGCCGCCAGCGCGCGGGCAGCCTCGAGGCGCACGGCCCGTACCGGGTCCCCGAGCATCGCCGCCAACCGGCGCGCCCGCTCCGGGAACGGAAGCGACGCCAGGGCCTTCACGGCCGCGCTTTGCACCAGGGGGTCGGCGTCGGCCAGGGCGGCCTCGGCCGCCGGGAGCGATGCTGCAGTGAGGTACTCCGGCAGCAGTGAGAGCGCGGTCGCGCGGGCGATCCCCGGCTGCCCCGTCCGGTCCGCGATCAGCGCCGTCAGGGCGCCTTCGGCCTGCACGCGTCCCGCCCGGCCCGCGTCGAGGGCCGCCACGAAAGGAGGCGCCGGATCGCGACGCGGCCCGTACCAGCGGTTCACCGCGTCGGCGGCCCAGCGATCGGAGCGGCCGGTGTGGCACTGTGTGCAGGCGTTCGGCGTCTTGTAGGCCAGCGTGAGATCGGGGCGCGGCACGCGGAAGCTGTGGTCGCGCCGCGGGTCGATCACCATGTAGAGCCGCGCAGGCATATGGCATCCGACGCAGGAGGCCCCCTCCGATCCCGGCCGATGATGATGGTGCGCGGCGGTGTCGAACGTCTCACTCGCGTGGCATTCCGTGCAGAGCGCGTTGCCCTCCGCCCGCCGCCCCAGGCTGTGCGGATCGTGGCAGTCCGAGCAGGTGACCCCCTCCCTGTACATCTTGCTCTGCAGGAACGAGGCGTATTCGTAAACCTCCTCCATAATCTGGCCGTCCGGGTAGTACAGCCCCTCCTCCAAGAGGGCAGGCGCGTAGTGATCGAGAAACCGGCCGCCCGGCGCGTCAGGCGCGCTGATCGGCCTCCGGCGCGAGTGGCAGGCAGCGCAGGTCTCGAGTTCCACCTGCGTCCGCGGCGGTCCGGCCCAA
>Ga0302046_10001916_pt1 | contig 19510 bp, 14 predicted proteins | sample RVTome_11_FD_200261 | JGI IMG/M metagenome (GOLD analysis project Ga0302046, IMG submission 200261) | Soil microbial communities from uranium-contaminated site in the Upper Colorado River Basin, Wyoming, United States - RVT147D111 (version 2) ...
GGCGGCGTTACCGAAAGATTGTAGGAGCAGCGCAGGCGAGAGCCGCTGTAATGAAAGACCCAAAGGGTCGTAATTAGGCGGCGGAGCCGTCGCGCGTGCCCTCGCCGCGACCGTCGCGAGCATCATGCGCCCGCGTTGCTTTCATAAATAAGAATAATTATCATTCGCGTTACGAGACAAGCGGCGGGCGGCCTCTGCCCGTATGGATCGGGATTTACTGAATGCATCATAAAATCAAGGTATTGGCGTTGATGGCGGCGCTCGGCCCCGGGCCTGCCGTGATGGCCTCGGAAGAAGAGAAGCCGCTCGAACTCGAGACCGTCACCGTCGAGGCCGAGAAGTACCCCAAGGAAGAAAGCGAGATCGCCGCTTCGGTCACCGTCATCGACGACGGCCGGATCGAACGCGAGCTGGTGCGCTCCATCGAGCAGTTGGTGCGCTACGAGCCCGGCATCGAGGTGCCCAACCAGGGCAGCCGTTTCGGAAGCTCGGGCTTCGTCATTCGCGGCATCGGTGGCAACCGGGTTCGCATGGAGGTCGACGGCGTTCCCGTTGCCGACGCCTTTTCGATCGGCGACTTCTCCAACGCCAGCCGCGATTTCATCGACGTCGGCTCGCTCAAGCAAGTGGAAATTGTGCGCGGGCCCGCCTCGGCCCTGTTCGGCTCCAACGCGGTGGGCGGTGTCGTCAGCTTCGTCACCAAGGACCCGCAGGATTACCTCGCCGGCGAACCCTTTTACGCGGACGCGACGGCCGGGTACTACGACTCGGATTCCGGCTATGTCGGCGGCGCCACGGTGGCCGGCCGGTCCAGCGACTGGGCGGCCATGGCGCAGGCCACCTGGCGGCAGGGTAACGAGCGTGAGGACATCGGCGCCGACCCGCACGACTACGATTCGCTCAACATCCTGGCCAAGCTCACCCACGGCGATCCACTGGACGGTGGCCTGAGATTCACCGCCGAACGCTTCGAAGAGGACGGCGACACCGACGTGCTGTCGCTGCAGGGCGCGCAGGATTTCACTGCATCCTTCGGCTTCCCCTACATCATCACCATCCAGGACGTTCAGGCGGACGACAGCCGCAAGCGCTCGCGGCTCAGCCTGGGGCAGGAATCGTCGGCCGGCTGGATCGGGACGGATTACCTGCGCTGGCGGCTCTACTACCAGAAAAGCGAAACCGAGCAGGATACCCTTGAAACACGCACAACGCAGATCATGGATACGGTCACCCCGGTCGAGCGCGATCGGCGGTTCCGCTTCGAGCAAAACCTTTTCGGCGGTGAGCTGAACCTCAGCGCCTTGTTCGATCACGGCTCGGTGTTGCACGAACTGGCTTACGGCCTCGAGTTCGAAGTCGCCGATACCAGCGAGATCCGCGATGGTTTCCAGGTAAACCTCGATAGCGGCGAAGTCAGCACCGTGGTGGGGCCGGACGACTACCCCGTGCGTGATTTTCCAGCCTCAGACACCACCGCGCTGGGCGTGTACCTGCAGGACCGCATCAGCATCGGCGCTTTCACGCTGATCCCTGGCCTGCGCTGGGACCGTTACGAGCTTGACCCGAAGCCGGATGAGATCTACTTCGCCGACAACCCGGGCATCGAGCCGGTCGACCTCGATGAAGCCACTCTGCTGCCCAAGCTGGGCGTTCTCTGGCAGCTCAACGAGAACTGGCAGGCATATGGGCAGTATGCCGAGGGTTTCCGGGCTCCACCGGTGAACGACGTCAATGTTGGCTTCACGAATTTCCGCTTCGGTTACACGGCCCTTCCCAACCCCGACCTCGATTCGGAGTCCTCCAGGGGATTCGAGACCGGCCTTCGGTTCAGCGGCCGGACCACCCGTTTCGACGTCGGCGCCTACCACACGCGCTACGAGGATTTCATCCAGTCGCTACAGGTTGTAGGTTTCGACCCGGTCAACAACCTGATCATTTTCCAGTCGGTCAACCTCGACGAGGTGGAGATCGAGGGCATCGAGGCCCAACTGTACTGGGCGCCCCAGCAGTTCCCCGACGGGTTGAGTCTGCGGTTTGCGGCCTCCTGGTCGGAGGGGGACAACCTGGAAAACGATCAGCCGCTCAATTCGGTTTCGCCTTCAAACGCCGTGGTGGGACTCGACTATGCCGGCGCCAACGGGCGCTGGGGCGGCAGCCTGCTGGCGCGCGGCGCCTCGAAGCAGGATCGCCTGGATGAAAGCGACGGGCCGCTCTACGTCCCCGACGGCTACGTCGTCTTCGACGCCATGGCCTGGTACCGCCCGACCCCGGACACGCGCATTCGCGCGGCGCTGTTCAATCTGCTGGACGAGGATTACACCCGCTGGCTGGACGTCGCAGGCTTGCCGGCAGACGTACCCAACCCCGAGCGATTCCAGAGCCCCGGCTTTAACGTCGGCTTACTTTTCGATATCGCATTTTAGAATCTCGGCGCCCCGCCGCTCCTACAAATTAATAGCTACGCTGGAAAGGATGATTGGCACAGGGATGTGCCAACGGCCATAGGCCGCGAGCCTTTGAAAACCACGCTTTTCAAAGGCGAGACGCAAGTGGGGCAGGATGCCCCATCTTGCTCATCTAATTAAATAGCGGTGCAGGAACATCACCGCGGCCTGCTGGTACACGTCGCGGTTTTCCTTCCGCGCGTAACCGTGGCCCTCGTTGAGGGCGTTCATGTACCACACCGGCACCGCGCGCTCGCGAAGCGCCTTCACGATCTGGACGGCCTCGCTGGCCGGCACCCGCGGGTCGTTCTCACCCTGCACCACGAGTAAGGGAATTGAGATCCGGTCGACCTTGGTCAGCGGGCTGATGCGTTGCAGGAAAGCGCGCATCTCGGGGTCGCGCTCGTCGCCGTACTCGGCCCTTCGCAGGTCACGGCGGTAATCCTGGGTGTTTTCCAGGAAAGTCACGAAATTGCTGATCCCCACCACGTCGACGGCGGCGCTCAGCCGGTCGGAGTAATGCACGCTGGACGCCAGCACCATGTACCCGCCGTAGCTGCCGCCGTAAACGGCCACGCGGTCCTGGTCCAGGTAGGGCTGCTCGGCAATCCAGTCGAGCAGGGCGCCGATGTCCTTGACCGCGTCCTCGCGCTTGTAACCATTGTCGAGCGACAGGTACTCGTAGCCGTAACCGAGCGAGCCGCGGACGTTGGGCGCGATCACGGCGGCGCCGAGTTCGGCAATCCACATCTGGAAGGTGCTGCTGAAGCCGGGCCGGTACTGACCTTCGGGCCCGCCGTGGATGTGGATCACGACGGGGTGCGGGCCTTCGCCGGGTGGGCGGTAGATGAAGGCCGGGACGCGCCGTGGCTGCTCGCCCACGCTGTCGAAGGTCGGATATCGGAACAGTTCCGGCACCACGAATCGCTCGGTGTCGAGTCCGCCCACCTCGCTGAAGGTCCAACGCGTCAGCGGCCCGCCGCGAGTCGGCTTTCGCCCCAGGTGCATTACGAAGACGTCGCTGGGCGTTTGTGGGGTGTTCATGGTCATGGCGAGCCGGCGGTTGTCGGGGTTGAAGGAGAGCCCGAAGATCAGCCCGACGGGAAGGTCCGCAACCCGTGCGAATTTGTGCGTGCGGGTATCCAGCAGGTAGAGACGGCTGATGCCCTCCTCGTTGGTCACGAAGGCGCCGCGCCGGCCGTCTTCGCTGAGGGCGAATTCCGTCACGTCCCAGGGTATCGCGGTGGTGATGAACTCCGTCTGGCGTTCTCGCGCCAGCGGCTTCCAGGCCAGTTCCGCCGCCTGGCCGCGGGCGTTGGTGATGAAATAGAAGCCCACTTCGTCGCCGCCGAAGGAAGCAATACGGTTGGCCGAGGGCGCCTCCTCACTGCCGGTCACCATGCGCATGTCGCCGCTTTCCAGGTCCTTCAGATAGATGCGCGAGTCCTCCACGCTGATGTACTGCTGCAGCAGCATGTAGCGGCCGTCCTTGCTGAAGTCCCCCGGGCCCCACCAGGCGCCGTCGTCCGATTCGTACACCGGCTCGGCGGCCTCCGGATTATCGGGGTCCATGATCCACACGTCGTTGTCCCTGCCGTTGCGCCGCGTGGTCTGGAAGGCGAGGCGCGTGCCCTGGTCGTTCCACATCAGGATGCGGTTGCGGGATTCACCGTCGGTCAGCATGCGGCTTTCGCCGTCGGCGTCCAGCAGGAAAATCTGGCTGTCCTCGCTGCCGCCCTGGTCCATGGTGAAGGCCACCCTGCGCCCGCGCTGCTGGCGCTGCACTTCGCCGATGGGTTCCTCGAACCAGGTGAGCTGCGTGCGTGCCCCGCCGGGCATGCGCACGCGGTGGAGCTGGTAGGTATCCGCGAACCGCGTCTTGACGTAGATGCCCTCGCCGTCCTCGGTCCAGTCGGCGAAGAAGGCGGAACGTACGTTCTGGTATTGCTCGAGACGGTCGGCCAGTGCCTTCGGTATTTCGGGTACGTCCTGCAGGACGAGCTGGCCGTTGTTGAGCGTCCGCTCCGCGACGTCGGCATGCAGCGGTGCGGCCATGGCCGTCGCGAATGCCACGGCAGCGCCCAGCAAACGGCATACTGGCGTCATATTGCTATCCCACACTGTGCTTTTGTCGGTATTTAGACATGCTAACACCCTCATCGCTTTCAAGGGTCGCCGCGGCCATCGCCAATGCCGTGCGGATTCCGGGCGTGAAAGGCTATACTGCACGGCTGAAACGGGAACCGGGACCGCCACTCAGGGATCAAACCGCGCCATGAGCCAGGAACTGCACATCGTCATCCTCGCGGCCGGCGAGGGCACGCGCATGAAGTCGCACCTGCCCAAAGTTCTCCACCGCATCGGCGGCCGGCCCATGATCACGCATTTGCTCGACACCGCCAGCCACCTCGATCCCGCCGCCATCCACGTGGTCATCGGCAGCGGCGCGGACGCGGTCCGCAAAGCCTGCTGCGATCGCCAGGTCAACTGGGTGCTGCAGAAAGAGCGCAAGGGCACCGGACACGCCGTCATGCAGGCCATGCCGGACATTCCCGACGAAGCCACCGTCATGGTGCTGCTGGGCGACCACCCACTGATCCCGCTTCCCGTCCTCCAGGAGATGATGACCCACGCCACGGCCCCGCTCGCCATCCTGACGATGGAGCTGGAAAAGCCCAAGGGCTACGGACGCATCGAGCGTGACCGCACCGGACGGATCGCCGGGATCGTCGAGGACAAGGACGCCACCCCGACCCAATGGGCCATCAAGGAGGTCAATTCCGGGATCATCATGGCCCATGCCGGTGAGCTGCGGCGCTGGCTGGAGCAGCTCGGCTGCGACAACCTCAAGCAGGAGTACTACCTCACCGACATCTTCGCCATCGCCCACAGCGAGGGGAAGGAGATTCGCAGCGTAATGGCGCCCGATTCGCGTGACTTGCAGGGCGCCAACGACCGCCGCCAGCTCGCCGCTCTGGAGCACCGCCACCGCCATCACGCCGCGACGCGGCTCATGAAGCAGGGCGTGCAGCTCCTGGATCCCGATCGCGTCGACATCCGCGGCGATGTGGAAACGGGCCCGGACGTGGTGATCGACGTCAACGTCGTATTGGAAGGCAACAACCGCCTCGGCGAGGGTGTCATGCTCGGCGCCGGGGCGATCGTGAAGGACTGCGACCTGGCCGCCGGCACGCGCGTGCATCCCTACAGCGTGATCGAGGGCGTTCGCACCACCGGCGCCTGCGACATCGGCCCCTTCGCGCGCCTGCGGCCCGGCACCGAGCTGGCCGAGGGCTCGAGGGTCGGCAACTTCGTGGAAGTGAAGAACAGTTCGCTCGGCAAGGGCAGCAAGGCGAACCATCTCTCCTACCTCGGCGACACCCAGGTGGACGAGCGCGTCAACATCGGCGCCGGCACGATCACCTGCAACTACGACGGCGCCAACAAGCACGCCACCTCGATCGGCGACGACGCTTTCATCGGCTCGGGCACCCAGCTGGTGGCGCCGGTGAAGATCGGCAAGGGCGCGACCATCGGCGCCGGCTCGACGATCAGCAAGGACGCCCCCGAGGGCGAGCTCACCGTCTCGCGCGCCCGCCAGGTCACGGTGAAGGGCTGGAAGAAGCCACGCAAGGCCAACACGCCGGCCCGCAGCGAAGGGAACGGTTGAGGTGTGCGGCATCGTCGCGGCCTCGGCCCAGCGGGACGTCAGTGAAATCCTGATCTCCGGCCTGCGCGCCCTGGAATACCGGGGCTACGACTCGGCCGGCATCGCTCTTTACAACAACGGTGCGCTCAAGCGGGTGCGCACCGCCGGCAAGGTGCGCGACCTCGAAGCCCTGCTGGAAAAAACCCCGGTCCACGGCAATTTCGGCATCGCCCACACCCGCTGGGCGACGCATGGCGCGCCGGTCGACGAGAACGCCCATCCGCACCTTTCCGGCGATGAAGTCGCCCTGGTGCACAACGGCATCATCGAGAACCACGACGAGCTGCGCAGGGAGCTGCTGGAGGCCGGCTACCGCTTCGACTCCGAGACCGACACCGAGGTGATGGTGCACATGATCCACCTGCTGATGAAGCAGGGGAACGACCTCTTCGGCGCGGTGCAGAAGCTCGTCAAGCGCCTCAGGGGCAGCTTCGCCATCACGGCGGTCGCGACCGCGGAGCCCGGGGTGATCGTCGGCGCGCGCAAGGGCAATCCGCTGGTGGTCGGCGTCGGCTTCGATGAGCATTTCCTCGCCTCCGACATCCACCCGCTGCTCCCTGTTACCAACCGCTTCGTCTACCTCGAAGAAGGCGACGTGGTGCGGATCGACACGGAAGGCTACGAGGTCCGTGATCGAAACGGCAACAAGGCCGAGCGCCCCGTCAAGGAGGCCGACCTCACAGCCGATGCCACCCAGCGCGGCAAGTACCGCCACTTCATGCAGAAGGAGATTTTCGAGCAGCCGCAAGCGGTGGCGGCCACGCTGGAAGGGCGCATCGGCGAGGACCACGTGCTGCCCAACATCTTCGGGGTCGGCGCCGACGACGTGCTGAAGAAAGTCCGCAATGTGCACATCGTCGCCTGCGGCACCAGCTATCATGCCGGCCTGGTGGCGCGTTACCAGCTCGAACAACTGGCCGGCATTCCCTGCTCCGCCGAGGTCGCCAGCGAGTACCGCTATCGCAACCCGGTGGTGCCCGAGAATACACTGTTCGTCGCCATCTCGCAGTCGGGCGAGACCGCCGACACCCTGGCCGCCCTGCGCCACGCGAAAGCATCCGGCTACCTCGCCACCCTGGTCATCTGCAACGTGCCGGAAAGCTCCATTGTGCGCGAGGCCGATTTCGTGCTGATGACCCACGCCGGCCCCGAGATCGGCGTCGCCTCCACCAAGGCCTTCACCACCCAGCTTACGGCGCTACAGTTGCTGGTACTCGAGCTGGCCCAGCTCAGCGGGGTGGATGCACAACAGATCGCGGCCTGGGTGGGGGAGCTGCATGGCCTGCCGGGGCTCATCGAAAAGGCCCTCGAACTCGATGAGCGGATCGAGCAACTCGCCGAGCGCTTTGTCGAAAAGCACCACGCCCTGTTCCTTGGCCGTGGCAGCCATTATCCGATTGCCATGGAGGGCGCGCTGAAGCTGAAGGAAATCTCCTACATCCACGCCGAGGCGTATCCGGCGGGCGAACTGAAGCATGGCCCGCTCGCCCTCGTTGACCATGACATGCCGGTCGTCGCCGTCGCGCCCAACAACCAGTTGCTGGAAAAACTGATCAGCAACATCGAGGAAGTGCGCGCGAGGGGCGGCGAGATGTTCGTCATCGCCGACGTCCGTGCCGGCGCCAGCCTGAGCGAACGCCACGGCGAGATCCTGGAGGTCGACACCGGCGGCGCCCTGCTGGCGCCCGTCGTGCTCACCGTGCCGCTGCAGCTGCTCGCCTACCACGTCGCCGTGCTGCGCGGCACCGATGTCGACCAGCCACGTAATCTTGCCAAGTCGGTCACGGTGGAATAGGCCGGGATTGAACGAACTGGCCCCGAAAGCTCTGATCGCCATGATCGCGCTTCGCGCGTTGCCCGGGGCGCCACTATACGACAAGGACGACCAGCGAATCATCGACCAGGCACTGTCCGACCTCGAGCACTACAAGCGAGCGGGCGCCGATGCGGTCCTGCTGGAAAACGACCACGACCTGCCTTATGCCAAGGGACCGTTGCCGGCGGCCGCCAAAAAGATGGTCGAGAAGGTCTGCCGCCTGGTGCGCGAGGAGTGGCCTGGCCCCATGGGACTGCAGCTGCTCGAAGCGGCCAACGAAGATGCCCTCGATGTCGCCCACGCCGCCGGCCTCGACTTCATCCGGGTCGAAGGCTTCGTCTACGCCCACGTCGGGCCCGGCGGAATCATCGAGGCCTGCGCCGGACCGTTGCTCAGAAAGCGGGCCGCGCTCGGGGCGGGGCTCATCAAGGTGTTTCCCGACATCAGCAAGAAGCATTGCGCCCACGCCCTGCGCGGCGACCTCGATATCGCCACCGAGGCCCGCCAGGTCGAGCTGTTCCTGGCCGACGCCCTGGTGGTCACCGGCCGCTTCACGGGCGAGGCCGCCGACGCGGCGGACCTGCGCGCCGTGCGAGAGGTCAGCACCCTGCCGATCATCATCGGTTCAGGGATGACGGCTGACAACGTCGAGGCGCTGGCCCCCCTGGCCGACGCCTTCATCGTCGGCTCGACCTTCAGGGAAAACGGCCGGTACCTTGAGCGACTCGATCCCGAGCGGCTGGAGCGGTTCATGCAGGCTTTTCGCGCGGCTCGCGATGTCGGAGCATCCGCCTCCCCGAGCGCATCGTGAGCAAGCGGCTGACCCGCGGCGTCTTCCTCGACATCGCCACGGTGGACAGTGGCGACCTCGACCGCGGCCGCCTGGATGCGTCGCTGGATCACTGGGATTGGTACGACAACACCGACCCGCAGCAGATCGTTGAACGGGTGACGCCGGCCAACGCGGTGCTCGCCAACAAGTCGCGCATCGACCGGACGATCATTGAAGCCTGTCCCGGTCTGAAGCTCATCGCCCTGTCCGCGACGGGCACTGACAACGTCGATCTTGAGGCGGCTTCCGAGCACGGCGTCGCCGTGTGCAATATCCGCGATTACTGCACTGAATCGGTGGCTCAGCACGTGATCACCCTGATGCTGAGCCTGCTGACGGGCCTGCCCTGGTATTGGCAGGACGTGCGACGAGGCGAGTGGAGCAAGGCGCAGCAGTTCTGCATGAAGGACCGCCAGATCCGCGAGGCGCGGGGGCTGACCTTCGGGGTCGTTGGATTCGGCACCCTCGGGCGGCGCTCCGCTGAACTCGCCGGCGCGCTGGGCATGGAGGTGCTGAACGCCGAGCGGCGGGGCAGTACGCCTCGAGAGGGCCGTCGCCCCTTCGAAGAGGTGATCGCGCGGGCGGACGTGCTGAGCGTGCATTGCCCGCTGACCGACGAGACCCGTGGCCTGATCAACCGCGCGGTGCTCAGCGCCATGAAAAAGGACGCCTTGCTGATCAATACAGCGCGCGGGGCCGTCATCGAAGCCGAGGACCTGGCGGACGCCCTGCGTGCGGGCGAGATCGCCGGCGCCGGCATTGACACGCTGAGCGTGGAGCCCCCACCGCCGGACCACCCGCTGCTGGCAGGCGACATCCCTAATCTCATCGTTACGCCGCACAACGCCTGGGCCAGCCGCAAGGCCCGACAGGCCGCGCTCAATCACCTGGCGCGCGTGGTCGAAGCGTTCCAGGCGGGGAAGCCCATCAACGTAGTAAATTCCGCTTGAATCGCCGGATGGCGGGCTTTTCATCGCGGGAAGTCACAATGTTCTATGCTAGTAGTTGAACCAGAAGCATCGGGACAAGAGGGAGAGCAATGATCTTGAGAAGTTCGATAATTTCGATGACGTGTCTTGGGCTGATTTCCTGCGTGCCCATGGGGCATATGACGGAGAGTTGCGCAGAGCCCGGTAGCCGGGCCAAGGCCCAGTTCCAGGTCCGTTTGGAAGTCTTCGACGACAGTTTGGGCAATCATCACCTCATCGTGGTGGAGCCGCCGCAATGCACCTACAACCCCACCGAGAAAGGCTGTATCACCGTACCCAATGGAAAAGTGGGCGATATCACCTTCCACTTGAAAGACGGCAGGGGGCAGAATTGTCACGGCACCGGCACCGTCAAGTGGCAATTGCAGGGCGTCCAGATGTCGATGCATGCGAAGGACACGGGCGGGACCGTGACCGACGCAGTGAAGTGCGATTTCGGCACCGACGACCAGGGCCACGTCCTGAGCCCCCAATTTCCTGGTGGGCCGCGCATGAAGATCGAAGACCGGAACAACGAAGCCTACGAGGTCTACTACACGGTCAGCGCCGTTTCCTGCGACACTGGAGAAGTGATATCAACCGATCCCTGGATCGAGAACAAGGGATAATCCTAGTCGCGCGCACGAGAGAGCGCCAAGCTGCGGCCTCCTGCTGACAGGTCCCTGGCGCGGCCCTTGGCAGGGGGAGGACTGTGCCCATGAGCGATTTCCGCTACAAGGCCTTCATCAGCTACAGCCACCGCGATAAACGTTGGGGCCAATGGCTGCAGCGTGCGCTGGAGAATTACCGCGTGCCGCGCCGCCTGGTGGGCAGCAAAGGCCAGTTTGGCCCCATCCCGCGACGGCTGTCGCCCGTATTCCGGGACCGCGAGGACCTTTCTTCCGCCGCGGACCTGAGCGCCAGCGTCAAAGCGGAACTCGAAGTGGCGGAGACCCTGGTGGTGATCTGCTCACCGGCTGCCGCGGCCTCGCCCTGGGTCAATGAAGAGGTCCGATACTTCAGATCGATCGGCCGCGGCGACCGAATCCTCGCCTTGATCGTCGATGGCGACCCCAAGTCTGAAGTCCCGTCCCAAAGGTGTTTCCCGCCGGCCATGATCCGGGACGTGGGCGGCCAACCTTTCGAGCCGCTCGCCGCCGATGCCCGCAAGTGGGCCGACGGAAAATCCCTCGCCCGCCTGAAACTGGTGGCCGGCATACTGGGGATCCGGCTCGACGATCTGCGCCAGCGGGACATTCAGCGCCGGCATCGAGTGTGGATGATCTCGGCCGGGGGAGCGATGGCCGTGGCGGTCGTGACGACGATACTCGCAATTGTCGCCGTGACCGCCCGCAACCAGGCCGAGAACCGCCGCGAGCATGCTGAAAACCTGGTCGGTTACATGGTGGGCGACCTGCGGCGGAAGCTCGACGAAGTTGGGCGTCTGGACATCCTGCAAGGCCTGGGCGGGGAGGTCAGTGATTACCTCGATACCCTCGACCCGCGCGAGGTCACCGATGAATCCCTGGCGCAACAGGCGATCGTCTGGCGCCAGCTCGGCGAGGTGGCCATGGACCAGGGAAAGCTCGACGAAGCGATGGCCGCATTCCAGGGCTCCCGCGATGTTGCCGCCGAGCTGCAAAGGCGCAATCTGCTGGAGCCCGACCGAATCTACCAGCTCGGCAATGCGGAATTCTGGGTCGGCTACGTTCACATGGAACGGGGCGAGTTCGAGGCGGCGCGAACCGCCCTTGACCGATACCTGGAACACGCCAACCGGCTGGTCGAGCTCCAGCCGGACAACCCGGAATGGCTGATGGAACAGTCCTATGCCCTGGGCAACATCGCCGCGCTGATCAATCGCCAGCAAAGCGCCGACGTCGAGGCCGCGCTCGAGAGAATGGAGGCGGCACTGAGCATCAACCGCAGGGTCATCGAGCTGGCACCCGAAAACACGGGTTACATCAGCGAGTACGGTGAAGCACTTGCCTGGCAGGCGGATACCCAAATGCTCCTGTGTGATTTGGGCGGTGCGCTGAAGACCCGGCAGGAAAACGTGGAGATTGCACGGCGGTTGATGGACGGCGAGCCGGGCAATTCCGCCCTGCAGCGTCGATACGCCTACAGCCTGAGCGGGCTGGCAAATGTCGCAACGCAGATTGGCCTGAACGCGTATGCGCTGGAACGTCTGAAAGGCGCGTCGGACATCCTGACCCGGATTTATGCAGTGGACCCGAGCAACCTGGACATCCGCTGGGACCAGCTTCGCGTGGAAGTTCTCATTGCCCTGTCGCGGGCGGAGACCGAAGGGTTCCCGGCGGCGCTGGCAATGCTGGAGGGCCTGTACGAACCCCTGATGATGCTTGTCGACCAGGCGGTGGAGCAGAACGTCCGGCAACAGCAGGAGTGGATCGATTACCTGCTGAAATACGCGCAACTGGCCTGGTGGGCGGGAGACAGGGCCCTGGCGGCGGAGTTGAGAAGTCAGGTGGCCGAAAGTTTGAGCGGCTGGATCGGCTCGGGCAACGTCGGGCCGGAATGGCAGAACGAGATTATTCTAGCCAGGTTCCTGCACTGGGAACACGCGGGCGATCCGGCCAGCGGGGTGGATGGCCCAACGACCTCTGCGGCTCAAGAGGGATCGCTTCCCCAGGCACGGTTGGATCCGGGCCAGCCGCACATGAGTTGTGACAAGCGTAGCCTGCTTGTCTTGCAGGCCTTGCAGGATGGCGAAACCGAGCGGGCCAGAGCGGACACCGAATTCCTTTTGGGCAAGGGCTACTACGAGCCCGGCTTCGTACGAATTTGCCGACATTACGATTTATGCCAGGGATACGGCTGATGCCGCCGCCCACCGCACGGAGCGATACGGAAGTCATTCCTTTTGAGATAACAACATGTTAGAGAAGCAAATGAGAAAAAAGAGGACGAACGCTTTATTATCCGTTTCGCTGTTGCTCAGTGCCTCGTGGTCCGGGGCGGCCCTCGGCAGGGAGAACATCGACTTCCAGGTCATGGTCATCCCGGACCGGGGCAAGAATACGGTGACCAGTTACTGGCCCGGCACACGGGCACCGACCTGCCTGACCAGGAATCATGTGGGCTGCTACGAGATTCCTGCCGGGGAGGACGCCGAGATTCGCGTGACGCTTACAAACGGCGACAATGATTGTTCGCATTCCGAAAGCTGGCGGCTCAAGTCGGTCGTGCTCGGTGGTGAAGGGGATGTAAACAACCCTGCGGGGAAGCCGGGGCCCGACGAATGGGGCAACCTGTCACCGCAGGCGGTAAAGGACTTCGGTGCGGACCAGGTAAGCGGAGAGGTCAAGGCCGCCATGGACGGAAACACCATTATCTTCCAGAACCAGAATACCGCCGCCTATTCGATCTGGTACAAGGTCCAGGTGGAAAGTTGCGCGGCTGACGTGCGCGGTAAGCGCCGGGTCATCGAGTTCGATCCGCGCATCGACAACCGGGGACGCGGCTGAACTTGTTGCGCCTGACCGTAGGTGTGACCGGCCACCGGGACCTTGCGCCCGGTGAGCCGGAGCGCCTGCGCGTCGAGGTGCGCAAATTCTTCGAAGCCCTCTGCGCCCGCTTCCCCAAACTGCCCATCGAATTACTCACCCCCCTCGCCGAGGGCGCCGACGTGCTGGTCACCGAAGTGGCGGAGGAGTTGGGGATCCCGTTCACCGCGACCCTGCCCATGCCCGCAGCGGAGTACATCGAAGACTTCGAGTCGGAGAGAGCACGGGCGGATTTCGAGCGCTTGCTGAGTGCGGCCGAGCGGGTGATCACCTTGCCGGCCCGGCCAGGCTCGGACCTGAGGGACCCGACCGCCCGCAGCTGGCAATACGCCCAGCTTGGCGTGTTCGTCTCCAACCACTGCCAGATCCTGCTGGCCCTTTGGGATGGCAAGGACGGCAACGGGCACGGCGGCACGGCGGAGGTGGTGCGATACCACCTCACCGCCGTCATGCCCGGCTTCGAAGACCAGCTGCCGTCCGCCAGCCTGCTCGCCGACAACGAAAACGACCTGGCCTTCCATATCGTGACCCTGCGTGACCAGCCGGACGGTGGCTCAGCGGAGGGATTGCAGGTCGGCCGGGACCGGTGGCTGACCTCGCACTTCAGTCTTCCGGAAGACGAAGATTTCCCGGCGCAATACGGGCGCATGCTCGACCGGCTTGCAGAGTTCGACCAGGATTGCCGGCGCTTCTCGGAGGAGATCCGGTCCGGCGGGGACAGCTTGCTGCAGGCGCTGCCCGAGGCTCCCGTGCCTTCCGGCGCCGAGGTGGTGGACCGGCTGTTCGCGGCAGCCGACTGGCTGGCAGTTCGCTTTCAGCGGCGCGTGCACGCCGGATTGCTTGCGATCTACACGGTCGCGGTCGTGATGGGCCTGGTGTTCATCGTCTATTCCGAGCGAGACGGCCCCCACTGGCTGCTTGCGACTTTTCTGGCGCTATTCTTTGCCGGTTTCGCGCTGCACCAGGTGGGCAACAGCCGCGAGTGGCACCGCAAGTACCTCGATTACCGCGCTCTTGCCGAGGCCCTGCGGGTGCAGTTCTACTGGAATGTCTCCGGGGTGGTCGATCCTCACTCCCCGGCCTTCGCGTACGACACCTTCCTGCACCGGCAGGACGTGGAACTTGGGTGGATCCGCCACGTCATGCGGACCGCCAGCGCGCTGCGCAACCGCGGCATCCCTCCCGACCTCGCCTGGCTGCCCTGGTCCATCGGGCAATGGATCGGCGATGAGCAATCCGGCGCCGGGCAACTCGGCTATTACGCCCGCACTTCAATTCGCAATGAATCGCGCTACCGGCGCACGACGCGGCTGGGCGCGGTGTGCCTGTGGTCAGGCATCGCGCTCGCCTTCGTTATGCTCCTCGCCGGCCAGTGGCTTGGAGAGGGTCAGCGGGATCTGGTCATGATCCTGATGGGCACGCTCCCGCTGATCGCGGGCGTGCGCGAAGCGATGTCGAACAAGAAGTCCGAAAAGGAACTCATCCGGCAGTATCGCTTCATGGGGCGGATCCTCGGCAATGCGCGGGCTCTCGTGGCAGGGACGACCGATGCAACCTTCCAGCGCAGGGTGCTGAGGGCTCTCGGCGAAGCCGCGCTGGAGGAAGGCGCCGAGTGGATCCTGATGCAGCGCGAGCGGCCCATCGAGCATGGCGGGCTGTAAAATGAGCAAGATGGGCCATCCTGGCCCACTTGCATCTCGCCTTTGAAAAGCGCGGTTTTCAAAGGCTCGCGCCCTTCGGGCGTTGGCACGCGTAACGGCACTCAGCAGCCACTTCTTTCGGCTTCGCCGAAAACCGTAACTGCTTCGTTTGCCTACGCTCCCTGTGCCAATTTACTTCGCGACGTTACAGAGAGACTGTAGAGCAGCGCAGGTGAAAGCCGCCGTGATGAAAGACCCGTAGGGTCGGAATTAGGCGGCGAAACCGTCGCGCGTGCCTCGCCGCGACCGTCGCGGCTAAAGCCGCTCCTACAGGTTCTGCCTCCCTTCAATGAGCTTTTCGACCACGTCAGGCTCGGCCAGCGTCGAGGTGTCGCCCAGGTTCTCGGTATCGTTGGCGGCGATCTTGCGCAGGATGCGCCGCATGATCTTGCCGGAACGGGTTTTGGGCAGGGCGTCGGTGAAGTGCAGCAGGTCCGGCGTCGCAATGGGGCCGATCTCTTTGCGCACCAGGTTGCGCAACTCGTGGCGCAGCTCTTCGCTGGGCTTTTCGCCCTTGATCAGTGTGACGAAACCGTAGATGCCCTCGCCCTTGATATCGTGGGCGTATCCGACCACCGCCGCCTCCGCCACCTTGGGATGGGCCACGAGGGCGCTTTCAACCTCCGCGGTGCCGAGTCGGTGGCCCGAAACGTTCAGCACGTCGTCCACCCGCCCGGTGATCCAGTAGTAGCCGTCCTCGTCGCGACGTGCCCCGTCGCCGGTGAAATAGCGCTCCTCGATGGTCGAGAAATAAGTATCGATGAAGCGTTGGTGGTCGCCGTAGACCGTGCGCATCTGCCCGGGCCAGCTGTCCTTGATGACCAGCAGGCCTTCCGCGGCGCCGGTCTTCTCCTTGCCTTTGCGGCTGACGATGGCCGGCTGTATGCCGGGCAACGGCTTCGAGGCCGAGCCCGGTTTGAGGTCGGTAGCGCCCGGCAGGGGGCTGATCAATATCCCGCCGGTTTCGGTCTGCCACCAGGTGTCGACGATCGGGCAGCGGCCCTCGCCGACCACGTTGTAGTACCACTCCCAGGCCTCGGGGTTGATGGGCTCGCCCACCGTGCCCAGCAGCCGCAGCGAGGCGCGCGAGGTTTTCTTCACCGGTTCCTCGCCTTCCCGCATCAGCGCCCGTATGGCCGTCGGAGCCGTGTAGATGATGTTCACCTCGTGCTTGTCGCAAACCTGCCAGAAGCGGCTCGGATCCGGGTAGTTGGGCACGCCCTCGAACATCAGCGTGGTGGCGCCGTTAGCCAGCGGGCCATAGACGATGTAGCTGTGCCCGGTCACCCAGCCGACGTCGGCCGTGCACCAGTAAATGTCGCCGTCGTGGTAGTCGAAAACGAGCTGGTGCGTGTAGGCCGCGTACACGAGGTAGCCGCCGGTGGTGTGCAGCACGCCCTTGGGCTTGCCCGTGGAACCGGAGGTGTAGAGGATGAACAGCGGGTCTTCTGCGCCCATGTCCTCGCAGGGGCAGTCGTCGTCGACGCCCTTGACCTGTTCGTGGTACCAGTGGTCGCGGCCGTCTGTCCAGGGTATTTCGCCACCGGTGTTGCGAACCACCAGCACGCTGCGCAGGCTGTCGGAAACGCCCTTCACGGCGCAGGCCGCGTCGACGTTGTGCTTGAGCGGCACCTTCTTGCCGCCGCGAAGACCCTCATCGGCCGTTATCACCAGCTTGGAATCGCAATCGACGATGCGACCGGCCAGCGAGTCCGGTGAGAATCCGCCGAAAACCACCGAGTGGACGGCGCCGATGCGGGCGCAGGCCAGCATGGCGATTGCCGCCTCCGGGATCATCGGCAGATAGATGGTCACCCGGTCTCCGCGTTCGACGCCCAGCGCCTTGAACACGTTGGCCATGCAGCAAACCTGTTGGTGCAATTCCGTGTAGGTGATGCGCTCGTCGCGGCCCGGGTCGTCGCCTTCCCAGAGGATCGCGGTCTGATCGCCGCGCGCCTCAAGGTGGCGGTCGACGCAGTTGTAGCAGGCGTTGAGCACGCCGTCCTCGTACCAACGAATGTGGAGGTCTTCCTTGCGGAAGGACACGTTCTTGATGTGCTCGGGGAAGCGGACCCAGTCCAGGCGCTGGGCGATTTCCGCCCAAAACGCCGCGTTGTCCTCGATCGATCGCTTGTAGGCCTTCTCGTAGGCCTCGCTGTCGATCCAGGCGTGTTCGGCGAATTCGGACGGGACGGAATGTAGCTGGCTCATAGGATTCCTACATTGATTGAGTCGCTGTTTTTTTATTGTAGCCGTTTCAAAGCTCGACACCCTCGACTATGCTTTTGAGAGAGCCCCGCCAGCCGGCGGGGACGAATTTTCTTCACGCTCACGGAGGTTTTTCATGTCAGTTGCCAGGGTTACCGAAATCATTTCCTCGTCCCGCGAATCGTTCGAAGACGCCGTCAAAAAGGGCCTCAAACGGGCGGCTTCCACCCTCAAGAACGTCCAGGGCGCCTGGGTCGAGGGTCAGAAGGTGGTGTGCGATAACGGCGGTAACATCAAGGAGTACCGTGCCATCCTCAAAGTGACCTTCGTACTCGAGGATTAAGCCCGAAAGCGCCTATCGGCGCCAGGTCATGCCGGGGCGCCATCCCCAGTGATAGAGCAGGATGGCGCCGAACACCATGCCGCCGAGGTGCGCGAAATGGGCAATCCCGGGCATCGTCTTCGTCACGCCAAACAAGAGTTCGAGCGCCCCGTAGATCAGCACGAACCAGCGGGCCTCGATGGGCACCGGAAAGAAAATCAGGAATATTTTGTTGTGCGGCCACATGGCGCCGTACGCCAGCAGCAGGCCGAAGACCCCGCCCGATGCGCCGATGGTGGGATAGATGCCGCCCTCGAATTGCTGCACCAGGATCTGAATCAGCGCCGCGCCCACCACGCAGGTGGCGTAATACACCGTGAAACGCTGCATGCCCCAGGCGCGTTCCAGCGGCGTTCCGAACATCCACACCGCGAACATGTTGAAAAACAGGTGGCCGAAATCGCCGTGGAGAAAGGCGTAGGTGACCACCTGCCATGGGTAGAACATGCCGCTTTCCAGCGGCCACAGTGCCAGCGTTGCCGGGATGTTTCTCAGTAGGAGGACGGCGACGCAGACGAAAATGATGCCCAGCGAGACAGGGGTTGGCATGGCGGTATCATATTACAATAGCCTTCTTTCGGAGGGTCTGGATGGACCAGCAAAGCCAATTGCGCGCCATGGCCTGGAGCGCCGGGGCGCGCTCGTTCGCCTCCGTGCGTGGAGTTTCATGAGCCACGAGCCGAACCGCAGGTTTCGCGTCGTTCCCGCCAGTCGGGGCGCGGCCTGGCTGATGATTGCGGCCAAGCTGCTGCGCAGCCAGGTCTGGCGCCTGCTGACCGTGGCGGTGATCGTCCAGCTCATCATGAGCCTTACGCGCATCCCGGTGCTGGGGCTGATCGTGGCGCTCGCCATCCCGGTCCTGAGCGCCGGCATGCTCCAGTGTTTCCACCATGTCCGGCGCGGCCTGCCGTTGTCGCCCATCGTGCTGTTCTCACCGCTGGCGGACACGCGCCTGGCCGCCCGCCTGTTTTTGCTCGGTGGCATCATCGGCTTGATTGCCGTGATCCTGATCTCCTGGCTGCTGTCGGGCGTGCAGGAACTGAGCGACCCGGAGCTGCTGGCCCGGCTCGAGCAGGGTGACCTGCAAGCGGTCTTGGCCCTCGATCCTGCCGTGGTGCGGCGGGCTTTCCTGGCCATCGCGATAGGCGTGGCAGTGAGCGGGACGCTGGGCTATTTCTCGATTCCGCTGCTGTGGTTTCGGCAGCTGCCCGTCGGCGCCGCCATCGCCACCGGCCTCAAGGCGCTGGTCCGCAACTGGCTGCCGTTCCTGCTGCTCGGCCTGATGCTGACGGTGCTATCCATTCCCCTGTTCCTGGTGCTGGGGCTGCTGGTGGGGATCACGGCAGTCTCGGGCGGGCCGGGCATCATCCAGTACGCGCTGTTCCTGCTGGCGGTGCTGGTCGTGCAGCTGCTGATGTTCGGCACGCAGTATTGCGCCTTCGCGGAGATTTTCGAGCTCGGCGGCGACCTGCCGGCAGAGTCCGGAGAAAGCGCCGAACGCCGGGACGATCAATTGGTCGCGTGAAAAGTCGCGGCGGGGGCGCCGCTCCTACAGGCACTCGGTAACGCCACGGTGAGCTTGTAGGAGCGGCGCCCTCGCCGCGACCGTCGCGGCTGAAGCCGCTCCTGCAAGAATGAGCAAGATGAGGCATCCTGCCTCACTTGCATCTCGCCTTTGAAAAACGCGGTTTTCAAAGGCTCGCGGGCTTCGCCCGTTGGCACATCCATGTGCCAATTTACTTGGCGGCGCTACATTGAGTTTGTAGGAGCAGCGCAGGCTGCGAAGCGGGTGCGGTTTTCGGCGAAGCCGAAAGAAGCGCCCGCAGAGCGCCGTCCGCGCGTGCCCTCGCCGCGACTTAGGGGGCAGCCTCGTCTGCGTTGTCCTTTTCCGCCGCAACTTTGTCCGGAAGCAGCACCCGGCACA
>Ga0302046_10001917_pt1 | contig 19492 bp, 20 predicted proteins | sample RVTome_11_FD_200261 | JGI IMG/M metagenome (GOLD analysis project Ga0302046, IMG submission 200261) | Soil microbial communities from uranium-contaminated site in the Upper Colorado River Basin, Wyoming, United States - RVT147D111 (version 2) ...
CCCCGTGACCAGAACGCGCATGTCAGACGAAGTTTTCGTACCCGAAAGGCTCGAGATAGGGCCGAGCGCGCGCGAGAACTTCCTCTCGCTCCTTCGCGTCGAGCTCGAGAGCGGTGGCGCGATTCGCTTCCGGGGTCGGGGAACGGATCGTTCCCCACGGATAGACTTCTTCGAGCGGCGCCCCGTTGAACGTCGGCTTCTCGAGAGACGATGCGGCTTCGAGGCCGAGAGATTCCAAGACCGCTCCCAGAGCGGTGCGGGGACCCGCGACGACGTCCTCGAAGCGCACGATGTGCACCCGGCCCGGGTGGCGTTCGCGGAAGAGGAGCGCATGGTACTGGTTCAGAGTCCAGCACAATAGATAACTCGAGAGCGAGAGCGGAACGGGTCGTTTCTTGGTGTCGGCGTACGCCGACCAGGGATTGCGAACGACGTGGAGCACCTGGGCGTCGGGGAGATCCGCGAGCACCTTCTCCGCGTCGACGACGACGATCGGGCTGTAGCCCGCATAGACCGACTCCCGACCGGAGCGGCGGTAGTCCCTCCAGGCGTCGAACGTGGCGCGGAAGAAGGCCTCGATGTTCGCCGCGCGCGAGCGCCCGCTCCGGGCCACGTGCGAGAGATAAATCGTCTTTCGCTCCTCGTCCGAGAAATCGAACGCCGCGCTCCGGAACTTGCTGACCTTCGGGGTTCGCGCCCGCACCTTGCACTCCTCGTCGATGATGGCGTGGTAGTCTTCCTCGGGCGAGGCTTCGAGATCGAACACCGGCCAGCGGTACTTCACCGGGAAGAGGGAGGTGAGCGGGTCGCTCACCAGCCGGGTCCCGAGCTGGGACTCGAACGGGTAGACGAACATCTCGGGGTGTCCGTCGAGGAATCGATGGGTGGTGTTGCCTCCGTTCTCGTACATCGCCGAGAGGAGCAGAAATCGAAAGCGATCGGTCATGAGCCGGCCTTTCCGTCGAGTCGAAACGAGTAGAAGAGCGCCCTCGAAGCCTTCGAGTCGGTGCGGCGCCGCGCCCCGAAGGGGAATCCCGAGACCGAGCGCCGGGGAGCCCAGTCGATGGCGAAGATCTGGTTGCCCTCCGGCCAGTCCAGGCTTCCCAGGACTTTCCCCGACCGCGTATCGAGGGCCTGTACGGCGCAGCGGCTCTTCTCGAGAACCAGCCCCGGCGCATACCGGGAGAATCGCGGAATCACCCGCGACGTGCCGGCGAAGGCAACGCCGGTAGCGAAGGCGAGCCCACGGGTCCATCCGGGAAGACGAGTGACGACGCGGTAGCGCCCGTCTTCGATCACTCCGACCTCTCCGTAACCGCTGTTCGCCACCCAGAGGTTTCCCCGGTGAAGGCGCGCGGAGTGAGGGCGCGTGAGGCCGCGGGCGATGGGCTCCCGCGTCCGGCCCGAGAAAACCACTCCGCGCCCGTCGACGGGAAAATTGCGATGCCCGGGTTTCCGCGGCCCGATCTCGTCGGTCGAGGCGGTGAAGAAGGATTCGGCGAGGCTCTCGCCCGCGGCGATGGAGTTGAGCTGGATGTGGTTTCTCTCGAGAAGAGGTCCTTTCGGTGTGTCGACGCAGCGCGGCCACCAGGCGTTGTCGAGACCGCCCGCCGGCCCGACGCGCACCACCAGGTTCTGCCCGACCGCGTTCGCGTGGAGGACGCCGCCGATGAGGGCCAGGTCGTGGAGGTACGTGCGACCGGGGTAGAAGCGCGCGCTCACCGGGAGCAGGGAGCGGGAACCCGCAGCCGGCGCGAGCTCGAGAATCTGGTTCGGGTTCCGGGTCGAGGCCAGGTGGAGGACTCTCCGCTCGCGATCGTAGACCAGGCCCGACGGGTGGGGGAGGCGAAGAAACGTCGCGAGAGGACGGCCTCCCTCCACGGCGAGTGCGACTACCAGGTGCTCGTACTCGCGGGTCACGAGAAGCGTTGCCTCGAGACGGTCGAGAACGCCCCAGAAGTCACCGCGGGCGCGAAAGCGCAGAAGCGCCGGGTCGATATTTCCCGCTTCTTCCCAGAAACTCGCGACCTGGGCGGTATCGCGCCACTCGGCGTCGTGCCGCGCCCATGCGGCCTCGCGTCCCTTCACGGCATTCTCCTTGGACGAGTGCGCCACATCGAGAGCGCACCCCAGTAGAGCGCGAACGCCGAGCGGTGGTTCGTGGTGGATCGTCCACCCTGGCGGACGTTCGAGAAGATCGGGACCTCGAGCACACGGTAACCCTCGTCGCGGCAGACGATCTGGAACTCGAGGTCCACCAGGTCGTCCTTGCGGGTAAGCGTAAGCAGCTTTCCCAGCGAGCGCGGGAAGACCTTGGGGGTGCCGTTGATGTCCCAGTACGACAGGTCGAAGAGCGCGCGGCACTCGAGGTTATAGAGGAGCGAACCGAAGCGCCGGTAGAGGGAATCGCGGATTTTCCGGTTCGCCTTCACTACCACGTCGGGATGCATCAGGCCGTAAAGAAGGAGGAGCGTGAGGTCCTCGGCGCGGGTGCGCGCGAGGTTGGTGTAGCAAAGGAGATCCCCCCGCGCGGACTCGAGCCCCAGAAGGACGGCGCGCCCCCAACCGCCTTCCGCGCTCTCGAGGACCTTGACCGGGGGATTCGCTCTTTCGATCTTCCGGCAGACGGAGATCGAAGAATCGGTCGATCCGTTTACCACGAGAACGATCTCGTGCGGGACCGGAAGCCGCGCCAGGGTCTCCTCGTACTCGCGGACGACCTCCGCAACGTGGTCGCCCTGGTTGTGTACCGGAAGGATGATGGAGACGAGGGACACCGTCATGAATCGGAGCGCTTCCGCGCCTCGACGGCCGCCTTCGCCACGGCGACGATCGACTCTCTCGAGAGCCCGTGGCGCCTCAAGAGGTAGGGAAGGCTTCCCGAGACGCCGTCCGGCCCCTCCTTCACTCCCAGGCGCACCAACCGGCATCGAGCCCCGCTGTCGGCGACGATCTCGGCCACGATCGTTCCCAGACCGCCGGCGGCGTAGTGGTCCTCGATGGTCACGACGTCGTCGAACCCCTCGAGCCGTCCTCGAAGATCGTCGACGGGCGCCGGGTTCAAAGTCGATACCACCGCAAGGGTCGCGTCGATTCCGATCTCCTCGAGCGCCTGCGACGCCGCCAGGGCTTCGGTCGCGAGACTTCCGGCGACCAGTAGCAGGATGTCCCGACCTCGCCGCAGGACCTCGGCGCGGCCGAGGGAGAATCGCCCGCCGAGCTCGGGAACCGACAGGCGGTCGTCCTTGCTCAGGCGGTAGTAGAAGGGCCCCGGTCGATCCCAGGTGTCTCGAAGAATCGCCCGCGTTTGCTCGGAGTCGGCGGGGGCGACCACCGTGAGCCCTGGCTGCAGGCGAAGGACCCCCACGTCCTCGAGCCCGTGATGGGTCGGTCCCGCCGAGCCGTAGTCGAAGCCTCCTCCGACACCGACGATGCGCACCGGAAGCCGGTGGGCGACGGGCCCGTTGCGGATGAACTCGTACGCGCGAAGCGAGGCGAACGTGGAAATCGAATAGACGAAGGGGAGAAAGCCGCACTCCGCGAGACCGGTCGCGAGGCCGACCATGTTCTGCTCCGCGACTCCCACGTTGAAGAAGCGCCGTGGGAATCGCTCGGAGAACGGTTCCAGCGCCTTGTATCCGAGGTCGCCCGTCAACAGTAGGATGCGCTCGTCCCGCCCGGCGAGTTCGGCGAGCGTCGAGGCGAAGGCCGCCCTCACGTCTCTCCTCCGGCCTCGACCTCGGCCAGGGCCTGGGCGTACTCCTCGTCGGACATGGGCCAGTAGTGCCAGTGGATCTTGCCCTCCATGAACGAGACGCCTTTGCCGAAGGTCGTTCGGGCCAGGAGAACGTTCGGAGGACCGTCGATGGGAAACCCGCTCACCGCGCGACCGATGGCCACGGGGTCGTGGCCGTCGACTTCATGGACGTCCCACCCGAAGGAACGGAAGCGGTCGGGCAGACCTCGAAGCGAAAGCACATCCTCGGTGTAACCCAGGGCCTGCTGGCCGTTCCAGTCGACGATAGCCACGAGGTTCGAAAGATGGTGATGCGCCGCGAACATCACCGCCTCCCAGAGGGAACCTTCCCCGAGCTCGGCGTCGCTCACGAGCACGAACGCCCGCCGCGGTGATCCTTCGAGCCTCGCGCCGAGCGCCGCTCCCGCGCCGATCGAAAGCCCATGCCCGAGCGAGCCCGTGGCGAAATCGATGCCGCGAAGCGCGCGCTCCGGGTGCACTCCCAGGAGGCTTCCATCGCCGCAGTAGGTGTCGAGCGTTTCGGCGTCGAGGAAACTTCGCAAGTGGAGCGCGGCGTAGAGCGCGAGCGCCGCATGCCCTTTGGACAGGATGAACCTGTCCCGTTCGGGGTCGTCGGGCGTCTCGATGCGCAGGATTCCCGAATAGAGCGCCGCCAGGATGTCGGCGACCGAGAGAGCGGAGCCGATGTGCCCCACGTTCGCGCGCTTGGACTGCCGCAGGATGATGCGCCGCAGGGCGACCGGCCGGACCGTCGGTGCAGGTTTTCCCGGGGCGTTCAAGTCTTTTTCAGGAGCGCTTTCACCAGAAACGGGGCGCTCACCTGCGCCGCTCGGACGAGGCCTCGCGTCAGGAGCGCGGGATGGCGGATGAGGATGAAACCCACGATCGCTCCGGCGACGCCGAAGAGGGCGGGGTGCCGAGAGAAGACCTCTTTCGGGCTCAGGTCGTGGTGGAGCCGGACGTCGAGCTCCTCCAGATCGCGATCCAGGCGATTTCTCGTTTCCCAGAGAGAGCTTCGGATCTCTTTGACGCTCCGGCGTTCTCCGATCATTTCGACCTCATCTGGAGTGCTACGGCGATCCCGAGATAGAAGGCGCCGAACAGGCAAAGGGTCAAAGGCCAGCTTCCGAGGAGATCGCGGACGTACATCGCCAACCCCGCGGTGAGGAGCGAGCCGCCGATGACGACGGCGACCGCAGCCATGGCGCCACGCGCCATCTCGACCCGAAACCGTTGCAGCTCCTCGCGCACCGTCGCCGACACCAGCTCCGCCGAGTCCTCCACCATCTGGGTGAGCGACAGGACGATGTCTCGCGCCACACCGAGAGTCGAGCGCGCGGGAGCTTCCTCCTCGGGTATTCCGGACATCAGGTACCAATCGCCTCTTTGACGCTCTTCGCAGCTTTCCGAACCACCTCGGGCACTTCGGCCTGCTCCACGAAACGCCGGCCCTCGTCCACCGCGCGGTCTTTGAGTTTCTTTCCTTCCTCGGCCAAGGATTCCCTCAGCTCTCTCCCCGATTTCGGTGCGAGCAGGAGAGCGGCGATGGCGCCGAGTGCGGCTCCCACCAGGAGCCCCGCGAGGAAATTGCTACCGCCATTTTCGCTGGCCATGGATTCCTCCTTTTTCGATGCGCCCATTCTATACTCACGGGTGCTATGCGCGAAGCGAGCAGCGGGGCCCGGCCCGCCTTCGCAGTGCTTCGGCGGGTCCGCCGAAGCCCGGAGGGCGGAGGTGGGAGGGCCCCATCCTCCTGAGCGAGGGAGCGAGCGGAGCGAAGAGCGAAGCGAGCAGGGGGGCTCGGAGGGCCCCATCCTCCCGAGCGGGAGCGAGGGAGCGAGCGGAGCGAAGAGCGAAGCGAGCACTAATCAATGAACGACACCGCGCGCCGCTCCTACCTCGCCTTCTTTCTCGTGGCTGTCGCCCTGAACCTCTGGATGTTCCGGCACTTCCTCGTGACGCTGGCGACGGCGGCCTCGATCGCGGTTCTGCTGAGCTCGCTCTTCGAGCGTCTTTCGGCCGCGCTCAAGGGACGGCGCTCGCTCGCCGCCGGGCTCGCGACCGTCCTGATTGCGGTCCTCATCCTCGTACCTGTCGCCTCGTATGGAATCATCCTCGTCAGACAGGCGCTGGAAGTCTACGATCAGGTCCGGCCACCTCTCGAGCCCGGGGCGCTCTCCGAGCTCTGGAGCCAGGATCTGCCCGAACGGTTCCCCTGGGTACGATCGATTCAAGAGTACTTCGGGGCCACGTCTCTCGACGGAGCCCTCGCGCGGATCGCTCCCGTTCTTTCGAATCTGGCGGCCGGAGTGAACCATTTCGTTCAGTCTGCGCTCGCCGGCGTCACCACCGCGATTCTCTATCTGATTCTGTTTCTTCTGGGGATGTTTTTTCTCCTTCGAGACGGGAGGATGTTCGCGGCGGAGGTCTTCGGCCTTCTGCCGTTCTCCCGGCCGGAGCGGGAGGAGATGTTCCAAAGCGTCGGCGGAACGGTGAAGGGAGTCCTCTACTCCATGGTGTTGGTGCCCGTCGCCCAGGGACTTCTCGCCGTTCTCGGCTTCTGGATCTTCGGCCTGCCATCGCCCTTCTTCTGGGGAACGATGCTGATCTTCGCCGCCACCATCCCCGGATTCGGCGCGCCTCTGATCTGGGTGCCCGCCGCGATCTACGTACTTTTCGCGAGCTCGGTGTGGAAGGGTATCGGTCTCATCCTGTACGGAACCTTCGTGATCAGCCTCATCGACAACGTGATCAAGCCGCTTCTTCTCCACGAGACCGCGCGGTTCCACACGTTTCTGGCGTTTCTCAGCCTCGTCGGAGGTCTCCTGACCTTCGGGCCTTCGGGATTCCTCCTCGGTCCGGTGACCTTCTCTTTGCTCCAATCGATGGTGAAGATCCGACAAAGCCAGCAGGCATCGGGATAGCGTACAATGCCCTCTCGCGCAGGGGGATCTTGGATGGGGAACCAGCAGGTTCAGGACGGGATTACCGGCGAACAGCTCCGCCTGTTCATGCGAAACCTGCTCGACGACCTTCGGGCACTCGAGATGATGCTCGAGGAGGGACTCATCGAGGCCGACGTACGCCGCATCGGCGCCGAGCAGGAGATGTTTCTCGTCGGCCCGGGCTACCGGCCCGCTCCCCTGGTGATGGAGATGCTGCAGATCCTCGAGGACACCCACTTCACCACCGAGCTCGCTCAGTTCAACCTCGAGGCGAACATGGAGCCCCTGTCCTTCGGGGGGAAGTGCCTGTCGGACATGGAGCTGCGGCTTTCGACTCTCGTCGACAAAGCGCGGAGCTGCGCCGCCGAGCTCGGCGCCGAGATCGCTCTCGTCGGCATTCTCCCCACGCTGCGGAAGTCCGACCTGGGGCTCGAGAACATGGCTCCGGTGCCGCGGTACTTCGCGCTGAACCAGGCGATGAATCGTCTACGAGGCGGGGCCTACGACTTCCAGATCAAAGGCATCGACGAGCTCATCGTGAAGCACGACTCGGTGATGGTCGAGTCCTGCAACACCAGCTTCCAGGTCCACTTCCAGGTGGGAGCGAAGGAGTTCGCGAAGCTCTACAACATTGCGCAGGCGGTCGCGGGTCCGGTGCTCTCGGCCGCGACGAACTCGCCCCTCCTCTTCGGACGCCGCCTCTGGCGCGAGACGCGAATCGCGCTCTTCCAGCAGGCGGTCGACACCCGGAGCTCGAGCCATCACCTGAGGGAGAGACAGCCCCGGGTGAGCTTCGGCCGAAACTGGGTGCGTGAATCGGTCGTGGAGCTCTTCCAGGAGGACATCGCCCGGTTCAAGATCCTGATCGGCGGCGACCTCGACGAGGACCCCTTCGCGCTCTTACGCCAGGGAAAGGTGCCCCAGCTCAAGGCGCTGCGGCTCCATAACGGCACCGTCTACCGGTGGAATCGTCCCTGCTACGGTATCACCGAAGGAAAGCCGCACCTCCGGATCGAGAACCGCTACATCCCGTCCGGGCCCACGATTCGGGACGAGGTGGCGAACGGGGCACTCTGGTTCGGCCTGGTCTGCGCGCTCTCGCGCGAAGTCGAGGACGTCACCCGGCTCATGGAGTTCGAGCACGCCCATTCGAACTTCACCGCGGCCGCGCGCAACGGGCTCGCTTCCGAGCTCATGTGGCTCCGGGGCAAGGAGGTCCCGGCGCGCGATTTGCTTCTGGATGAGCTCATTCCCCTCGCTCGCACCGGGCTCCAGGGCGGCGGCATTGCGCGGGAGGACATCGACCTCTACCTCGGAGTCGTCGAGGAACGGGTGCGCACGAAACAGACCGGATCGCAGTGGTTCCACCTCTCGCTCGCAGGGATGAAGGGTAAGGGCACGGAGGCGGAGAGGATGAGTGCCCTCACCGCGTCCCTGGTGCGTCAGCAGAAAGAGGGAAACCCGGTCTCGACGTGGAAGCTCGCCTCCCAGGGAGACGCCGGAGGGTGGAAAGACCACTACATGAAGGTCGAGCAGTTCATGTCCAACGACCTCTTCACCGTGCAGGAAGACGAGCCCATCGACCTGGTGGCGAGCCTCATGGACTGGGAGAAGATCCGCCACGTGCCCGTCGAGGACCACGAGCATCGGCTGGTAGGGCTCGTCTCCTACCGATCGCTCATCCACCTCCTCGCCCAGGGAGAGCTCTGGAGGCGCGGCGCGCCGATTCCGGTCGCCGACGTGATGAAGCGCGATCTGATCACGGTTGCCCCCGAGACCACGACGCAGGAGGCGATCCTCCTCATGAAGGAGCGCCGCATCGGCTCGCTCCCGGTGGTGAAGGATGGACGGCTCATCGGGATCGTGACCGAGCGCGACTTCATGGACATCGCGAGCGAGCTTCTGGAGGAGAAGCTCCGAGAATAGCTTTGGAGCGACCCTCGAGGGCACGAAACTGGGCACCTACGAGATCGAAGATTCGATCGGAGGCGGTGGGAACATGAACCGAAGACGTTTCCTTCAAATGAGCGCCGCCGCCGCCGCGGCAGGCTTGGTCTCGCCGCCCGTTCGAGCTCAAGACGAGATCTGGCGCCTGAGCGCGTCCGAGATCGTTCGCGCCGTGCGGTCGAAGAAAATCTCGGCGCGTGAGGTGGTTCAGGCCCATCTCGACCGAATCGAGGCGGTGAACGGCAAAGTCCACGCCGTCACCCGAGTCCTCGCCGAGGAAGCGCTCGCGGCGTCGGACGAAGCGGATCGCACGCTCTCGCGCGGAGGCGAAGTGGGACCGCTCCACGGCGTCCCGATGACGGTCAAGGAGAACATCGACGTCGCCGGCTCGGCGACGACTCAAGGGGTCAAAGCGCTCGCCGAGGCCGTTCCGTCTCTCGACCATCCTCGAATCGGGCAACTCAGAAAGGCTGGAGCCATTCCCATCGCCCGGACCAACCTTCCCGACTTCGGGCTTCGCTGGCACACCGAGAGTGGTCTCCACGGACCGACGATCAATCCCTGGGACCGCACCCGCACCCCCGGGGGCTCGAGCGGCGGAGACGCGGTGGCGCTCGCGACGGGCATGACGCCTCTCGGAAACGGAAACGACTACGGCGGCTCCTTGAGGTGGCCGGCGCAATGCTGCGGCATCACCTCGATCAAGCCCTCGCGGGGCCGCGTTCCCCACGCCTCGGCCCTCGACCCCGGCGATCCGCCCATGACCCTTCAGATGTTCGCCGTCGAGGGCCCGATGGCAAGACGTGTCGGCGACGTGCGTCTGGCTCTCTCCTCCATGATCGGCGCCGACGCGCGCGATCCGTGGTGGACGCCCGCGCCTTTTCCGGGACCGACGCTAAAGGCGCCCATTCGCGTTGCCGTGACCCCGAATCCGGGCGGCGGAAGCGTACATTCAGACGTCGCCGACGGTCTCAGGAAAGCGGCGCGGGCGCTGGAGCAGGCGGGCTACGCCGTCGAGGAGGTCGACCCACCCGCGGTGGAGGAAGCGGCGATGCTCTGGTTGTCGCTGGTGGGCGCGGAGATTCGCACCACCCTCTGGCCGCCCGTCCAGGAGATGGTCTCCCCCGGCGCACGGGAGTTCATGGATGAGTTTCTGAGCCGAGTCCCCGAGATCGATCTGAATGGGTACGTCCAGGGATTCGCCGCCCGAAACGGCCTCGCGCGCCAGTGGTCTCAGTTCTTCGAGCGCTATCCCCTCGTCCTCGGTCCCGTCTCGACCGAGCCGCCGTTTCGAGTCGGTCTCGATCTCGAAGGGCCGGATGCTTCCTGGGGGATCTTTCGCTCCATGCGCCTCGTCGTCGCGGTGAACCTCCTCGGCTTTCCCGCGGCCGCGGTTCCGGTGGGTGTCGCGAACGGCTTGCCTCAGGGCGTTCAGCTCATCGGCCCGATGTACCGCGAGGACCTCTGCCTCGACGCCGCCGAGGCTGTCGAGAACGCCTTGGGCGTATTGACACCCGTCGATCCGGCCTAATCGCCTGCGGCGGCCCGGTCCAACGACGCCATGGACTCGGGAGGCCATTTTTCGGGAATACTCCTGAGCCAAGGGAGTATCGGGTGGTGTGGACGGTAGCAAGGAGGACAACGAATGATCGGGCGAATCGCCTTGAGCTTGACGTTCCTGACCCTGTCGGTGAGCGTCCTCACGGCCCCGCAACCGGGCGCCGTTACCGAACCCCTGGTCCGGAGAGTCGCGCTCGAGCCCTCGACAACGGGGCCTTTGTCGTTGACATTCCCGGAGAACTTCAGCTTGCAGGAGGCCTTCCAGGAATGGGGACGGCGGACCGGAATTACCGTACTGTTCGACGAGGCGTTCCGTGACCAGATCGTCGCCGTGGATTTGGAAAACGTGTCGGCCGAGGACGCCCTCGAGAAACTGACGCTCGTCAACCGCCTGTTCTACAAGATACTCGATCCCAAGACGGTCATCATCGCTCCCGACAACGCGCAGAAGCATCGCCAATACGATGACCTGCTCCTCCACACCTTCTACGTCGCACATGGTGACGTGAACGGAATCGCCAACATGTTCCGTACGATTGCCGGGATCCAGCGCGTGCAACCCGACTTCACCCAGAGGAGCCTTACCGTTCGCGCTTCCGCGGACCAACTCCTGGTCGCCCAGAGCATTCTGCGGCGTAACGACAAACCGGCGGCGGAGATCGCCTTCGTGGTCGAGATTCTTGCCGTGAATCCGGCGCCCGACCGGGCGCCCGAACTCGCCTTGAGCTCCGAAGAGTTTCTCCGCTTCAAATCCGAGAACGACGCCGAAGTGCTGTTCTCCCAGACGATCCGTCTCATGGAAAACGAGCGCGCGACACTCTCGATCGAGGAGGGCTCGCGACAGCTCGTCCCGAACCCGACCCCTCCTGACGAGCCGGCGCCTTCTACTTCAGGGGAAAGCCCGTCCGACCCTTCGCCCCAACGACGCGCGGTGGGGATCGACTTGAGCCTTCACCCGCAAGTATCGCTAGACGGGCACATCCGGCTTTCTCTGACCCTACGGGCTACTGCTCATCCCGGCAACGAAGCTCGCGTCGAGAGCGAACCGGCCCCTCTTCGCACTCGAGACTTGACCACTACCGCCTCGCTGAAAGACGGGGAGACGACGCTCACCCAGGCGATGTTTCCGCTAGGCGATTTCGGTGATGCTCTGGACCATGGGTTGCAGGCTGAGAGACGGCAACTAGACGTCGTCGTCGCCATCAGCCCGTCCGTATTGCGGCCTGCGGCCATCTCCGAGGACTTGTCACCTCTGCCCATGGGCACCGAACAGCAGGTACGGGTCCCAAGACCCTGACTCCTCACCTTCTTTTCGATTTCTACTGCTCGAGGGGTCGGCTCCGACGCGAACGCCCAGGCTGAATCGAGGACCTCAGGCGATTTCCTTCGGGCGGTAGACTTTCAATAGCTTCGTCTCCACTCCGAGCTCCAGGGCTCCCCACCGATCGATTCCGACCTCGAAGACCGCGAGAGCCGCCGTCGGAAACGCTTCGCGTTTACCCGAAAGGATTTCGACCAGGTCCTCCATCCCCGGGTTGTGACCGACGAGCAAGAGCCGTCCGACCGAGTCGGGCGCATGGCTCGAGGCGTCACTCAGAAGCTTTCCCGCTGTCGCGAGGTAAAGGCTGTCGAGAAGCTCGATCGGGCTCTTGTACGACGAAGCCTTCGCCACTGCCTCAACCGTCTGCCGGGCTCGAACCGCGGTCGAGGAAAGAATGAGGTCGGGCACGAGTCCTTCCTTGGAGAGGAGATGCCCCATTTGAGGGGCATCCTTCTTGCCCCGTTTGTTCAAAGGGCGGTCGTGGTCAGCGAGCTCGGAATCCTTCCAACTCGACTTAGCGTGTCGCAGAAGCATCAGAGTTTTCATGGCGTGCCCTCATGGTATGCGATGAGCTTCGAGACCAGATGACTGGCCCAGAGGCCGATCGCGGCGAATCGCGTCCAAGAGGTACAGATAGTAGAACCGAGAGGCCTCCGGGGGCGAGAGGGACACGAACGTGAGGTAGAGTGCGGGCAGCCCGAGGCCCGAGAACGCGAGGGAGAGCCCGTTCACCCAGGGCTGAAAGCGGATGAGCTCGATCTCGGCGTCGAGGATCTCGGGAGGCACGTCTACCCGGCGAGCAGGCGGTGAAAGACCTCCGGGTCGACGTTGCCACCGGTCACGACGGCGCAGACTCGTCGTCCCTGGAATCGCCCCGGGTCGGTCAGGAGCGCGCCGATGCCGAGGGCCCCCGTGGGCTCGGCTTTGAGGTTCGCGAGCGAGAACAGCAGCCGGACCGCTTCGGCGATGTTCTCCTCGGGCACCTCCACGATGGACTCGATTCCGTCCTTCAGGATCGCCCAGTTGTGCTCGCCGAGGCTTACGGTACGGGCCCCGTCGGCGAGGGTCTGGGGCTCGCTTTCGTTCTTCACGATGTGTCCAGCGGAGAGAGAACGAGCGGCGTCGTTTCCGAGAAGAGGCTCGGCGCCCACTACCTGGGACTTTCTGTTGCCTCTCTCGCGAAGTCCCTGGAGGATCCCCGAGCTGAGGCCCCCGCCCCCGACGGCGACCACGATGACGTCGAAATCGAGAGGCGCGAGCTCGTGGCCGAGAGTGGCGTTGCCCTCGATGACCAGAGGGTGGTCGTAGGCGCTCGCCACGAAGGCCTCGGGATGCTGAAGGTGGAGCTCGGCGACGCGGTCCGCCCGGCTCTTGACGCTGACGTCGACGGGCTCGACCGTGCCTCCGTGCTCGCGCACCGCGTCCATTTTGACCCGGGCCGAAGTCTCGGGCATCACCACGATCGCCTTCTTCGAGAGGAGGCTGCAGGCGTAGGCGAGCGCCTGGCCGAAGTTTCCCGAAGACGCCGTGAGGATCGCGGGTGCCTCCACGTTCGCGGCGACGTTGTACGCCGCCCGGAACTTGAAGCTCCCGGTGTGCTGGAACGTCTCGCTCGCGATGGTGAGGTCGAGGCCGAGGCGCTTCGACAGACGCCGGGCCTCGATGAGCGTCGTCGGACGGAAGAAGTGTCGCTGGTGCATGGCGCAATCTTATAATAGCGCCCCGATGCGCCTGGACTCCCATCAGCACTTCTGGTCCTACAGCGAGCGCGAGTACGACTGGATCGACGAGCGCATGAGCCGAATCCGGCGGAATTTCGCCCCCGGAGATCTCGAACCGATTTTGAGGCGGAACGGATTCGACGGTTCGGTCGCCGTCCAGGTCCGCCAGAGCCTGGAGGAAACGGAGTATCTCCTGGGGCTCGCCGACGAGCACGATTTCATCCGTGGGGTGGTGGGCTGGGTGGACCTGCGCTCTCCCGGTGCTCGCCGCGACCTCGAGCGCCTCTCCGAGCATCCGCGCTTTTTAGGCGTGAGGCACGTGGTTCAGGCCGAGCCCGACGATCGATTTCTCCTTCGCGACGACTTTCTCCAGGGGATCGCTCTGCTCCGCGATCTCGATCTCACCTACGACATCCTCGTCTACCACCGCCACCTCCCCGTGGTCGTCGATTTCGTCGCGCGCTTTGCCGGGCATCGACTGGTTCTCGACCACATCGGAAAGCCCGCGATCGCGAAGGGGGAGCTCGAGCCCTGGGCCTCCTCGATCCGGAAGCTCGGGAAGATGGAGAACCTCTACTGCAAGGTGTCGGGGATGGTGACCGAGGCCGATTGGGCTGGCTGGAAGAAGTCCGACTTCACCCTTTACCTCGAGATCGTTCTCGAGTCCTTCGGTCCCCGAAGGCTGCTCTTCGGTTCCGACTGGCCGGTCGCGACGCTCGCCGCGAGCTACGGGAAAGTGGTCGAGATCGTCGAGGATTTCCTCGACCCGCTCTCGGCCGCAGAGAAAGACGCCGTTTTCGGCGGCAACGCCGCCGATTTCTACGGCCTGGAGGTCCCTCCCTCATGAACGCCAAGGCTCTGCTGACCCTAGTTGTGCTGCTCGCTGCCTGCGGGGGCAGTCCACCCCCGGACGCAGCGAAGGAGGAGATCGTCATCGCGGTGATCCCCAAAGGCACGACCCACTCGTTCTGGAGGGCGATCCACGCGGGCGCGGTCAAGGCCTCTCAGGAGCTCGGGGTCGAGGTGATCTGGAAGGGTCCGGCCCGGGAGGACGACCGCGACGCCCAGGTCGCGGAGGTCGAGAACTTCGTGAGCCGCGGCGTCTCCGGCATCGTGCTCGCGCCCACGGACGACAAGGCCCTGCGGCTTCCGGTGGCGGACGCGATGCGGGCGGGGATCCCGGTGGTCATCATCGACTCCGGGCTCGATAGCGACGACTACGTGAGCTTCGTCGCCACCGACAACTACCAGGGGGGTCGGCTCGCGGGGGAGCGAATGGCCGTGAGACTTCAGGGGAAGGGGAAGGTCATGCTCCTGCGCTACATGGAAGGCTCCGCGAGCACCATGGAGCGCGAGCGAGGGTTTCTCGACGTCATGTCCGAGAACCCGGGACTCGAAGTCGTGAGCTCGAATCAGTACGCCGGAGCCACCGCCGAGACCGCGTACCAGGCGAGCGAGAATCTCCTCGCCCGCTTCAAAGCCCAAGACGGGAGCCTCGGCGTCGACGGCATCTATTGCCCCAACGAGAGCTCGTCTTTCGGCATGCTGCGCGCGCTCCAGGACTCGGACCTCGCGGGGAAGGTGGTGCTCATCGGATTCGACGCCTCGGAGCAGATGGTGCGCGCCCTCGAGAACGGGGAGTTCGACGCGCTCGTCCTCCAGGACCCGGTCAACATGGCCTATCTCGGGGTCAAGACCATGGTGTCCCACATCCGCGGCGAAGAGGTGCCGGCCCGCATCGACACCGGCGTCACTCTCGTCACCCGCGACAACATGACCGACCCCAGGAATGCGGAGCTTCTTCGGCCCGACGTCGATCGATGGCTGAACTAGTCCAGAACGCCCTCGAGACCCGGGGCCTGGTCAAGCGGTTCGGATCCACCCTCGCCGTCGCCGGAGTCGACTTCCGAGTCGCCCCGGGAGAGATCCGCGCCCTCGTCGGAGAAAACGGCGCGGGCAAGTCGACGCTGATGAAGCTCCTTTCGGGAGTCTTCCCGCCGGACGAGGGAGAGATTCTCCTCGGCGGAAGCCGTTACCTTCCTTCGAGCCCGGGAGAAGCACGCGAGGCCGGGGTTTCGATGGTTCACCAGGAGCTCGCGCTCGCGCCCCACCTCGAGGTTGCGGAAAACCTGTTCCTGGGTATGGAGTCGTCGCGCTTCGGAGTCCTGCGGCGCTCCGAGATGAGAGAGCGGGCTCGGGAGGCGCTCTCCTCCCTCGAGCACCGGGACATCTCTCCCGGCGCTCGCGTGGGGGCGCTCTCGATCGCGGAGCAGCAGATCGTGGAAATCGCCCGGGCGCTTCTCCGCGACGCCCGGGTGCTCATCCTGGACGAGCCGACGAGCAGTCTCTCGCGCCTGGACGTGGAGAGGCTCTTCCGCCTCATCCGGCGGCTCGCGAAGCGCGGACTTTCGATCATTTACATCTCCCATTTCCTCGAGGAGGTCTTCGAGATCGCGGAGACCTACACCGTTCTTCGTGACGGGCGTTCGGTGGGTGAGGGGAGGATCGAAGGGGCGTCCGTCCAGGATATCGTTCGGCTCATGGTGGGCCGGGACATCGAGGAGATGTTCCCGCGCTCGAAGCGAGAAAGGGGAGAGGTGGTCCTCGAGGTCGACGGATTATGCGGACGGGTTTACCCTCGTTCCGCGAGCTTCGAGCTTCGCCGCGGGGAGGTGCTGGGAATCGCCGGGCTCATGGGCGCCGGGCGCACCGAGATGCTGCGCGCGATCTTCGGCCTCGACCCGGTGCGCTCGGGAAAGATCCGCGTCGGCGTTTTCGTGGGGCCGGCCGCGGCCCGGGAGCGGCTCCGCCAGGGAGCGGGTCTCCTGAGCGAGGACCGCAAACGAGAAGGGCTCGCCGCGATTCGTTCCGTGGCCGAGAACCTGACGCTCACGCGGCTCGAGGGGCTCGGCCCCATGGGGCTCGTCCTTCCCCGCCGAATGGAAGCCGCGGCGAAGACCTGGATCGACTCTCTCGGCATCCAGTGCCGCGGCCCCCGCCAGAAGGTCTCCGAGCTCTCGGGAGGAAACCAGCAGAAGGTCGCGCTCGCGCGCCTTCTCTATCACGACCTCGACGTGCTCCTCCTCGACGAGCCCACCCGAGGCATCGACGTCGGTAGCAAAGCCTCCGTGTATCGCCTCATCGACGAGCTCGCCCTGCGAGGCAAAGCGATCCTGTTCGTGAGCAGCTACCTTCCTGAGCTCCTGGGTGTGGCGGATCGGATCGCGGTCATGCGGCGGGGGGAGCTCCTCGACGCGGTGCCGGCGGAAGAAGCGAGCGAGGAGAGTCTTCTTTCGAGGGCCGCCGTTTGAAGCGGCTCGGCCCTCTCCTCGGCCTCGGGATCGTCTATCTGTTCTTCGCCATCGTCGGGCCGGAGGCCTTCGCCACCACCCGAACGCTCGAGACCATCGCCCGGCAGACGGCGATCGTCGGCACGGCCGCCCTGGGGATGACGATGGTCATCGTCGCCGGAGGCATCGACCTTTCCGTCGGCTCCATCGTCGCCCTCGCTTCGGTCGTCGTGGCCCTGACCCTCGACGGCGGGTACGGTGGACCTCTCACCGCGATCGCGGCCGCCGCCTTCGCCGGAGCCTTCTGCGGACTTGTGAGCGGCACGCTCATCACCCGCCTCCGCGTCGCGCCCTTCATCGTGACCCTGGGAATGCTCCTTCTCGTCCGGGGCGCGGCCAAGGGCCTCGGCAAGGAACAGAAGGTCGACGCTCCCATGACCTGGCTCGTGGATCTACTGTCCTCGCTTCCGCCCGATCGGAGATGGATGATCGTTCCCCCGGGGGTCTGGCTTCTGGCGCTTCTCGCGCTCGCGACCGCTTTCGTTCTTCGTTACACCAAGCTCGGGGCCCACCTCTTCGCCATCGGGTCGAACGAGGAGACGGCGCGGCTGTGCGGAGTGGCCGTCGAGCGGGTGAAAGTGGTCGTCTACACTCTTTCGGGTGCGCTCGCCGGGCTCACCGGCGTCCTCCAGTTCTCCCGGCTCACCGTGGGCGATCCAACGGTCGCGGTCGGTCTCGAGCTCGACGTCATCGCCGCCGTCGTCATCGGCGGAGGGAGCCTCTCGGGAGGTGAGGGGACGGTTCTGGGGACGCTGGTGGGGGCGTTCATCATGACCGTGATCCGCACCGGCACCGCCCAGATGGGACTCCCCAATTGGGTGCAGGAAATCGTGACCGGCGTCATCATCATCACCGCGGTCGCCATCGATCGCTGGCGCCACCGGAGGCTCGATGCCTGAAGACATCAAGATCACGGGGTTCACGACGGAAGACGTTCGCTTTCCCACATCGACGGCGCTCGACGGCTCGGACGCCATGAACCCCGATCCGGATTACTCCGCGGCCTACGTGGTGCTCGAGACCGATTCTCCAAGAGGCCTCGAGGGCCACGGCCTGGCGTTCACCATCGGCAGAGGAAACGACCTCGTGGTCGCCGCCATCGCACCTCTGGCGGCGAAAGTCGTCGGCCGGAGCCTCTCCTCGATCGCCGAGAACTGGGGCCTGTTCTGGCACGAGCTCACCTCGGATAGCCAGCTCCGATGGCTCGGCCCGGAAAAAGGCGTCGTCCATCTCGCGACCGCGGCAGTGGTGAACGCGCTATGGGACCTGCAGGCGAAATCCGAGGGGAAGCCTCTCTGGCGGCTCCTCGCGGAGATGTCGCCGGAAGAGGTCGTGCGCGCGGTGGACTTCCGCTACATCACCGACGCCCTCACCCCGGAAGAAGCGCTCCGGATTCTCCAGAAACTCGAGCCGACGAAGGAGCGGCGGATCCAGGAGCTCCTCGACCGCGGCTATCCCGCGTATACGACGTCCGTCGGCTGGCTAGGCTATCCCGACGAGAAGATCCGGAATCTCTGCCGCGAAGCCATCGCCCAGGGCTTCTCCGAGTTCAAGATGAAGGTCGGAAGATCCGTCGAGGACGACGTCCGGAGGGCCGCTCTCATCCGCGAGGAGATCGGTTGGGACCGCTCCTTGATGATGGACGCGAACCAGGTGTGGGACGTCGGGCAGGCGATCGCGCACATGGAGCCTCTCGCGCGCTTCCGGCCACGTTGGATCGAAGAGCCCACGAATCCCGACGACATCCTCGGCCACGCGAGAATCGCGCGGGAGGTCGCGCCCATCGGCGTCGCCACCGGAGAGCACTGCCACAACCGGGTGATGTTCAAGCAGCTCCTGCAGGCGGAAGCCATCCGCTACTGTCAGATCGATTCCTGCCGTCTCGGAGGGGTGAACGAAGTGATTGCGGTGCTCCTCATGGCGGCGAAGTTCGGAGTCGCGGTCTGTCCTCATGCGGGCGGCGTCGGTCTCTGCGAGCACGTGCAGCATCTGTCGTTCTTCGACTACGTCTCCGTGAGCGGCAGCATGGAGGATCGAGTCATCGAGTACGTCGATCATCTTCACGAGCACTTCGAGGATCCGGTGCGCGTCGAAGGAGGTCGCTATCTCGCTCCCGCGCTTCCCGGGTACAGCATTTCGATGAAGAGGGACTCGAGGACCAGATACGCTTTTCGACCAAAAAGTGCTTGACATCGCATGTTGGACCTCTTTACCCTACATCTAGTGTTAGCGGACAACTGGAAAGCCACATCTAGTTTCGACCCACCTGTAGAGGGTGCCCTCTGTTCGATGAGCGCGCCAGTCTCCCGAATGACCCGACAGAAAACGGAATCGGGTTTTGACGGGCATCCTAGCCGTTGAGAGGAGGTGAGAGTATGGCGAAGAAGAAGAAGGCAGCGAAGAAGACTTCGAAGAAGAAGTAAGACTTCCTCAGGGGTATCGAGAGAGAGGGGGTGAAGCAATTCACCCCCTTTTTTTGTGTCTCGATGCGGAGAAACTTCATGTCATGGATGCTCTCGATCGTGCTTCTCTCCTTGGCGGAGACACCGCCGGAGCGGTTCCTCGATTCGTTCGTCGCTTCCTTCAACAACCTCGAGTGGGATCGATTCCGAGATCACTTCAGCGATGAAGCCACGGTCTTTTTTCCCGCTCCCTACCCGCGGGAGCGCGCGTCGGGTCGAGACGCGGTGGAAGAAGGATTCCGCGGCGTTTTCGAGCGCTGGCGCAAGGAGCGGCCGGGGCCGCCGTACCTCGATATCCGTCCTCTCGACGTGAAGGTACAAAGCTACGGAGAAGTCCACGTGGTCACCTTCCATCTCGCCGACGGCGAATCACGCTCCCGAAGAACGTTCGTCCTCGGGAAGGAAGGAGGCGAGCTCAAGATCCTCCAC
>Ga0302046_10001918_pt1 | contig 19487 bp, 16 predicted proteins | sample RVTome_11_FD_200261 | JGI IMG/M metagenome (GOLD analysis project Ga0302046, IMG submission 200261) | Soil microbial communities from uranium-contaminated site in the Upper Colorado River Basin, Wyoming, United States - RVT147D111 (version 2) ...
CTCACCGCCCAGTTCGTGGAACGGCTTCGAGAACACGTCCATGCGGACCGGACCGTCGCCGATCAGCTGCAGCGACCACATCTTGTCGGGACTCAGATTGCCCAGATTCACGTTCGTGTGTCGCGGCGCCAGCACGGCGTCCAGGATCTCCTGCGGCGGCCGCGCGAACGTCTCCTGACGGATCAGCTCATCGATCGCACTCGTCGTACCGGCCTGCTGGTTGCCGGCCGCCTGCGCCATGATCGGTAGCGGCAGGACGAGCAGAAGAGCGGGCAGGAAGCGTACGAACGTCTGACGCCGGTCGCGTCGCACGGAACGTGTTGCGCGTAGTACGGTCATGTTTCCTCCGTTGAGCGCTCGCCCGGGGCACCGGCCGGGCACGGCGAGGTTGTCATTCCGCGTGGGCCGGGCTCCGCACCGTGAGCCGGGGGGTCGCGGAATAATTGGACGCGCACCCGCGGTGAGCAAGCGGCCCGGGTTCTGATGGACGCACCGGCCGGGCCGGACGTTGGCCCCTTTGTCGGGGCAACGGACTGAACGGCGTTGCTGGGGCTGGGGCTGGGGCACGGATTCAACGGACTCAGCGGCGTTGCTGGGGCTGGGCTGGGGAATGGATCCACGGCGGCGCTGGTGCGGCGAGCGGGAGGGTGATCGGCGGCAACCTGTCCCGGCGCGGGCGAGTCCCCTTGCATGACCGAGCCGCTCCGCGCGCTCCCCAGCCCCAGGACCCGCAACCGGCCAGGCAACGCCGTTCAATCCGTTCCCCAGCCCCAGCCTGAGCAACCAGCCCCAGCAACGCCGTTCAATCCGTTGAGTCCGCTTACCAGCCATTCACCCACAGCACGACAAACGTCCCGTAGAACACCGCGGTCGCGACGAGTGCGGCCCGCCGCCAGAGCGGCGGCCGGAGCGGGGGCGGCAGCAGTGTCGTATTCACACGCAGGAGGTGGAGTGACGCAATGACGAAGATGACGGCGGCCATGTTCGCACCCAGCTGAAGCAGCAGAATGGGCTGGGCGAGGCGGAGTGCGACGGTGCCCCAGAGGACGCCGGCGGCGAGCACGAGATAGTAGATGAGGCGGACATCGCCGCTGCGCCATTCGCGGATGCGGCGGCTGCCGGTCCAGAGGATGTCGGTGATCGCGCGGGTCATGCCGTCGACAATGTCGAGCTGCGTCTTGAAGAGGATCCATGCACCCATGATGGCGATGGCGAGGCCGGCGGTCGCACCGGCAGTCGCCTCGACGGCCTGCGCCAGAGCTGCCGCGGTACCCAGGCCACGAATGTCTTCGCCCGCCGGCAGGAACGTGACGTAGAGCAGTGCGGGCAGGAACATGCCGAGAATGGCGCCGGTGAAGAAGATTCCCCACTGGTCGACGCGGACGACGCGCCACCAGCCGTGCCACCTGGCCATGGCGGCATCGTCGGGCGTGAACGAGAAGCCGGTGTGGGCGAGGTTGACCTTGGAGCCGCCGACCAGTGCGGGGATGTACCCGGCGAGGCGGCCCATGCCGTAGCCCTTGTCGCGCGCCCAGTTCGACAACGTGATGTTGATGACGCCGCCCGCACCCGAGTACGCAGCGAATGCGCCGATCAGGAAGAAGTCCGCACCCGCGGGCAGCAGTGTGAAGCTGCGCGTTGCCGGATCGAACGCGAACAGTCCCGCCATGCCGGCGGCCCACGTCTCGCCCGGTACGAAGATGATCGTGAGGACGACCAGTGCACTGAGGAGTACGATCACCATGAACCAGTTGAGCAGCTCGAGTGTGCGCTCGATGCGGCGGCCGATCAGCAGGATGGCGAAGCACGCGAGCAGACCGGCGACGCCGATCCAGTAGACGATCTCACGCTCCGCTTCGCCCGGCAGCCGGCGGGCGGCGAGGAAGTAGACGGCGCCAGCAGCCGTGCCCGCCCAGCCGGGCCAGCCGAGCTGCAGGAAATAGAGGCCGGAATAGAACCACGCCCAGAACGTCGCGCGCGGCTTCGTGCGCATGAAGCCGGTGAAGGCCGGCTCACCCGTCGCCAGCGTGTAGCGCATCAGCTCCATGTTGAAGATCGTCTGGAGCACGACGGCGACGGCGGTCACCCAGAGCAGTGTGAGGCCGTATCGGACGAAGGCTGCCGGGCCGAGCAGGAACTCGCCGCTGCCGATCGATGCGCCGAGCACAATCACACCCGGCCCGGCCACACCGATCCAGCCGATACCGCGCGGTGTCGGTGGCGACGGCAGCTCTGCCGGCTTCCATGGATCCAGGCCGGACGCTGCTTCGCGCGGCGCGCGCTCCTCGCTCATGATCGGCGCGCCCTCAACGGCCGGCCACGCGCGCGATCAGAACGTCGGCTTCTGCAGAATGCACTTCGCGGCCGGTGTCGCGCAGGTTGCCGCTGATGTTGACGATGAGGAAGCGGAAACGGAATCCGCCGCCCTCGGCTTCGAGCACGAGCGGCGGTCGGCCGGGCGCGACACCGACCAGTCGTGACGGCGATGGTGTTTCCGGCCGGATCAGTGCTTCACGCGCGCGCTCGAGCAGACCCTCGAACGGTAGCGTGATCAACCTCTGCCCGCGCAGCGACACGGACAACTCCTGAGGCCGGCTGTGCGGCCCGAAGACCAGCGTGTCGTCGCCTACCGATACGTGGAACGGTTGCGTCAGGTGCATGCGCACGAGCACGTCCCAGCCAGCCACGTCCACGGGTGTGCCATACGGGTTCGTGTAGTAGTTGACGAGTTCGACGTCCGTCGGCGGCGTCTGCCAGCGCGACACGTACGCGACGCCGATCCGTGCGACGACGTGACGCGCGACCGGATGGTCCGGCGTATCCGGGAACGGCTCGGTCGGCGCGGCGTCCGCCGCCTCGCGCAGCTCGGGCGACACCCGCGCCAGCGCTGCGGACCCGTGCGTATCGAGCAGGTAGCGCACGGTCGCGCTGATCTCGCGACGATCCTCGAACGACACATCCGCGCCCGGCCGCTGCAGGCTGCCAGCGGCCATGATCTGGTTGCGCACGAGCAGGCCGCGCAACCGGCCCGCCTGACTGGAGCGGGCGACGTCATACGCAGACCACGGTCCGGAGAACGTGAACAGTGCGACGAGGCAGAGCGTCATCGGAATCGCGCGGATGTTGCGCGAACCCGTCATGGCGTAGAACAGGGCGATACCGCCGAGCCAAAGCGCGAGGACGGCGAGGAAATAGCGGCGCTCCGTGAAGCCGTACTGATCGACGCGCTGCCAGATCGCCATCAGCAGCATGGCGATCGACGGCAGCAGCACGACGTAGAACCAGCGTCCGTAGACATCCACCCAGCGACTGTCGGCACGTTCACGTACGGGGTGTACGAGCAGCAGTGCGAGCGTGCCCGCCGTCGCGACACTGGAAACCAGCCAACCGATCCAGCCGCTCGGCCACGTCCGGGTGACCAGGATGCGGACGAGGTACGCCGTCAGGATGGCGAGATACACCGTGACGACCGGAATCAGGATGAACTGCGCGAAGATCTTGAGCCCGCCCGGATAATCCTCCCGCTGCTCGAGCGCTGGAATGTCGCGCGGCACGCCGCCCAGGAAGAACCACGGATGGAACACCAGTGCGAGTATGATGAACAGCCGCACGTACATCTCCTCATCGACGTCGATGCCGAGCAGATTGTCGATGGCGACGAGTGCAATCGCGAGACCGGCGAACAACACGCCGCTGAACAGGGTAGCCGTCAGGAACCGCAGAAAGAGCGATCGATTGTACTGCCAGAACGAACGCTGCGCCGGTGTGCCGAGGAACGGCAGGATCGCGACCAGCAGATGAAACGCAATGACCAGGTGCACGAAACGCGTCGCCAGCACGGTGTCGGACCAGCGCGTCGACCACAGACCGTACAGCGCGAGGCCGGCAAACGCGACCGTGCCGGTGATCCAGCGGCCGCGCGCACTCCAGCCGGCACGCTCGCCGCGCGTCGCGACTGCGATCAGCAATGGCAGGCCGAGCAGTGCCGGAAACAGGATGTGCAGGAGGTCTTCCGCATCGCCCGTCCGTTCGACCATGACCAGTGCTGTGAGCGCTGCAGTCGCTGCGGCGAGCAGCACCAGCGGAAAGCGCAGCATCGTCTCGCGTGCCTCGTCTGCTGCTTCGCGGATCGACGGGAATCGCATGCCGTCCCCTCCTTCCTCGGCGTTCGCCCGTCAGCCGGGCGGATCGACCGGCCTGCCGGCGCTTCGCTCGAGATCGCTGGAAGCTGTTGGCCCGTCGCGGCCCCGGCAAGCCGTGATCCATTGCGCGCGGCCCCGCAGCGCCGGCTCGCGTGCGCGCGCACCCCGCGAACCCGGTGTCCGCACGCCGGGTACCGTGATGGGACCTGTTGCGGAGGATCTGTGAGCGAGCCGCGAGATCATGGCAGGTGCAGCGTGCCGATCGTGCATTGCCACATCGCATTCATCCTGGTGATCGGCGCCGCAGCCGCAACGCTGGCCAGCACACCGGGTGGCCTGACGGCGCAGGACGGACTGGGTCGTGCGCCGCACGCACACCTGCACACCATCCTGGAGCGCACGTTCCTGCGCGTCGATGTGCTGCGCCTCGACATCTGTCTCGACAGCAGTGCAGCCGCACGGGTGGATCGCCTGCTCGAGCACGGACGCTCGCGCGCCAGCGACGATTCCATTGCGCACGTCATCGTGAATGCCGCGCAAGTGCTCGGCCGCATCCGCTTCCTGCGCAACGTCGGATTCGGCCAGTTCCTCGATGGCGTCGCGGAGGATCAGCAGAAAGCCGTCCACGCGGGCTGGTTGCCCGACAGTACCTTCCTCGCCATCCGCGCCGGGCTGCCCGAGTGGTTCGCCTTTCTCGAAAACAGGGACATCCGCAAGGACGACGAGATCGTCTACCACCTGCCCGCCGGTCAGGTGCAATCGACGTACGTCGATCCGCGCGGTGACGTTCTCATGCAGCGCACAGACGCGGGCTACTGGCGTCGCGCTTCCGTGCTCGTCACCTGGCTCGCGCCCGGCTCCAATTTCCGCAACGGCCTGCTCGATTCGTTGCGGCGGGCGGAGGCGGACGAGCACATCGCCCACGTCTGCCGGGCGCCGCCCTCGAACGACCGGGACCGACCGTGACGCGTGGCGGGTCGGCCGGGTACATTGGCGACCCATGACCACACGAACCGCCACCGACCGGTACCCGATCATGCCTCCCGTCGCGCCCATGCTGGCGAAACTGGCGGGATCGTTGCCGGCCGGCGGTGACTATCTCTTCGAGCCGAAGTGGGACGGATTCCGGTCGATCGTCTTCCGCAGTGGGTCGGACGTATACATGCAGAGCCGGGACCTGCGGCCGCTGGACCGGTATTTCCCCGAGCTGCACGATGCGCTGGTCGAGCGGCTGCCGGTCGGATGCATCGTTGATGGCGAGATCGTGATTGTGACGCCCGACGGTCTGGACTTCGAGGCGTTGCAGATGCGGCTGCACCCCGCGGCATCACGGGTGGCGAAGCTTGCTGCGGCGACGCCGTCGTCCCTGGTCGCGTTCGATCTGCTGGCGCATGATGGCCAGGACATCACGAGTCTGCCGCAGAGTGAGCGGCGCCTGCGGCTGGAGCAATTGCTTGGTGATGTCGCGGCGCCCGTGCACCTGACGCCCATGACGCGCGACCGTGCGACGGCGGCGCGCTGGCTGGCGGAGTTCGAGGGCGCGGGTCTGGACGGCGTGATGGCGAAGCCTGCGGACCTGCCCTATCAGCCGGGCAAGCGAGCGATGCTCAAGATCAAGCACGCGCGCACCGCGGATTGCGTCGTTGCCGGTTTCCGGTGGTACAAGAGCGAGCGGGACGCGATCGGTTCGCTGCTGCTCGGCATCTACAGTGACAGCGGCGCGCTGCAGCACGTGGGTGTGACGTCATCGTTCACGATGGCGAAGCGGAAGCAGCTGGTTGCTGAGCTGGCGCCACTGCGTGAGAACGCGCTGGACGGGCATCCGTGGCGTGAGTGGGCGAGTGTGGATGAAGGCGAAGCGAGGCGAGTGCCGGGCATGCAGAGCCGGTGGAGCACGGGCAAGGATCTGTCGTGGGAGCCGCTGCGCATCGAGCGGGTGTGCGAAGTGAAGTACGATCACCTGCAGGGCGACCGGTTCCGTCATGCCGCGACGTTCCTGCGCTGGCGTCCGGACCGTCAGCCTGAGGATTGCCGTTACGACCAGCTGGAGGTGGTGCAGCCGTACGAGCTGTCGAAGATTTTCGCGACCCGCGCGGCTGACGTCATCCCTCCCAGCCGGTGAGATTCTGCTCATCGGGATCGAGCGCTTGCTGCGGCGGACGCAGCTGTTCGGGCACGTGCTGAAGGTTCACGCGGATGCGCGTCCACGTCGAGGATCGGCCGCGCATGGAATCGACCAGCACGTCGGCGGGCTCGAGATGTGACGCGGCATCGGGATGGCGCGTCTTCCAGCGTTCGAGTCCGGCGAGTGCGTCCTGCTTGCGCTTCGCCCGGCCGATCTCGATCAGCGGATGCTTCGACACACGGCGCTTCCCGGACGTCGCGCGCTCCGCCGTCGTACCCGGATCCGTGCTCGTTCTCGCGGCCGGGCGTCGCTTCGATGGTTGTACGCGTGGCGGCTCGCCGTCCTGCTTGCGGTAGTGCGGCGGCCAGGGCGCATCGCCCAGACCCTCACGTTCGTGTTCTGCCGACAGCTCGAGCAGCAGCTCGATCGACCCCGCGTGACGGTCGATGTCCGCATGACGGTCGCCGATCACCGCGAAACGCGCCGGCATGGTCGCCAGTGTGAAGTCGGCCGGTTCACAGGCCGCCACCTCGTCCCACGCGAGCGGCGCGGAAACCCGCGCTTCGGTCGTCGGCCGGACGGAGTACGCGGACGCCACGGTCCGGTCTTTCGCGTTCTGGTTGTAGTCGACGAAAACGCCGTGCCGCTCCTCCTTCCACCACTTGCTGGTCGCGATCTGCGGCGCCCTTCGCTCGACTTCGCGGGCGAGCGCCAGTGCAGCGCGGCGCACCTGATCGAACGTCCAGCGCGGCTCGATGCGCACGACGACGTGCATCCCGCGCGAGCCGGACGTCTTGGGCCACCCGCTGAGGCCGAAGTCGCTGAGTGTCGCGTGCGCGACGGCAGCCACTTCGCGTACCTGCGGCCAGCTCACGCCGGGCACCGGATCGAGGTCCACCCGCAGCTCATCGGGATGGTCGAGATCTTCGGCACGCACGGGGTGCGGATGCAGCTCGAGACAGCCGAGGTTGGCGAGCCAGACGAGTGCGGCACTGTCGCGCGGCACGACTTCGTCGGCGCTACGACCGGACGGAAAACGCAATGTGACGACTTCGATCCAGTCCGGTCGCGACGCGGGTGCCCGCTTCTGGTAGAAGAACTCCTCGCGAATCCCATTGGGATAGCGGACGAGCACGTTGGGTCGACCACCGGCGCCGCGTAGCGCGCCGGGGCTGACGGCCAGCATGTAGTTCACGACATCGAGCTTCGTGTAGCCAGCCTCGGGGAAGAGGACCTTGTCCGGATTCGAGACCTTCACCCCGCGTCCGTCGACGACGATCACTTCGTCTGCGGCGCGTCCCCGCCCGCCCGGCTTGCCGCCCGTGTCGCTCATGGTTCCGCAAGTATGGTCGTCCCCCATGGAAGGGTGCGACTCGTGATCAACCTGACGGTGCCGGCGCCGGGATCCGGCCCTGATGGCCGGGGCGTGAATGCGTTGTTGACGCCGCGGCTGACCGCTGGGCGGCGAGGCGGCGGGTCGGCCGGTCAGCTCGAGGGAGCGGCCGCGCCGAGCAGTGTGACCCCCAGATCATCGACGGAAATGTTCGTGTTGGATAGTACGACGACGCCGATGCTGCGTGCGGGATCGAAACCGATGAAGCTGCGATAACCGCCCGTCCCGCCGTTGTGCCAGATAATCGTCCTGCCGCCGCGCTCCAGCATGTGCCAGCCCAGTCCGATGCTCAGATTCTCCGCGACAGGTGCACGCACCTGATGCGTCTCGACGATGGCCCGGCCCAGCGTCGTCGTCGTATCGGGGTGCAGGTTGGCGGCCAGGAACTTCAGCATGTCGGCTGTCGTCGAACGCAGAGCGCCGGCGCCGGCGAGTGACGGCAGGTGCCAGTTGGCGACGATGTCGCCATTCGCATTATGCCCGCGCGCGAGCCGCCCGCGCATGTCCTCATTCAAAGTGATCGCTGTACTCGACATGTCGAGCGGCTGCAGAACGCGGGCGTCGACAAGCGCTTCGTACGCCATGCCCGCGTGGCGCGCGAGAGCGTGGCCGAGCAGGCCCGCTCCGAAGTTCGAGTACTCGGATTGCGCGCCGGGGTCGCGCATCAGCTCGTGGCCGTTCAGGAACGCGTACATCTGCGCCACACTGTAGTCCGCGTAGGGATCGGACATGTCGGTGATGCGCATGTTGCCCGGCAGCCGCGGCAGCCCGGACGTGTGGGCGGCGAGCTGCTCGAACGTGATCGTGCGGCCACTGCGGGACGGGACCGTCACACTGTCGGGCAGGTACCGGCCGACCGGATCCGCAAGCCGGACCTCCCCTCGTTGCGCCATGTCGGCGAGCAGTGTAGCAGTGAAAACCTTGGTGATCGACCCGATCTCGAACACGGTCGACGCGGTAGGAGCGGGCTCGTCGACGCCGGGCTTCTGCGCAACCACGACGCGGCGCCCGCCATCACCATCGATGATACCGACCACGATGGCGACACCGCGGCCGGCTGCGAGTCGCTCACTGAGCATGCGCTGGATCGCGCTGTCCGGTGGCGCCTGTGCACTGACCGCCTGGCCGGCGCAGGCCAGCAGCACCCACGCGACTGCTCTAATCAACGCTGCTCCCAGACGCGCGTCCGCCCCTGTCGGTCCCACGCGATGATGTCGTACCGTTCGGCCGGCCGGCCGGGAACCTCCATGCCGGGCGAACCGATGGGCATGCCGGGCACCGCAATGCCGGCAATGTCCGCGGGCTTCTCGCGTAGCAGCCGCTGTACGGCGTCGATGGGAACATGACCGATGACCGTGTAGTCCCCAATGATCGTGGTGTGACACGATCCGAGATGGCCGGGCACACCCAGCTCGGGCAGCAGCACCGACTGCAGACTGTCTCGCATCGTCGCACGGAAGCCCTGTGCTTCGATCAGCGTGACCCAGTTGCCGCAGCAACCGCAACCCGGATTGCGGTAGACCAGTATGTCCACGACGTCCGCACCCGCAGCTGCCGATGCAGACCCCGTCGCCGCCACGTCTGTCGAGCCACCGCCATCGCCGCGCATGGCCGCTGCACCGATCACGCCCGCAACGCCCAGCACCGCTCCGATCGCCAGCCCACGCATTGCTCCAGCCGTCATTGTCGCCTCCTTTCAGCCTCCATCATAACCGCTCCGACCGGTCCCATGGTACCGCGCCCCATGACCCGGCGGTCCGCATGATCGTGATCGGTCACCGCGGCGCCTCCGGCCATGCACCCGAACATACCTTCGCCGCATGGGACATCGCCCTCGACATGGGCGCCGACTACCTCGAGCAGGACCTCCAGATGACCGCCGACGGCGTCCTCGTCGTTCTCCACGATGAAACCCTCGACCGCACGTCCGGCGGCCTCTGCCGCGGACCCGTCAGTCGCCGGACTTTCGACGAAATCTCGCACTGCGATGTCGGCACCTGGTTCAACGCGGCATTCCCCGAGCGCGCCCGCGACGCATTCGCAGGCCTGCGTATTCCCTCTCTCGACGCCGTGCTCACACGCTACGCCGGCCGCACCCGCTTCTACATTGAGACCAAGAACCCCCAATCGGCGCCCGGCATGGAACAGGCTCTGCTCGACCTGCTCGCGCGCCATGATCTCGCGCCCGCACAACCCGGCGATGATCGCGTCATCATCCAGTCGTTCAGTGCAACCAGTCTGCGCCGGATCCGCACGGCAGATGCGAACATCCCGCTCGTCCAGCTGTTCTCCCGGCGCGAAACCAGCTGGACCATTCGCCGGCGACTCGACACCGTCGCTTCGTACGCACATGGCATCGGCCCGCAGTTCCGCAATGTCGACTCGCGCCTCGTCGCCGCAGCCCGCACCCGTGGAATCGTCATTCACACCTACACCGTCAACGACGAACCCGTGATGCGACGCCTCATCCAGGCCGGCGTCGACGGCATGTTTACCGACTATCCCGATCTCCTCGTTCGAGTCTGCCGTCCGCCTTGACCGGTTTCCGACCACTTCTGCGCTCCTTCTGCATACACACCTCTTGCCTTCCTGCCGCCTCCCCATTCTGCCCGTTCCCCGCCGTAGGATTTTTGCCTAGGTAACGATTACCCATCCTGCTATTGCCCTTCTTCCCTATCGTTCAGGTGGTGGTGCGAACCGGGCTGATGCGGGCTGCGCGCCCGAGCTGCGGCCACACTGCCAACGGGATCGGACGCGAAAAACTGAAACGAATGACCCGAACGAACGGGGCGCCACTGCAGGCGCTTGCGGATGGCCGTGTGCTGATCATCGCGCGGGACGACCGGACGGTCCACGCGCTCCAGCAGGCGTTGCGCACCGAAGGTTGCGCGAATGTGGAATCCGTGACCGACTCGCGTCGAGCGTTTCCGGCATTTCAGCAGGCGCGCCCGGACGTGGTTGTGCTGGAGGCTGCTGTGGAGCCAATGGATGCGCTCGCGGTGATGAAACAGCTCGGGTCACGGGCGCGGCCGGAGGAATTGCTGCCGTTCGTCGTGATCGGGGCTGCGTCGGACACGAAATTGCGCCGCGGCGCCCTCGAGAGCGGCCTTGCCGTTTTCTACACAGGGGGCGATCAGCCGGCTGCTGTCGCTCTGCAGGTTTGCGAGGCGGCCGCGCTGCGCGCACGTCATGCTCGGCTCGCGGATGATGCGGCGGCGCGTGTTACGGGTGTTCAGCGACTTGAACGCGAGGTCGCCCATCACCTGGCGCGATTCGCCGAGTTCAAGGACCACCCGGGCACGGGCCACGTCGAGCGGGTCGGCGAGTTGAGCGCGGACATTGCCGCCAGGCTGGGCCTGCCTGATGACGAAGTCGAGATCATCCGACTTGCCGCACCGCTCCATGATGTAGGCAAGCTGGGCATACCCGAAGCGATCCTGCTGAAGGAGGAGCCGCTGACACTCGAGGAGATGGACGTGGTGAAGACACACACCACGCTGGGCGCCTCGATCATGGCCGGGAGCACGTCGCGCTTCTTCCGGATGGCGGAAGAGATCGCGCTGTATCACCACGAGAACTGGGACGGCACCGGCTATACGCCGGGGCTGGAAGGCGAAGCGGTTCCGCTGCTGGGCCGGATCGTGCGTGTGACGGATTCGTTCGACGCGATCACCCGCTCGCGGCCGTTCGCAGGCCAGTGGCGCCTGGACAGTGCGGTCGAGTTCATTCGCAGCCAGTCGGGCCAGAGCTTTGACCCGGGCGTGGTCGAGGCATTCCTCGAGATCCAGGCGGAAGCTGCGGAGTCGGCCGATGAGATCGCACAGGGTCTTATCTGATCAGATCACAGCGAGGCCGGAACACGACAGCGAAAAGGCTGACGACCACGGATTGTCGAAGCAGGAACGGATTGTGAGACGACCACGGATTTGTCTGGCAGTGTGACCCGGATCCGTCGCCTGGGCACGGATCCAGCATCCCCATGCAGTCGAACCCGGAGGTTCATATGCAGATCACGCAGACCACGCAGAAGCTGGGCAAGTTCGCACTCATGATCATCATCGGAATGATGGCGACGGCCTGCGGCTCGTCGATTCTCGAGCCGAAGTCCGAGAGCTACGACGAAGCCAGCGAATGCTTCATGATCAACGGCCACTGGGTCTGCCGACCGTGACGGTCCGCTGACCCGGCATCGGGTCAGCGCTGGATCGCCGCAGAGTGGGGCGCGTCACGCAGCGCGGCGTTCAGGCCGTTCGCGAGGAGCGGCCTGAACCACCGTTCATGGCTGACGTGACTCCGCTCGGCGGGGCTTTCGTCGATCCATGCGTTGAGCACTGCAATCGCCTCGGCTTCGCGCCCCATCCTGGCCAGTGCCGCGGCCTCGTAGCGGCGAACATCGTCGTGCGCTCCAGGCGACGTGCGAGCCCTGCGCATGACGCTGTCGGCGCTGTCGCGTTGGCCGGCCGTCCAGAGAAGCGGAGCCACGAGCATTTCCAGCGCTGGCCGCACGTCGGGAGGTGCAGAAGTGGCAGCATGCACGGCGATCCATGCACTGTCCACATGGGCAGGGCGGATACCCGTCCAATTCATCATGGTGAGCGCGCAGACCGCCGCCGGCCAATGTTTCGGCTGGTAGCGCTGCAGGTCGCGACACCATGCGTCCGCGCGTGCGTCGTTGCCCAGATTGAATTCGGCGAGGAAGAGGTTGGTCATGATGCGCAGTCGATCATCGAGGAAGGAGTCCTTCCTGTAAGCCCGCTCGCTTGCTTCTCTCGCGGCCGCGAACTCTCCGAGGTCGAGATAGATGGCGCCGAGGGCGCTCCATGGGCCGGCCCGGAGTGTGTCGCGCGTGGCGGTCTGCAGGTCGTCCTGGGCGCGTTCGTAGAGCACGGCCGGATCGGTCTCGCTGCCACCGGCGAGCGCAAGCTTGTGGTAGAGTCGGCCGCGTAGCTCGAATGCCGCCTCCGCGGAATCGCGTTCGATCGCCCGGGTCGCATGACCGACCGCTTCGTTCCACCAGGCGACGTGATCGCATTCGCCGTTGATCTTGCAGAGCAGTCCCACGGTTTCTGCGAGCCGACCATGCAGCAGGTGCGGCTCGGACCACGAGGCATCCCGTTCGCTGGCCAGGGCGATGAACTCCTCGGCTCGATCGACGATATCCGTCATCGCATTGACATTTCGCAGACCGAAGAACGTCTCCAGCACCTTTTCCAATCCGGCTGCCTGCGCGTAGAAATTCCAGGCCGCACTGCTGGACGTACTCTTGCGCAGACGCTCGAACTTGATCGCCGTGCCGAGTACAGGCCTCAGCTCGTCGACGATGCTGCGCGTGATCTCCTCGATCGACTCGAACACGTTGTCTTCACTGATGTCGAAATCGAGGGGCTGGATAATCTCGTGTGACGAGTTCTGCAGCTCGAGCTGGAGATGCTTCACGCCTCTGCGGTTCGACAACTTCGCACGGATGTATGTGTTGACCGCGAGGCGGTGCACGATGGTATCCGCGGGCGGTGGCTCCCGGCCGCGGAACGGGCGCACGACATCCGACGAAACGACCCGCAGTCCATCGATCTCGGCCAGATTGTGAATGACTTCCTCGGTCAGGCCGTCCGCGAGGTAGCGCAGCCCCGTCGTATCACCGCTCAATTCGATGTAGAGGAACGCGATGCGCTCCACCGGATATTCGATCGGCTGGCCCATCGCATCGCGAGGCCATGTTTCACGTACCCAGTACGCTGCGACCGCAGCCAGTATGAGGACAGCGCCGACGACGCGTCGCATGGGCGTCCACGTTCGGCGCAGGACAGCCTTGCCGGTGCGCCGACCGATCGACCAGCGATTCGGCCGCGACGTATCCTCGTCGGTAGCCTGCGGTGACAGCGTCAATGACACGTCCGAGCCCGGCTCCGCCGCCATCGGATCCGGACTGACGGGCGCGAGCGAAGCGGCCCGTTCGGACGGCCTGACCGGCGAGGTCTCCGGCCGCTGGCGGCGAATGAGTCCGATCAGCTTGACCGTCTCCGGCGCCGGGTCGAGGCCGAAGCCGGTCGCCATGCGGGTGCGGAACGCGTCGTACTCGGCAAGGGCTGTCGCGGCATCGCCGGCCTCGTCGAGCAGCTTGATGTACTCGCGGAGCGTGGCCTCGTCGAGCGGCCGGATGTCGACGGCGCGCCGCTGCCAGCGGACGGCGGCGGCCGGGTCGTCGGCACGATAGGCGGCGCAGGCGAGTACACTCGCGGCTTCGCCAGCCAGGCGCTGGAGGTGGTTTCGCTCCGCGTCGAGCCAGTGGCTGAACTCCGTCGTGAGACCGCCGTCGGCGCCCTGGAGCAACTCACCGCGGTAGAGGTCGACGGCGTCTTCCAGCCGTCGCTCGCGCAGCGCCCGCCCGAATTCCGCGACATCGCTCGCGACGCATTCGGCCAGACCGATCTCATTGACGCCGCGCTTGAGAATCACGTCCTCGCCCAGCGACAGGCGCAGGAAGTGGATCGCCTGGCTGAGTGCCCGGCGGCCGCGGTCCTGATCGAGGTCTGCCCAGAACGTCGCCACGAGGTCGTCGCGTCGCACGAACTCGCGGCGGACGGCGAGAAACGTCAGGAGTGCCAGCCGCTTCTGCTGGGAAAGGACCGCAGCCGGGCCGTCACCCACGCCTTCGAGGCGAGGCGTGCCCAGTAAGCAGAGCCGGAGCCGGATTTCAGAGGTCATGCCGCCCTCCCTGAGCCGCGTGACACTCGGGTGACAGACAGGTGAACCCTGTCACGCACATTGGCCGCGTCCCGTGAGCGCGTCGCGGCCACGGGGCCAGAACCGCAAGGTGCACTGGAGGCCCTCATGATCGGTTTCAATCAGGACCCGCAACGGGGCGGGCTCCGTACGCTCGATGCTCGAACCATGGTCCAGAACCAGATCCTCGAAATGGTCGCGGATCTCGGACCGACCTCGCTGCGTGCCGGCGTAGCGGACGCCGGGCCTGCACTGGTCCGTCTGATCGCCGTCGGCGAGGACCGTTTCCGTCTGGTCGTCGAGTTGCTCGCCCGCGGCGATGGTGAAGTCGTGCCGGTCGCGACAGTGGAGCGCGTGCCGGCCGGCGGTCTGTGCCAGCGGACGCTCCGCGAACGGTACCGGCTGACGGAGAAGGAGGCGCACGTCGCGATCCTGCTTGCCGAACGCCGGTCGAACGCGGAAATCGCGGAGACGCTGAGGATCAGTCCGCACACAGCGAGGCGTCATACCGAGAACGTGATGCTGAAGCTCAATGTGAACAGCCGGTTCTCGGTCGAGTCCGCACTGCGCGCGGTCGCCTGATGCTCCGCACTCGTCCGAACGGCCGGTGCGGGAGTCCATCCCGTGTGCCTGCGCCGGCCGATCGGAACTGGTTTTCTGCGCTGTCCGCTCGTCGACAACATAGCGTCCGGTGGTGATTTGCACCATTGCGTGACAGGACCCGGACCACGACCTCACCTGCCCCCGCTGCACGTCGCGCGGTTAGGAGACCGGCGTTGCGGTGCAGGAGACCTGATTTCTGACAGACGATCAGGGTAGAGGTTGCGTTGGATCCGCGGTCGCACCGGCCGCCGGGCCCTGCCGGGCAGTCACCAGCCATCCAATGACTACGAGCGAGCCGATCAGGCCGAGGGCGCCGAACGTGAGGCCGGGCTGGGTCGTGACAATGGCCGCAAGAACGGCGATCTGCAGGATGATGGCAACGGCCGGCAGCCATGGATAACCCGGTACGCGCAATGGTCGGTGCAGGTCTGGCCGGGTCATGCGGAGGCGGAAGAAGCCGAGCAGTACGACGAGATCGACGATGATCGCGCACAGAATGAAGAATCGGACGAGCCATTCGAATGCACCAGTCACGGCGAGACCGAGGATGAGCGCGGAAATGAAGAAGAGCGCATAGGTCGGCGTGCCGCGCGGGCTGATGTGCAAGAATGCGCGGGGCGCGAGGCCGTCGCGTGCCAGCGCGTAGGCGACGCGCGGTGTCGCGAGGAAATTGACGTTGAGGCTTGAAATGAGAATGAGCAGGCCGCAGAACTGGACGGCGCGCGCGGCGCCGTCGCCGAAAACGCCCGCAATCGCGTCACGCGCGACGAGATCGGAGCCGGCCATCTGGGCCGGTGTGAGTGCAGTCAGGAAGGCGAAATTGATGAGCAGGTAGACCGCCGCGACGGCGGTAGCGCCACCAATGAGGATGCGAGGCAGCGACCGAGCCGGGTCGTGCACCTCTTCCGAGAGCTTGGCGGCATCCTCCCATCCGTAGTAGGCGAAGGCGACGGCCTGGTAGGCGAGTGCGAAGCCGAGCAGGCCGACGTACTCGGGCGCGACCACGGCCGGCTCGCTGAATCCGGCCGCATCGCCCGCCAGGATGCCTGCTGCTGCGATGCCGCCGAGCACGATGATCTTCAGGACCGTCGTGATGTTCTGGAATCGCGTCCCCACCTTGAGTCCGCCGAGGTGCAGCAGCGCGAACGCGATGACGACCGTCCCGGCGATGACGGGCACACTGCCGCGGCCGGCGAGGCCGGTCGCGTACTCGGCAATGACGACGGCCTTCGCGGCGCCCGTGAACGAGCGACCGGTCAGCATCTCGTTCCAACCTGCGACGAACCCGGCGGTCCGGCCCCAGGCCGCACGCGCGTAGACGTACTTCCCGCCGGCCGCCGGCATGGCAGCGGCCATTTCCGCGAGCAGTAGCGTGCTGAGTCCGGCAATGACGCCGCCAAGCAGCCAGGTGCCGAGGATGACCCATGCATCGCCGAGGTAGGCGGCAATGAGACCGGGCGTGCGCAGGATGCCCGCTCCGATGATCATGCCGATGGCGACGGCGAGGCCATCACGGACGCGCAGCTGGCGCGTCAGGCTGCCGGCGTATGCGCCCGGTTGCACGACGGCGCCGGCCGGTACGGGTGTCGCCATCCCGCCGGCGACACCAGACGAGAGCGGCTCGTTCACGTGCCTGCCACCGGGCGCTCGGTCAGCACACGAGTTCGCAATCAGTGACCGGCCGCGCCGGCGTCGCGGTCGCGTGGGTCGGGCGCCCCGATGCGGTCACCGGACTTCGGGTCGACCATGATGGCATGCACGGCGCCCTGGTAGCCGGCCATGCGGACGGTGTGGCCCATCGCCTCGAGTGCGGCAACCGTTTCAGGCGTCGCACCCTCCTGTTCGATCGAGAGTCGGTCCGGCAGCCACTGGTGATGCATGCGTGGCGCGCTCACCGCGGCCTGGATGTCGCGCTGGAAGTCGACAATGTTCAGCACCATGCCGAGCACGGTGTTGATGATCGTGCGGCCGCCGGGACTGCCGATGACGGCGACGAGGTTGCCGTCGCGCGCCAGAATCGTGGGCGTCATGCTGGAAAGCATGCGCTGACCGGGTCGGGCCAGATTCGGCTCCGTACCGATCAGTCCATTCTCGTTGGTCAGGCCCGGTGCGGCGTTGAAGTCACCCATCTCGTTGTTGAGCAGGAAACCGCCGCCCGGTACGACGATCTTCGAGCCGTACCCGGCTTCGAGCGTGTACGTGACGGCGACCGCCATGCCCTGCTGGTCGACGACGGAGTAGTGCGTGGTTTCCGGACTCTCGCCGTCCTGCACGATGTCCGCGACGGCCGACGGCGTCGCCTGACCGGGATCGATCGTCTGGCGCAGCTCGGTCGCGTACGGCTTGCTCGTCAGACGCTCGACCGGCACCTCGGCAAAGTCGGTATCGGCCAGGAAGCGGGCCCGATCGCGATAGGCGCGACGCATTGATTCGGCGACGTGGTGCAGGAACGGCGCCGTCATGAGGCCCATGCCTTTCAGGTCATAGCCCTCGAGGATGTTGAGCATCTCGATGAGTGCGACGCCGCCGCTGCTCGGCGGTGGCATGCTGATGATCTCGTAGCCACGATAGGTGCCGCGGACGGGCACGCGCTCCTTTGCTTCGTAGGCGTCCAGATCGGCTTCCGTGATGAGGCCGCCGCCACGGCGCATCTCGGCGGCGATCAGGCGCGCGGTCTCACCGCGATAGAAGCCATCGCGGCCGTTGCGCTGGATCCGTTCGAGCGAGCGGGCGAGGTCCGGCAGACGAAGCGTCTCGCCAGGCTCGTACGGCGTTCCATCCTTCGAATAGGCCGCGACACTGGCCGCATAACGCTGCATCGAGCGGAGCGCATTGGACAACGAGCGCGCCAGATTGGGTGAAACCTCGAATCCATCGCGAGCCAATGCCACAGCCGGCTCGACGAGGCGCGACCACGGGGTCCGGCCGTATGCCGAGTGCGCCTTCGCGAATCCGGCGACCGTGCCGGGCACGCCCACCGCGATGTGGCTGTTGTGATGGATCGTGGAGGAATACTCGCCGGCCGAATCGAGGAACATGCGCGCGTGGGCAGCCGCGGGCGCGCGTTCGCGGAAATCGAAAGCGGTCACCCGGCCGTCCGGAAAGCGAATCACCATGAAGCCGCCACCGCCGATGTTGCCGGCTGTCGGGTGAGTGACGGCGAGTGCGAAACCGGTTGCGATCGCTGCATCGATGGCATTGCCGCCGGCACGCAGCACGTCGAGACCGGCCCGGCTGGCGCTGGCGTTCGCCGATACGACCATGCCGCGGGGCGCGCGTATGGTTCGCTCCGCGGCCTGGAGCCGGGCATCGGCGGTCCAGAGGGGCGGCGTCCCGACCGACGATGCCGTGAACGCAGTGGAGCCGGCGGCTGCGAACTCTGCCGTCGCGTCCCGCTCGACGCGCGCGCTACAGGCCAGCAGCCCGGCCGCGAGCAGGAGCGGCGCGAACATGCGCCGGTGCGGCAGTGCCGATCGATCGATCCCGTGCATTCCTGCCTCCATCCGTGTTCGTGCGCCGGCCGGCCGGTTCACGCGGTGCTGCCGCGTTCCGGACTGGAGGGGCGCGCCATTTCTCGTGTCGCCTCATCGTAATCGGTCCGGCAGCGCGGACAGCGTCGCGCTTTGCCGGTGACCCACGGCACCGCGTCAGAGACCGGCGTCAGGAAGATCGCGGCGCGGCAGATCGGACAGCGAAATGCGATGCGCGCGTAGCCGAGCGCGACCATGATGACGCCGACGGAGCTGGCGACGACGACGTGAGAGTCCCACACCATGATGCCGAGCATCACGCCGGCGAGGCCCGCGGTGTATGCGGCAAAGACAATGGCCAGAGCGCGGTTCACAGCACGCGGCTGCATCAGCGGTGCAGGGTACGCGAGGGCAGACGCGCCGCCGTGCGTGTCACGCCTTGCGGCTCCGTCGCCCGCCTGCCGGCGAGCCATCGACCATCAGTGCGATCACGATGCCCGCGATCTGGACCGCACCGTTCCAGTCACCGCCGTACCAGTGCTGGACGGCGACGTACCAGAGCAGTGTGGTCGGCAGGAAGATGAAGCCGAGAATCGGCCAGAGCGGAGTCGCGAAAATGCCGCCGAAGAAATCGGTGAAGAACCAGAGCACCGCGATCGTGAAGCGCGGTGCGATCAGTGCGATGATCGCGAGGAGACACGGCATCAGTCGGTCTTCGCCCTTTCCTTGAACCACACCGGGTTTGTGGGCAGTGCGGCAATGTCGACGACCCGTCCATCCTTCATCACCATGGTCAGACGCCGGATATTGGCGATGTCGGCGAGCGGATCAGCCTCGAACATCAGGATGTCGGCGAACTTGCCGGACTCGAGGGTGCCGAACCGGTCGAGCGCATTGGCCGCCATTGCGCCATTGCGTGTCGCGGCCGTGATCGCCTGGGCAGGCGTCAGCCCCAGCTCGACGAGTCCTTCGATGGCAATGATGCTGCCGATCCCGGCGTTCTGAATGTCCGGCTTGATGTCGCGCCGGAA
>Ga0302046_10001919_pt1 | contig 19485 bp, 15 predicted proteins | sample RVTome_11_FD_200261 | JGI IMG/M metagenome (GOLD analysis project Ga0302046, IMG submission 200261) | Soil microbial communities from uranium-contaminated site in the Upper Colorado River Basin, Wyoming, United States - RVT147D111 (version 2) ...
ATCCAGACGAGGATTCGTTCTTGACCCCGCTTGACGGAGTCGAACCGTGTGGCGGGGTTGAGCTGCCGCGGGTTGGGAATCATTGCCGCGAGGAAAGCGGCCTCGGCGGGATCGAGATACGCGGCAGACTTCCCGAAATACGTCCGGGCCGCGGCTTCGATGCCGTAGACACCGTCGCCCCACTCGATGACGTTGAGGTAGACCTCCAGGATGCGGTTCTTCGAGAGCGCCTGCTCCAGCCGATAGGCGAGGATGGCTTCCTTCAACTTGCGGTTGAGTGATTTCTCGGTGGAGAGGAACACGTTCTTCGCCAGTTGCTGTGTAATCGTGCTGGCGCCTCGAGCATACTCGCCTTGCTCGAGGTTCCGTCGCACCGACTCTCTCAGCTCGTGAAAATCGAACCCGGGATGTGTGAAGAAGGCGGCGTCCTCTCCCATGCGGACCGCCTGAACGACGTTCTCCGAGATGCGATCCAGAGGCACCCAGTACTGAAGGTGTCGGAGCTCTTTCCCTTGCGCTTGGGCTTCGTTCACGCGCTGTCGCATCAGGCTGGTGGTGTCCGGGTTGGTCGAGCGTAGGTGCTCGACCGAGGGCAGACTGACCGTTAGGTAAGCGACGTAGCCGGCGAAGGCGAGAGCCAGAGCCCCGATGAGCCCGAAGGTCGAAAGGAATAGATGGCGGCGGAAGAAGCCTTTGCGCGGAGGCTCGACGGGGTCGTCGGGCGGCGGCATTTGGAAATCGTTCATTGTCTCATCGCGAATGCTAGAGAACGCGCGTCGGAGTGTCAAATAGTCTTGTAGATGGAAAGTCTGTTTCCTATACTGAGAGAAAGGACAAAGTTACCATCCAATGGACTTCGAGCTCAGCGCAGAACAGCTAGAGATGCGCCGTGCCTTGCGCGACTTCGCGCAGAAGGAAATCCTTCCGCACGCCCCCGAGTGGGACGAGAAGAAGACCTTTCCCATGAAGACCATCAAGGCGCTGGGTGAGCTCGGATTTCTCGGCGTGGTCTTCCCTCCCGAGTACGGAGGCGCCGGGCTCACGTACGTCGACTACGCTCTGGTGATCGAGGAGCTGGCGCGGGCCGACGCCTCGGTGGCCATTACGCTGTCGGCGCACATTTCTTTGTGCTCGAACCACATCTACGAGCAGGGGACGGAAGAGCAGAAGAAGGAGTTTCTGACACCGTTGGCGTCGGGGAAATGGATCGGGGCTTGGAGTCTCACCGAGCCGGAAGCAGGGAGCGATGCCGGTGGCACACGCACGACCGCCGTTCTCGACGGCGACCAATGGGTCTTGAACGGCAGCAAGACGTTCACCACCAACGGCAGCGTCGCCGACGTGGCCATCGCCATGGCCGTCACCGACAAGAGCCAGGGCTCGCACGGCATCTCGGCGTTCATCGTACCCCGCGGGACACCGGGCTTTCGTAACGGCAAGAAAGAAGACAAGCTCGGGCACCGCGCCTCCGATACTTCGGAGATGGTCTTCGAGAATTGCCGCATCCCGAAGAAGCTCCTCCTTGGAAAGGAAGGAGAGGGCTTTATCTCCGCGCTCAAAGTGCTCGACGGCGGCCGCATAGGCATCGCCGCTCTGGCGCTGGGCATCGCGCAAGCCTCCTTCGAGTGCGCTCTCGCCTACTCGCAGCAGCGCAAGCAGTTCGGGAAGCCTATCTCCTCGTTTCAGGGCATCCGCTGGAAGCTCTCCGACATGGCGACCGAGATCGACGCGGCACGACTTCTGATGTATCGCGCGGCTTCTCTCAAAGATCGAGGCAGGCGCCACACGAAAGAAGCCGCCATGGCCAAGCTCTACGCCAGCGAAGTAGCGGTGCGCGCCGCCAACGAGGCGGTCCAGGTTCTGGGCGGCTACGGTTACATCAAGGACTACCCGGCCGAACGCTACTACCGGGACGCCAAGCTCACCACCATCGGTGAGGGCACGTCCGAGATCCAGCGCCTGGTCATCGCCCGCCAGTTACTCGCCGATTAGCCCCGATCCGACAAAAAACTCGCCGGGGATCGCCGAAACAACTCGCCGCGAGCGTCGGATCCGAGCTCAAAGCTGTGTTCGCGAACTTAACCGAACGTGGGGTTGGCAATCACGGGGACTTCCGCTCTGACAGCGTTCTCGAGCTTTAACGATCGAGGTCACGATCGAGAATGTCGGATCGGGGTTAGCTTTCCAAGCTCGGCTGCTATATCGGCTGCCGACGGGAAGCGATCGTCGGGATTCTTCGAGAGGCAACGACTGACAATCTGCTTCAGAGCACTGGACACCGCCTTGCTCTCCACCAGGGGAGGCTCGTTCCTCAGAATGTTGCTGATGGTATCGGCAGTCGTCTCGGCGCGGAAAGGGTGCCGACCGGACAGCATTTCGTAGAGGATCGTTCCGAAGGAAAAGACATCGCTTCTGGGGTCGATTTCGGTGCCACGTAGCTGCTCCGGGGACATATACGCAAACGTGCCCATCACCATCCCGGGCCGCGTCAGCTTCGTCTTGGTCTCAGAAGTCGAAGCGTCCAGGGCTTCTTGCATAGGCAGGAGCTTGGCCAGGCCGAAGTCGAGGATCTTCACGATTCCCGACCGAGTGAGAAAGATGTTCTCCGGCTTCAGATCGCGGTGGACGATGCCCTTGTCGTGGGCGGCCGCCAGGCCGTTTGCGATTTGAAGGCCTTGGTCGAGGACTTCGCTCGAGGCAAGGGCTCCCTGCTCGAGCCTCTCTCGCAAGGTCACGCCTTCCAGGAGCTCCATGACCGCAAATGTGATCCCCCGTTCGTGTCCGAGCTCGTGGATGGCGAGAATGTTGGGATGGGACAAAGAAGCGACGGCTTTCGCCTCCCTCTCGAAGCGCGCAACCACGGCGGGATCGTTCGAGGTCTCTTCTGGCAAGACCTTGATCGCGACCTGTCGTTCGAGCTTTTCGTCTTGCGCCCGGTAAATCTCTCCCATTCCACCCGCTCCGATTCGCAAAAGGATCCGATAGTGACCGAGCGAGCTTCCTGGGTATAGCATCGCGCGTCTCGCGGTCGGGATAGAGTCGGTTCGCCCACGCGTGCCCAGGAACTCTCTTACCGCGGCGAGGAATTTCGGCCAGGCAGGCTCGTGCTCGAGGATGAGATGGTTGGGGCTGTCGAGAGCCACCAGGCGTGCACCAGGGATGGAGGCCGCCAGATGGCGCCCTTCCTTGAAGGCAACCACCGCGTCGCCCCGTGCGTGAAGGACGAGCGTCGGCACCGCCACCTGGGGGAGGAGGCGTTCGACATCGATGCCGCCGGTGACCGTGGATATCTTTACCGCGTTCTCGGGTGAAGTCGAGATCCTCTGAAGGTCGTTGAACCATTGCATCTGCTCCGGCGTCCCTTCGGGCAAGAAGAGGGTCGTCCAGATCTGCCGGAAGGCGGGATTGTTCTGACCCCATCCTTCTTTGATCAACGTCAGCATGGCGCGTCTTGCTTCCACGCCCTCTTCTCGTTTTTCCCACCCTCTCGCATACCCGCCGTATAGCACGAGGTGGCCGACACGCTCCGGGTGACGCACCGCGTACGCGATGGACACCGCACAGCCCTGCGACATGCCGAGCAGGGTGAAGCGTTCCAAGCCGATCGCATCGACGACCGACTCGAGATCTCCCACCAGGGCCTCGAACGAGAAATCCTGCGCGTTCCAGTCGGAAAGTCCGTTGCCTCTCTGGTCGTATCGGACCAACAAGTGGTCGGCCGCGAACTCCTCGATATAGTGCCGCCAAACGGGACTCTGCCAATCGAACTCCAGGTGATTGAGCCAGTTGCCTGTCTTGACCAAAGCCGGCCCCTCTCCCACCGTTCCATAGGCGATGCGGACGCCGTCCTTTGCCGAGCAGAAGCGTATCTCTTGTTCCACGGGACTCACGTGTTACCACAACCGACCGGGCAGGCCAACTGGAAAGCCTCGCGGGGTTCGCGCTTCTTTAGTACGATGTTCCCTCGAGCGGGAGTCACCATCGTGAACGACGAGGATCTGGCGGCGGGAGTGCGAGCGGGGGACCGCCGCGCGCTGGCCCGCGCGCTGACCACGGTGGAGAATCGACGGCCGCAGGCGCGCCGCCTCGTGGCCGAGCTCTATCCCCATACCGGTAAGGCGGCGGTGTGGGGCCTCACCGGACCTCCGGGGGTAGGGAAGAGCACGCTCGCCGACGCGATCGCCACCCATGCCCTCGGGAAGGGGCACAAAGTCGCGATCCTCGCGATCGATCCCAGCAGCCCTTTCACCGGCGGCGCCTTTCTCGGCGATCGCACGCGGATGGAAGGAAGCAGTCAGAGCTCGGAAATCTTCATCCGCAGCATGGCGACGCGCGGACACGTCGGGGGTTTGGCGGCCGCGGTCTTCGAGGCGATCACGCTCCTCGATGCGGCGGGAAGAGACTTGATCCTCGTCGAGACCGTGGGCGTGGGGCAGGACGAGGTCGAGGTGGCGGCGGCGGTGGGGCTGACGCTGGTGGTTCTGGCTCCGGGACAGGGGGACGAGCTTCAGGCCAACAAGGCGGGGCTTCTCGAGATCGCCGACGTCCTGGTGGTCAACAAGGCCGATCGTGAAGGCGCAGACCGTCTGGCCGATGAGCTGGCTTCCGCCCATCGCGGCGCGACCCGGTCGCCCGCTATTGTGAGCACGGTGGCGACGACGGGGGACGGCGTCGACCGCCTCTACGAGACCGTCGTGGGCCTCGATGCGTCGCCCGAGACACGGCGCAGGCGTTTCGTCGAGGGTTGGTTGCGTGAGGTGTTGCAGCAAACGTTGCGAGAGAACGTCAGGGGTCGTGTCTGGAAGGCCGCGGTAGACTCCGTGCTATCCCGCGCGACCGATCCGTTCGCCGCGGCCGGGCGGGTCTTCGCCAGCATCCGTGACGCCGGCGGCAAGGATGACGACACATGAAGATCCATCACGTCGGCATTGCGGTACGCGATCTGGATGAAGCCGCGACGCGGTTCGGGGGCTTGCTCGGATTGAAGCGCGGCGATCGCTACGATCTCCCAGAGTGGAATGTCTCCGCGCTCTTTCTGCCGGTGGGGGAAAGCCACCTGGAGCTCCTCGAGCCTCATGGTGAGGATTCCTCGGTCGGCAAGTTCCTGGCTCGCCGCGGAGAGGGCCTGCACCACATTTGTTTCGAGGTCGACGACATCGCGGCGAGCCTCCGGGAGTTTGCACGACAGGGCGCCCGGCTCATCGACGAGAAGCCTCGCAAGGGAGCGGGGGGGCACCTCGTGGCATTCATTCATCCCAAGTCGAGCCACGGTGTCCTCGTGGAGCTCAAACAAAAAGACTGACCCCTACCTTGTAAAGCTTCGAACGGGGATGTTATAGAAGACGGTCCTCGTTCGCGGGGAGGATCGCTGGGGAGGAGTCCTCAACCCGCCCGCCGGCGCCCGCTGGCCGCAGCGACGCCAGTCGAGCGGAGGCCGCGGCCGAACGAGGAGAGAGGCCGCATCTAAGTGAAGTCGCCGGCCCGCCTCCGCCAAGGCTTCGGCGGGTCCGCCGAAGCTGGCAAACACTAACGCCAGCGAAGGCGGAAGGGCGTGCCGCGGGGGTGGGGCCCCGCGGCATTGGAAGGAGACCGAATGGCAAAAGCGCAGGTCGGGATCATTGGGGGAAGCGGGCTCTATCAAATGGACGAGCTCGAGAGCGTGGAAGAAGTGTCGGTGGAGACGCCCTTCGGTGAACCTTCTGGAAAGTACGTCCTCGGAAGGCTGGCGGGAAAGAGCGTGGCGTTCTTGCCCCGCCACGGGAAAGGCCATCGCATCCCGCCGAACGAGCTCAACTTTCGCGCCAATATCTTCGGCTTCAAGCTCCTCGGCGTGGAGTACATCTTGTCGGCCGGCGCGGTGGGATCTCTCAAGGAGGACGTCCATCCCCTGGACATCGTCATCCCCGATCAGTTCATCGATCGCACGCGGGGACGCATCTCGACGTTCTTCGGCTCCGGGCTGGTAGCTCACGTCGGGTTCGCGCATCCCTTCTGCAAGATTCTCTCGGAGCGGCTTCATGACGCCGGCACGCGAATCGGTGCGAAGCTCCATCGGGGCGGGACGTACGTTTGTATGGAGGGGCCGCAGTTCTCGACTCTCGCCGAGTCGCATCTCTATCGTTCGTGGGGCGCCGATGTCATCGGCATGACCAACCTTCAGGAGGCCAAGTTGGCCAGGGAGGCGGAGATCTGCTACGCGACGATGGCGCTGGTGACGGACTACGACTGCTGGCACGAGACCGAAGAGGCGGTCACCGTGGACGCCATCATCGCCATCCTGACGAAAAATGCCGAGACAGCGCGTCGCATGGTCGTGGAGACGACGAAGAGTCTACCCTTCGAGAGAACCTGCGAGTGCGCCAGCGCCCTCAAGTATGCGATCATCACCCAGCCCGATCACATGTCCCCCGCGAAACGCAAGGAGCTGGCGCCGCTCATCGGGAAATACCTCACCTAGGGTCAAGGCTAAAAGGGGGAGACGGAAACGGATGTCGATTCTTGCGGTAGGCTCGGTGGCCTTCGACTCGCTCAAGACCCCGTTCGGCGAAGTCGACGAGATTCTGGGTGGGGCAGCGTCCCATTTCGCGCTCGCCGCCTCGTTCTTCACTTCGGTGAATGTTGTTGCCGTCGTGGGGGAGGACTTCACCGACAAGGAGCGGAGCGTCTTCAGGGGAAGGCCGATCGATCTCTCTGGACTTCAAACCGCGCCGGGGAAGACCTTTCGCTGGGGAGGGGAGTACGGCTACGACTTGAACGAGCGGACGACGCTCTTTACGGAGCTGAACGTCTTCGAGAGCTTCCAGCCCACTATACCCAAGAAGTACCGAGCCTCCGACTTCGTCTTCCTTGGAAACATCCATCCCACGCTCCAAGTCGATGTCGTGAAGCAAGTGGACGGTCCCAAGCTCATCGCGGCCGATACCATGAACTACTGGATCGAACGTACTCCGAACGAGCTCCGCGAGATGCTCGCCCACGTGGACATCCTGATGATCAATGACGCCGAGGCCAGGCAGCTTTCGCAGGAGTACAATTTGGTGCGGGCCGCCGAAGCGATCCATGCCATGGGACCGAAGACGCTGGTGGTGAAGCGCGGTGAGCATGGTGTGCTGCTGTTGAACGAGAGTCATCGCTTCGCCGCCCCCGCATACCCGCTGGAGACAGTCTTCGATCCGACCGGGGCCGGGGACACGTTCGCGGGAGGGTTCATGGGTTACTTGGCCAGCCTCCCGTCGGTGGACGACCGGGCGCTCCGGCAGGCCATCATCTTCGGGAGCACCCTCGGGTCGTTCTGTGTTGAGGATTTCGGGACGCGTCGGCTCCAGAGCATCTCCCGTGACGATGTCGTCGCCCGTTACCGGGAGTTCAAGAAGCTCACCCATTTCGAAGACATCTGAGGACCGGCGGCGCCGGGTCTCGACCTCTTGCTAAGAGCCTCTCCCGCAAAGCTTTGACGGAAGCGGCGTCCGCGTGCTAATGTGTCGGGAGACCTTCGATGTCGGCAAAACGACTCTTCCGCTCACGCAAGGACGGCCTAATCGCCGGTGTTTGTGGTGGCCTCGCCGAGTACTTCGACGTAGACCCTTCACTCGTTCGGCTGGTCTTCATTCTTGCCATCTTCCTTGGCGGTGCCGGTCTCGTCGTTTATCTGGTGGCGTGGCTCATCGTTCCGGAGAACCCCGAGCAAAGCCCAACGGCGTCTTTCGTGAAAAACCAGCAGATGAAGGAAGAGGTCGTCGGTGAGTTGAGACGGCTGGGGAGCTCGCTCGCGGAGAAGTTCGAAGCGACGGTCGAAGACGGAGAGGAGCGGCCGGAGCGCCGGTCCACGGTTTTCGTCGGGCTCGCCCTCATCGTGATCGGGGCGGCGTTTTTTCTCAAGAACTTCATTCCCTGGCTCGCTCTCGAGAGTCTTTGGCCGGTTCTCCTCATCGGAGTGGGCGTGCTCCTTCTGATCGGCGCCGCGCGGCGCGAGAAGGTTTCATAGACAAATGGTGGGCGATGCAGGATTTGAACCTGCGACTTCTACCGTGTGAAGGTAGCACTCTCCCGCTGAGTTAATCGCCCGTTGAGTTGGCTGTATAACAGAAGGCACATTTCCCGTCAAGCGAGGCGCTCAAATGCGACAGAGTGCAGGAACCGCAGCTTTCAAATCCAAATCGAGTCAGGAGGACTTCCTCGATACGGATCTGGTGGCTCGAATAGAAAAGCTCCGCCGTTCGGTCGAAGGGGTCATCCGTGGCAAGTCGGAAATCGTCACGCAAACCCTCGTCGCGTTGTTTTCGGGAGGCCATCTGCTCATCGAGGACGTGCCGGGAGTCGGAAAGACGATGCTTGCCCAGGCCCTGGCGCGATCTCTGGCCGGGAGCTTCCGAAGAATCCAGTTCACTAGCGATCTACTCCCCTCTGACATCATCGGCGTTTCGGTCTTCAACCCGGCCAACTCTCAGTTCGAGTTCAAGCCGGGACCGTTATTCGCCAACGTGGTTCTCGCTGACGAAATCAATCGCAGCACACCGAAGACCCAGTCGGCCCTGTTGGAGGCGATGAACGAATCGCAAGCCAGCGTCGACAACGCTTCTCACACGCTGCCGAAACCATTCGTCGTGATTGCCACCCAGAATCCGATCGAGCATCATGGAACGTATCCCCTACCCGAGTCTCAGCTCGACCGCTTTCTGATGCGGGTCCGAATGGGGTATCCGGACGAGGAGCACGAGAAGGAGATACTCCGCACCCAGCGCCTCTCACATCCCATCGATGACGTGGAACCGGTGCTCACCACCGTGGAAGTGGCCGAGATTCAAACCGGCGTACGCGCGGTGAAGGTCGAGCCGTCCCTTGCCGACTATCTCGTTCGGTTGGCGGCGGCGACCCGCCGTTCCGGTGATCTTTCCTTGGGAGTGAGCCCACGCGGCACGCTGCTGCTGCAGCGGGCGGCGCAGGCGCACGCTCTTATTTCGGGCCGTTCGTATCTCGTCCCCGATGATGTCAAGGCGGTCGCGATTCCGGTACTGGCCCACCGGGTCATGCCGCGCACGCGCGCGTCCATCGGGACGGGACGTGGCCTCGAAGCCGAAACGATCCTTTCTCAGATCATAGAAACCGTTCTGGTCCCGCTCTAGCAGGCCGATGAAGAATACACTGGCCTGCGCGAGCCCGGCGCGCTTGCCGCGCCGCCGACAGCGCAGGCCGTGGGGGTGGGGCCCCACGGCACTGATGCATTAATTTCGCGATGTCACTCCGTCGCAGAGTTGCGCGACGCCGTGGCCTTCGGTCGCGTCGTGGTGGTGGGCGCGGCTTTCGTGCCGAGGCGCTCGCCCAGCTAAGCCAGCTAAACCAGCTAAATAAGACCGCCGCGATCCCCAAGCCTTTCAGTCAGCGTTGGCGCTTCCTGGCCAGGCTCGGCGGTTGGCGAGTACTGGGGGTCCGCCCCACGGGCGAGGGGATTCGTTTGCTCCTGCTCTTGGCCGTCATGGCCTTCGCCGCTTTCAATACGCGCAACAACCTGCTCTACCTTATGTTCTCGGTCGGTCTGGCGGGGACCCTTATCTCGGTGGTCTCGGGTTGGCTTTCGCTGAAAAGCCTCGAGATCGAGGCGGAGCCCCCCGGCGATGTCTACGCGGGAAGCGCGGCAGAGGAGCGATTTCACCTCCGCAATGGTTCTCGCGTCTTTGCCGGGTACGGCATCCAACTGGAAGAAGTCGATTTTCCCGGGAAGGGGACTCCAATCAATGCCGCGGGGCCCCACCCCCGCGGCTCGCCCTCCGGCGACTCCGCGCCTGCGGGCGGGTTGAGGACTCCGCGAGCTTCGGTCAGTTACCTGGCGGCCGGGGAGACGGTCGAGCTCGCCATCGAGAAGGTTTACCCCCGCCGCGGCGTATTCACGAGCGCGCGGATGCGGCTCCGGACCGCGTTTCCATTCGGTTTGTTCGAGACCATTCGGGACGTTCGCGCGGGACGCCGGATAACTGTCTTTCCGCGTGTGAGCAGGGTGGACATCTCGTTTGCGTTCCAAGGTCGGGCGGGGTCCGTGCCCCTGCGGCAGCGACGTGGGGAAAGCGAAGACCTTCTGCGCCTCAGGGACTACGCTGCGGGCGACAATCTGCATCACATCCATTGGAAATCCTCAGCGAAGCTCGGACGCTTGATGACGAGGGAGTTCTCCGCGCAGCAGAAGCTGCGCTTCAGCATCGTCTTCGATCCTACGAGTGGGGAAAAAGAAAAAGTAGATGCCGACGCGCTCGAAACGATGGTGAGTGCGGCGGCTTCCATGGCCTCCCATCTTGCCGCCCATGGCCTGTCTTTCAGCTTCGCTTCCCCCGACGACCTGTTTCCCCACGATGCCTCCCCCGAGCATCTGCGCGGCGTTCTGAGTTACCTGGCGGCCGTGGTGGCACGGCCCGCAACGCTCCCCGCAGAGGACCTTGAAGGATGGATCGAAGACGCCATTCGAGGTGGCGACACTGTCTTCCTGCTTCGCTATCGAGGCAAGGGCGCCCGGGAAAGCGCCTCAGGGCCGCTGCTTCACGTCATCGATCCCAGAGACCTCTTCTCTCAGGAGCAGCGTGTTGGCACCTAAAGTTCACCAGTTTCGACCGGCGGCGAAGCCTGCTCTGTCACCACTTCGCCTGGCGATTGTCATGTGGTGCGAGGCCTCCTCGCTGGCGGTTATCCTGACGGGCGATATCCCGGCCTGGCTTTCGCTGCTGGTGCTGATTTTGATCCCCTGCGTCGGGTTGGCGCGGGAGGATAGTCGATGGCTTGGACCGGCACGAAGCGTTACATCGATCCTGGCAATTGTCTACCTGCTATTCTTCCCCCTGGATTGGCTGTTCCTGTCCGATCGGCTGATATTCGCCGTGGTGCACCTGATCTTCTACTTGAAGGTGCATACGCTTCTTCATCTACAAACCGGTCGCGATCGTCGCCGACTCTACGTCTTGTGTCTCTTCGAGATGCTGGCTGCCGCTTCCATGACGATCACGCTGGCGTTCGTCTTGCCACTCGTGCTCTTCGTCTTGCTGGGCTCCCTGGTTCTACTACTCGAGCAGGCGAGCGGCCACCGAACGACCTCCGATGAACGGGCGCTCCTGAGGCGAGCCTCAGCGACGGCGGGAATTCTGGGCGCCGCAGTTCTGCTCCTCGCCGGAATCATCTTCGTCTTTCTCCCTCGTTCCTCGCAGGCCGGATTCAGGCTGGGAGGGCTGCGCGGGATCACGAGCACCGGTCTCAGCGAACAGATCCGTCTCGGCGATTTCGGCGAGATCAAGAAGAGCCGCGATGTGGTGATGCGGATCCTGCTGGACGAGCGGCAAGAAGCCCGCGCCGAGCGCTGGCGGGGCGCGGCCTACGACCGATACGTGGACGGGGACTGGAGAGCGAGCTTTGCCGAAGTGTCCGAGCTTCCCCGATCGGAGCTCGGTGAGTATTTGCTGAACCGCCCATCCAATGAAAAAGGCATCTCGAGCGAGGTCTTTCTGGAACCTCTCGATACCGATCTGGTTTTTCTGCCGCCGGCGTCGCTCCGGCTCTCGACGTCACTACCCAACGTTTTCGTCGACGCCTACCTCGCCGTGCGAACCGGCCAGTCCCGGCGGGCTGGTCGACATTACGCTGTGGAATGGCTGCCGGATGCAGCCCCCGATTCGACCGCGTTGGGAGCGGTACGGCTTTCCTCCGACACCGAGCGGTACTATCTCCAGGTCCCGGCGCTGTCGGACGATTTTCACCGCCTGGTCGATGAAGTGGTTCCCGTAGGCCGCCCGGTCCGCGAGACGGCGGCGATCGTGGAGCGGCATCTCGAGTCCACGTATGACTACACGCTCACGACCCCGACTCGCAGCCGGCCCGATCCACTGGAGGACTTTCTTTTCGAAGCGAGGGCAGGCCATTGCGAGTTCTTCGCGACCGCGATGGTAATGATGATGCGGGCGCGGGGCATCCCCGCGCGGCTGGTCACCGGTTTTCAGGCGGGCGAGATCAACGATCTCGGGAACTTCGAGGTGGTACGGAAGGAGGACGCACATGCGTGGGTGGAGGTCTTCGACCAGAGCTTGGGCTGGCTGATGTTCGATCCGACGCCTCCTGCCACTTCCGCGGCAGCGACGACGAGCAGCTTCGAGCTCGTCACGCTGGGCGTCGACTCGCTGCGCATGCTGTGGGACATGTACGTGATTACGTTCGACCACGAACGGCAGCAGGGTGTGTGGCGGCGAGCCGCTACCGTGCTGGGTTGGACCGCAGCGGCCGCCGGCGCGACCTTGGAATTTGCGATACGGCAAAAAAACGTGCTGGCCTCGGCCGCGGTCGCTCTCCTCCTCATCCTCGTTCTAGCGAGCACACGAATGGGACGAAGCTGGTGGACGCGGCTCCGCTTCCGCTGGCCTTTTAGGCCGTGGACCGTTCGTCCGCGAGGCTCGTACTCGGCGGTCCGTTTCTATGGCGACCTACTGGCCCGCCTGGAGAAGATGGGATTCCACCGGACACCCGGATCGACCGCCGGAGAGTACGCCCAATCACTCGAGAGCCAGTTACCGGGGCTGACCGAGTTGACACGTCTCTACTACCAGGTGCGCTTCGGTGGAGTCGACCTCGACCGGAACGACTTGGTACGAGCGGAACGTCTCGCCACCATGATCCGCCTCGCGGCGCTCACTTCTGGGGAGCCTACGCCGGTCTCCGCCGCGGGGCTCGACCAACGAGCCTCCCGTTAAGAAGACCGCCTGGGCCCGCAGCCCATCGATGGTCTCGTCCTAGCGCTCGAATTCACAGGCCAGACATTGCGGAAGCACGACGCGCGAAAGCTTACCGTCCTCCTGATGGCGGCGTTCATCGACATGGTGGGCTATGCGATGGTGTTTCCGCTGCTGCCCTTCTACGCGGTGCGGCTTGGTGGGGGAGCGCAAGCCGTCGGCTGGTTGGTGGCCGCGTTCTCCATCGCCCAGGTCGCGGCTTCGCCGCTCTGGGGACGCTTCTCGGATCGGTGGGGTCGCCGGCCGGGACTGCTGATCGGCCTGGCGGGCTCCGCGGTCGCGTTCCTCATCTTCGGGTTCGCGACGAGTTTGTGGCTCCTTTTCCTTTCCAGATTGGTGCAAGGAGCAAGCGGGGGCACTACCGGACTGATGCAGGCATACGTTGCCGACACCGTACTGCCCGAAGGTCGCGCCGAGGCACTCGGCTGGCTATCCGCCGCAACGAGCGCGGGAGTGATGATCGGCCCGGCACTCGGCTCGTTGAGCTGGTGGTTCGGCCCGGAGGCCCCTGGTCTCCTCGCCGCCGCCCTCTGCGTGATCAATTTGGCCTTTGCGTGGCGTTGGCTTCCGGAGTCGAGACGTGGGGACTTCGAATCCGGCACGGAGCCATTTGCAGGCGGCGTGCCTGTCGAGACCGCTCCCGACGTGACGCATCGTCAGACGCGCCAATCCTTGACGACGATGTTGTGGGAAACGCTTCGTTACCCAACCAAAGAGACATCCGAGCTCATCTGGATCTACACGGTGGGCATGATGGCGTTCAGCGCGCTGACCGCCGTGCTGACGCTTTTCCTCATGGAGCGTTTCCACGTGCGCGAGTCGAACATCGGCTACATCTTCGTTTTTCTCGGCATGCTGTCCGTTGTCATGCGGGCAGGTGTGCTCGGACGATTGGTCAGGGCTCACGGCGAGGTCCGCGTGATCCAATTGGGAGCCGTGCTGTTGATGGTCGGTTTCGCGAGCTACCCGTTGCCGCAACGATTCTCGGCGATGATCCTCGTGATGACTCTCGTTCCCATTGGAACGGCCCTTCTCTTTCCCTCGACGACAGCCTTGTTGTCGCGGCGAGGACCCAAGGAGCAGCTCGGTCAGCTCATGGGAGTGCAACATGCCTTCGGAGGAGCGTCGCGCATCGTCGGACCGCTCTGGGCCGGCGCCGCCTTCCAGTACCTGGGCCCGGCGGCGCCGTTCTACGCGGCGGCGGTGATCGTCGGGATCGCGGCTCTTCTTTCCAGCCGGCTACGATGAGACGCTCGCCGTAACGGCTAGGCAGGTGCTTTCCGCGTTTCAGCTAGTGCCGGGAACCAGCGAGGCGAGCACCATTCTCTTGGAGCCACTTGTTGATTCCTTGGTTGACGGTCCGCACGGCCCGGGAAAGCGTCTCGTCCTTCGGCGTAGGCAGGAAATCCTCGAACTTATTGCCGGCAATGAGCCGGACGTGGAAGGCGAACTCCCCCTCAGTCCGATTTTGGACGCCAACCGATCCCCAATTCACGAAGGCTCCCTTATCCGGGCGGTCCGGATCCGGCACGAATGTGCCGCCTCGCGTCGAGTCCACTTTCGCGACAGCTTTGTTGTACACCCAGCAGTCCTGCACGAGCAGGCGAGCGTCCGCATCCTCCGGAAAATCAACGAGCCGGAGAAGGTCCTGCTTCTCCAGCTCGGCAGTCAAGTCCGCAACCGCTTCCTCACAGCGAGAATCGAGTGGCTGGATCTCGTAGGCAATCTCGATGTGGATCTGTAGTTGCTTGGTCTCGCCCTCTTGAGGCTCTGAGAGCTGGGTCGAGGGAGTGTCGGCTTGGTGGGCAGAGTTTGTGACGCCCAACGAAGGAGCAACGAGCAGTGCCCCGAAGGTGATTCCAAGGCCCAGCCCGATCGCCCGGCTCGACATCTGACGCTCTTCGTTGTGCGTATTCTAGACTCAGTCTTCTCCGCGGGCAAGTCGGACAGGCTACTGACGTCAAGACGCCCACCGCTGGGATCTCGCCCCCCCTCGCAATCGGTTCGCGAGGGGGTTTCCCCGCATCACCACATCAACGCCAACCGCCGTCGTCATAACAATCCACTTCAACACTAAGAAGGAGCGGAGGTTCGTCCTCACCAGCCACGGGTGAAGTAGCCCCCCGCCATGGGATCTTGTGGCACGACGATTGCTACTCGGAGCGGCAGGGAGTTCCCTGGAAAACTTACGAATTGGCCCATTGGTGAGCCGATGGGCGGAGTCTCACAGAAGCACAAGGAGGCCTGAGTATGCTGACTCCACGCCTGGCCGCAATCGGTTTTTTCGTGGTGATGGGCGCCGCTCTGGCGAACGCCGCCGAGCACGAAGTCGCGCAACGGGACGGGATTTTCTCGCGGGAGTCGATGATCATCAAGCCGGGGGATACGGTCGTCATCAAGAACGAAGACGACGTCGTGCACAACCTGCTCTCGAAGTCGTCCGGGCTCGACCTCAACGAGCTCCAGCAGCCGGGAGATCAGACGAAGATCGTCTTTAGTGACAGCGGTCAGTGGGTCATTCGCTGCGCCATCCATCCCAAGGCGAAGCTCACCATCAACGTTCAGCGCTGACCTCACTGTTCAAGACTGGAAGACACGGGGGGCGAGAAATGAATGGAAGAGCTGCGAATCCCATGGAACCGCAATCGGACGACGCGGCTTCGAGGCGAGGAGGCTCTCGGGGTTCGCGCATTCGCAACCTGACGCTCGTCAGCAAGCTCAACCTGTTCATGCTGTTCGGTCTCTTCCTGCCACTACTCCTCGTGACCGCGCTCATCAGCAACGAGATCCGAACCAGCCTGGATGCGCAATCGACCGAGCTCGTGAATACGCTCGAGGTCAAAGAGCTTGCCATCACCTCGTTGTCTCTGGTGCTCCGGCAGGACGACCTGGCCAAGTCCGTGCTCCTCGAGCCGGACCGTTTGATGTCTCTGTCCGAGCAGAAGATCGAGGCCTACGACCAGAACTTGGAGACTTTTGCTAGATTGAAGTCACTATCCAACTCGGACGAGATTCGGAGCATCATCGACAAGCTGAACGAGATGGACGAGACATCGCTCCGGCCGCTCGACAGCGAGATTCTCGAGATGCTCCTTTCCGGAAGGTCGGAACGGGCGAGAGAGATCTATTTCGCGAGCTACGTACCCGTGCGCGACAGTTATAGCGATCTCGTACGCGAGCTCACCGAAGTGGCCAATCGAGAAGCGACCCTCGCGGCGAATCGGATGAAAGCGAACAATCAGAAGGCCTGGCGGAATGCGTTCGCCATCTTCATCGCGGTTGCGCTCGTCGTGGGTGGATTGGTTCTTTTCGCCAGCCGCCGGGTGAGCCATCGGATCAAGAATGTGGCGCTCGCCCTCGAAGGGATCGCGAGAGAGGACATGGCGTCTCTCGCCGCCGAGGCGAAGCTCATGGCGGGAGGGGACCTCACGCGCGCGGTTCACTTCAAGCGCCGACCCATCCCGGTGGAGAGTGGCGACGAGGTGGGTCGCATGGCCGCTTCGTTCAACATGATGCAGGACAAGGTCGGGGAGATCGCGGAGGCCTTCACGATGGTGTCTGCCGGACTGCGGGATCTGGTGCTGCACGTCCAGGGGGCCTCGGACGAGGTCGCCGCGGGAAGCGAAGCGGTCGTGAAATCAACCAGCGTGGCCGCCCAGGGAAACGAATGTGCCGTGGAGGCGGTGGAGGGGATCAGCGCCACCGTGCACGAGATCAGCGCCAACATCCAGAGCGTGGCCCGGGGCGCCCAGTCGCAAGCCTCCTCGAGCGTCCAAACGTTGGCCTCGATCGAGAGCATGATCCGCTCGGTGCAGACGGTGGCTCAGGCCGCCGAGCAGCTCGTCAAGATCGCGGAAGGCGCCAATCGTTCCGTGACCGAAGGACAGCAGGCGATGTCCTCGACGACCGAAGCGATGGGAGAGATTCACGACGTCATCCGCTCCTCGGCGGTCTTCGTACAGGAGCTGGGCGGGATGGCCGAAGACATCGGGAAGATCGTCGAGGTCATCGACGAGATTGCCGAGCAGACGAACCTCCTTGCCTTGAACGCGGCGATCGAGGCGGCCCGGGCGGGCGAGCACGGGCTTGGTTTCGCGGTCGTGGCCGACGAAGTCCGCAAACTGGCCGAGCGCAGTGCGAAGTCGACCGGCGAGATCGCCGATCTGGTCCGGGGCATCCAGGGGCAGGTCCGTAAGGCCGTTCGAGAGATGGAGGATTCGACCGGCAAGGTCGATCAAGGCATCAAGCGCACCGATGAGCTACGGGAGAACCTGGGCAAGATCAGCGCTTCGGTTGCCGAGGTCGCGCGCTGCTCTCAGCAAATCGGAGCGGCTACCGCCGAGCAGTCCTCTGGCACGCAGCAAATCGAGCAAGCCACGGCGCGGCTTTCCGAGCTGACCCAAGAGATCAGCGCCGCCACCGAAGAGCAGTCCGTGGGGACCGAGCAGGTTGTCAAGGCGATCGAGCAGATCCGGACCACCGTTCAGGAGAACGCCGTCAGTACGGGCGAGCTGGCCGCGTCCGCCGAGGAGCTCTCGCGCCAGGCGGTCCTGATGCGGGATCTCGCGTCACGCTTTCGGGTCGGCACGAATGGTGCCGGCAATGGAGCCGACCGACCCGGACCCAAGGCGAAGGCGGAGCGGACCCACCACACCGGTTCTCCGGAAGGCGAACCCACGAAACCCCTTGCCCTGAACTAGATCCCAGACTCCGCTCAAAATCCTTCGGTCCGTTCACCCTTCGATCGGGCGGTCTTTCGCCGCTCGATGGACTTCCACCGCCGTCTCTGTTATACCTCCGCGGGCAAGGGAGGCTTCTGGATGCAAGTCGTGGGGAAGTTCCGGGTCGTTTCAGTGCTTTTGATTCTCGGTGCGTTGGTGGCATGTGAGTCCGGCGAGGCGCCCTCCGGCGAGCCGGAGCCTACACCGGCCATGGCAGTGAGCGCGGTCAGCCTGGAGCGGGGTGAGTACTTGGCGAACCACGTGATGGTCTGCTTCGCGTGTCACGGCGAGCTGGACTACGACTCACCCGAGCTCTCGGTGGTGCCGGGGACAGAGGGATCGGGTGGCCCGTTTCCAGACGAGATCATCCCTTATCCCATCAACGTTCCCAACATCACCCCGGATGAAGAGACCGGTGCCGGAACGTGGACCGACGAGCAGATCAAACGCGCCATTCGACACGGCATCGGCCATGATGACCGCGTGCTTTTTCCCGCCATGCCCTGGCCGTTTTTCCGGGCAATTACCGACGACGACCTGGACTCGCTGGTGGCCTATATTCGATCCATTCCGCCAGTACGAAAGGAAGTGCCGCAGACGCCGGCACCGCCGCCGATTCAGGACGCGATCCGACCGCTCACGACCGCACCACTTCCCCCCGCGCCCGACATGTCCGACCCAGTCCAGCGCGGGGAGTACCTCGCCACAGTGGGGCTTTGCCGCGAGTGCCACACCCCTATGAACGAGAAAGGGGAGTACATCCCCGGCATGGATTTCGCGGGCGGGCGACTCATGGTGGGCGGTTGGGGGCGTGTCTTCACCGCGAACCTGACGCAAGACGCGTCGGGAATTCCTCACTACACGGAGGACCTTTTCCTGCAGGTCATGCACACCGGGAATCCGGGCGGACGACAGCTCAATCCGCTGATGCTCTCGGGTTACTTCAAGGATATGACGGACGAGGATTTGAAGGCGAGTTACGCTTACCTCCGAACTCTGAAGCCCGTACGCCACAATGTGGACAACGAGACACCGCCCACTTATTGTAAGGTGTGTCAGCAAGAGCATGGTTTGGGGGACAGAAACTGACGCGCCGCGGGAGCCGCGACGCCGCGAATAGGAGCGATCGACCATGAAAGCATTCGCATCGACCACGCTATTCACGTTTGGTTTGGTTTCTGCGCTGAACGGCCATCCTTCGCTCCCGCCCCCGATTCAGGAGGCAGCGGGGATGACATCCCAGGCGCCGGCAGGGCTGGAGCTACTCGGCCCCGATGGAACCACGCTTCGGTTCGCGGGCGATGAAGAGCTCCTCGATTTCCTCCGTACCGCCACGGTGGTTGCCAGCGAAGAGATCGGCATGGGACGAAGCGGCGCGCTCAAGATACGCTTGGAGAAGGACGGCCAGCAGGCGAACGCCGCCTTCCGGACCGTGGATGAGCGAAGCGGCAGAGTCACGACGCTGAGCGGTCAGACATACCGGAACTTCCGGGACAGCTACCGGTTCGAATGCGCCGCCTATGAGCTAAGCCGGATCCTCGGATTCGACAACGTCCCTGCGTGCGTCCTTCGAGCCATCGATGGAAAAGAGGGGAGCGTTCAAATCTGGGTCGAGAAGGCCATGACCGAGGGAGGTCGCGTCGATGCGGGACTTCCCGCACCGGGAGGGGTCCGGTGGTTTCAACAGACGCAGCTCATGTATCTGTTCGACGCGCTCCTCTTCAATTTCGATCGTAATTCGGGCAACGTGCTCATCGATGAACGGGGCAAGATCTGGTTCATCGACCATACCCGTTCCTTTTCCATGGAGAACGATGTCGAGAAGATCGACCGCATTCTGGTGTCTGACCGCAGCGTATGGGAAAAGCTAAAGAGCCTGGACGAGGCGATGTTGACCGAGCGGATCGGTCCCTATTTGGTACCGTCCGACATGAAAAGGCAGATCGGCTCGCTGCTGGAGCGCAAAGATAAGCTGGTCAAGCACCTGGAAAAGGCGATCACGGAGAAGGGGG
>Ga0302046_10001920_pt1 | contig 19480 bp, 16 predicted proteins | sample RVTome_11_FD_200261 | JGI IMG/M metagenome (GOLD analysis project Ga0302046, IMG submission 200261) | Soil microbial communities from uranium-contaminated site in the Upper Colorado River Basin, Wyoming, United States - RVT147D111 (version 2) ...
ATTGGGACGTGTCCGGCGCCGTCGATGATCTCCAGCTCATGTTCCTGGTTGGGTATCGCATCGCCAACTCGTCAGACTTTCCGAACTGGCGAGAGGGAACGGAGTTCAAGGCGACACGCGATGCGCAGATGCGCGGCAGTGGCGGCCAATGAGGATCGTGGTGAGGAGTGAGCGGTTTATGAGAGGTCGTCCCTGGACGGCAGGCGAATGCGCTGGTTCTGACTGGATCTGGCCCGTCTCGGTCGCAATCCGAGTTGGGACACCAGGCTGTTGAATCGTGGCGACGATCGTAGAACTCCGTTCCCCCGTTCCCTCCCGCTATGGGGTGCCGGTCATCGCACGGGTGGATGTATCGGTTTTCGAGAAACGGTACTTCACACACTGCCTGTCCTGCACGTTCTGTCTGGACCGATGCTGCTCGTACGGTGTCGACGTGGACTTGCTCCACAAGGCGGAGATCGAACGTCGCGGCGAGGCGATCGAGGCGTACACGGGTGTGCCGAGGGATCGATGGTTCGCCGATGAAGTGATCGAGGATGTGGAGATGCCGGGGGGCGGAGCGGTTCGAACCCGCGTCGAAGATGGCGCGTGCGTGTTCCTGGATCGGCAAGACCGCGGGTGCCTGTTGCACCGCTTCTGCTCGGATATGGGGATCGACTACCGGTCCGTGAAATCGCTGGTGGACTGCATGTTTCCGTTGACGGTCGTTGACGCTACGCTCGCGCCGGCTGATGAGGTGGATGATCGGACGCTGGTATGCGTGGGACTGGGGCCCACTTTATATGACGGATTGAGAGAGGAACTGCGTTATTATTTCGGGGACGCATTGCTCGATCAGCTCGACGAGATGAACGTCCCCGGCGGTCCCCTCTGGTCATGATGAGGCTGCTCTGAATGCGTGTTGCCGCGCTGTACGATGTCCACGGTAATCTGCCTGCCCTGGAAGCCGTGCTCGCCGAGGTGCACGAGGCGGGCGTCGACGAGATCGTCGTGGGAGGGGACGTTCTGCCGGGCCCCATGCCGCGCGCGTGTCTCGAACGGCTGCGTGACGCTGCCGTGCCGGTTCATTTCATCCACGGCAACGGGGAATCCGGCTTGTTGGCGGAGATCAATGGATCGGAGGCCGCTCGCGCGCCTGAGGCGGTTCGCGGCATCATGCGGTGGGTGGGCACGCAGCTGGAACCGGAACACGCGCGGTGGCTGAGTACCTGGCCGGGAACATTCCGCATGACGGTTCCTGCCATTGGTGAGGTCTTGTTCTGCCATGCAACGCCGCGGAACGATACGGAGATCTTCACGCGCTTGACGCCCGACGAGCACCTTCGTCCCGTGTTCGAGGGGCTCCACGTGGATCTCGTGGTATGCGGGCATACTCATATGCAGCACGATCGGACCATTGCCGGCCTTCGTATCGTGAACGCGGGGAGCGTCGGGATGCCATTTGGTACGACGGGTGCGAATTGGCTCGTGCTGGGTCCGGACGTCCAATTTCGACATACCTCGTATGATTTGGAGGACGCAGCTCGACGCGTCCGGCAGTCGGACTACCCGCAAGCCGAGGAGTTTGCGGGCCGCGATATTCTCAACCCGCGCGCTGAAGCCGAGATGCTCGAGGCCCTTGGGAAGGCCGAACTGCGATAGCGAGGGGCTCGCGCATTCGCGTCCCTCGAACCATCTTGAGTCCCTCTAATGGTGGGGTGGCGGCGGTGACGATAACCATCGAATTCATCACCAACCTCGCAAAGTCCCGAATCTCGCCGTGAAGACTCGTACTGACATGCCAAGCGATGGGGACGCCGTACCTGAGGGGGTTCGCTCCAACCCCCTCCTCACCGAGAGTCCGCTTCCCTACGGAGCGCCGCCGTTTGATCTGATTGGCGATGAGCACTATCAACCCGCGATCGAAGAGGGCATGCGGCAGCAGCTCGATGAGATCGAAGCGATCGCGCGACAGAGCGAATCCCCAACGTTCGCCAATACCATAGAGCGGATGGAGGGGTCCGGCCGGCTCCTGGCGCGTGCCGCCGGCACGTTCTTCTCGATTGCCCAGGCGAATACGAACGACACGCTGCAGCGCGTGCGAGCCCAAGTGGCCCCCAAGCTCGCCGCCCACAGCGATGCCATCTTTCTCGACGCGCGCCTCTTTGCCCGCATCAAGGCCGTGTTCGATCGGCGTGCCACCCTGGGTTTGGATGCGGATCAGCAGTTCCTGGTCGAACGGTACTACCGCGACTTTGTACGCGCGGGCGCGCTGCTGTCTGACGAAGACAAGGTGACCCTCCGGGCACTCAATCAAGAGGAATCCACACTGACGACGGACTTTCGGGATAAGCTGCTCAAGGCCACCAACGAGGCCGGGGTGGTGGTCGAGGACCGCGATCAGCTGGCCGGGCTCGAGGACGGCGAGTTGGCGGCGGCCGCCCGGGCGGCCGCCGAGCGCAATCTGGAGGGGAAGTGGGTCGTGTCATTGCGAAACACCACGCAACAGCCGGTGCTGGCGTCGCTCCAGAACCGCGACCTGCGACGGCGCATTCTGGAGGCCTCCATGGCCCGGGGCCGGACGCCGGGTGAGACGGATCTTCGGGCTGGCGTCAGGCGTCTGGCGGCGCTTCGCGCTCAGCGCGCCACGCTGCTTGGCTTTGCGACCCACGCCGCCTATGTGTTGGACGATCAGATGGCCAAGACGCCGGAGGCCGCTCAACAGCTACTCACGAACATGGTGCCGGCGGCAACCGCCCGGGCACGCCGTGAAGTGGCTGCGATGCAGGAGATCATGGACCGCGAGAACGGCGGATCGAACCTCGAGGCCTGGGACTGGCAGTTCTATGCCGAGAAGGTGCGCAAGGCGCAATATGACCTCGAGGAGGCACATACCCGGCCGTACTTCGAAGTGCAACGCGTCCTCCGCGACGGCGTGTTCTTCGCCGCCAACCTCCTGTACGGCCTCACGTTCTCCGAATGCACCGATATTCCGGTCTACCATCCCGACGTTCGGGTCTTTGAGGTCCTCGACGCGGATGACTCCCCACTCGCCCTCTTCTACGTGGATCTCTTCGCCCGCTCAAATAAGAGCGGAGGGGCATGGATGGGGTCGTTCGTCCGCCAGTGCGGCCTGCTCCAGAGGAAACCGGTCCTCTACAACGTGTGCAATTTCACCAAACCGGCTGACGGACAGCCGGCCCTCCTGAGCTTCGACGACGTGAACACCATGTTTCACGAGTTTGGGCACGCGTTGCACGGACTGTGTTCAGATGTTCGGTACCCCACCGTGGCGAGTACGAATGTTCCGCGTGACTTCGTGGAGTTCCCCTCGCAGTTCAATGAGCATTGGGCGCTGGAGCCGTCGGTGCTTCGCAACTACGCCAAACATTACGAAACCGGTGAGACCATCCCGCCAGCCCTGGTCGACAAAATCGAGAAGGCCAAACGATTCAATCAGGGGTACGCGACGACCGAGTATCTTGCGGCCGCGCTCCTAGATCTCGCCTGGCACACCCGGTCCGGCGAGGCCGAGGATCCCGACGTCGAGGCCTTCGAGTGTCAAACGCTATCGAGGTTCGGGGTTGATCTTCCCCAGGTTCCGCCCCGCTATCGCACGACCTACTTCGCCCACATCTGGCCCGGCGGTTACTCGGCCGGGTACTACGCCTACCTGTGGAGCGAAGTACTCGACCACGACACGTACCACTGGTTTCAGGAGAACGGCGGCATGACGCGCGCGAATGGGCAACGCTTCCGGGAGATGATCCTGTCGCGCGGCGGCACCCGGGATGCGGCTGAGCTGTACCGGCAGTTCCGCGGGCGCGACCCGAGTGTCGAGCCGCTGCTCGAGGAGCGGGGTTTGAGATCGTCAGCCGATGGTGTGGCATAGTTGGACCGCGCTCGTTGGATGGCAGGCGGAACGCAGGGCCTGGAGAATGCGGCCTCCGCCGATTGGGCTGGGGTGGATGTGCTCGATGTCAAATCGGCCTCGGCGGGCTAAGCCGCCTTTTGAACAGGATGCACGCCCGGTACCCCGCACTCGAACGGCGCCGGTCTACGGCGTCGGACCGTTGGCCACCTGGCGCACGGTCTCTTCGGCGCTCAGGAACGCTTCGACACACGCGCGGTCGTAGAGCACGCCGGCGCTCTCACGAAGATGGGCTAGGCCCGCGTCCAGCGCCCACGCGGCTTTGTACGGGCGACTGGACGTCAACGCATCGAATACGTCCGCGACGGCCACGATGCGGCCGACGAGCGGAATCTCGTCACCACGGAGCGCGCGGGGGTACCCTGATCCATCCAACCGCTCATGATGGGTGAGCGCGATAACCGCGCCCAGTCGCAGGATCTCTCCGCGGCATTCCCCTAGGATCTCGTGACCGATCTCGGCGTGTTTCTGCATGGCGCGGAACTCGTCCTCGGTGAGCGAGGACGGCTTGAGGAGGATGTGATCCGGCACGCCGATCTTCCCCACGTCGTGCAGGGGCGCCGCTTTGTACACCTTATGAGGATCGAGCCCCATATCCAGGTCGATGCGCTCGGCGATCAAGCGCGCATAAGTGGCCATGCGCTCGATGTGGTCGCCGGTCTCCCAGTCTCGGTACTCCATGGCGCGCGCCAGACTGAGAATCGTCTCTTCTTCGCGTGCCATGATCTCCGCCGTGGCGATCGCGACTTCTGACTGCAGCCACTCGGCACGCCGCTCAGCGGAGCGCTGGCCCTCCCGTAACGCCAACATGTTCCGGACGCGGATGCGTACCTCGTCGCGGTCGATCGGCTTGCTCACGAATTCGCTGGCCCCCGCGGCGAGGGCGGCGTTGCGGGTAGAGCGCTGGTTGTCCGCCGTGATCATGATGATAGGGATCTGCGGTTCGGGGTACTCCCGGCGGAACCGCTCGATTAGCTCGACGCCGTTCACGTCCGGCATCTGATAGTCGGTGATCAACAAGTCCGGCATCCGATCACCCACCACTTGGAGGACGTCCTGTGGGTGCGTGAAGACGCGCACTTCCGTCGTGCCCAACTCCATGACGACGCGGGCGACGTAGTCGGCGATGAGGTGCTCATCGTCTAGCACCACGACATCGAAACGATGTCGAGCGGATTGCCGCGGTGTGTGCGGATCTGCACCCGAGTCGGGGATCGTCAGGTCGATCGTCATGAAGATACCCGCTTGATCACGTTCAAAATGCCGTCGTCAGCTGCAACGCAAAGTGGTTCTGCGCGGGGAAGGCGCCGTCGAACATGGTGCGCTGCCAGTCCGCCTTGGCGAGCACCTGCCGGCTCACGCGATATCCCAGCGCGAATTCGGTGCGATAGGTGGTGTTGTCCCACGCCGCGCGGTCACCGGTTGGCGACGAAATGTCCCCAAAGACCATCCCTCCCGCGCGGCCGGCCACATACCATCCCGGCAGGAAGTCGAAGCGCCCTTCCACGTACCCCGCTATGGCCTCCAGGGCATCGGTCACGAGCGGGGTTTCCCAGCGTCCCGCAAACACTTCGGAGAAGAAGAGCCAACCGCCGTTCGCGTATTCGAGATCGACGCCGATCACCGATTGGTCGTAGTCACCGGGGTCAGCGGCGTACGGCAACTGTCCGTCCGAACCGGGGACGGGCTCTGAGAGATACGGACCGTGACCGCCGGAGACGCCGATCCGAAATCCACTGAACGGTGCGACGCCCACGCGTGCGAGCACCTGCGAGCCGGAGACGAAACGGCTCTTGACCGGATTGGATATCGATCCGGGCGTGATGCCCACCGAGTACTGGAAGATGCCGAATTCGCCAAACAGCTCCCACTGGATGTTCCAGCAACCGTCGTAGAGGAAGGGAACCCCGATACCGGGCTCGCCCCCACTGGCCAGCAGCTGCGCCGCGGTGCTCGTGCCCTCGCCGTCCAGGTTCGTTCGGAAATGCCAGAGCAGCGGGACGCCTACCAAGGGGTTGGAGTTGAAGTAGGTACCTCGCAGCGAAAAACTCCCGATCAGACTCGGTGCCAGGCCGAGACGGCTGTTGAGCCAGGGTTGACCCGCCAGCTCATTGATGACGGCGTAGGCCCCGTTGATGCGGGGCGAGGCGTCTACATCGTACAGGAACTCCGTAAAGACGCCGATGTTTTCCGTCACCCAGCTTCGTGCGAACAGCCGCACCCGTACGGGGTGAAACGGATTGTCCTGCCGAAAATTCGCGTTGAGATCGAGTGAGTCTCGTCCCACCATAGCGAGCAGGTCGACCTGACCGGAGAACTCGATCTGGGCGGCGGCGGGGGCAGGCGCCAACACGAGGACGCCCGGCACCAGGAAATGAGCCAGCGCGGACGTCTTGCGCCCGCTCCTCATGCGGACAACAACTCCGCGTGGGACACGTCCGCCTTCTTCTCCTTGGGCCCCTCTCTCCGCGGAAGGACGATGACGAAACACGTTCCCTCCCGAGAGGATCTGACATCGATGGTTCCCCCGTGCTGGGTCACGACGTTGCGCGCGATGGCCAGACCCAGGCCCGTACCTTCCTTCTTGCCGTGGGACACGAACGGCTCGAAGAGGTGGTCCAGAATCGCTTCCGGGATTCCCGGGCCGTTGTCCTCGACTTCGATCGTGAGCGAGTCCCCAAAGGCTCTGGAGCGGACGTCGATGGTGCCCGAACGTGAGATCGCCGCCGCGGCGTTGCGAATGAGGTTCTCCATGACGCGTCCCAGGCGATAGCTGTCGATGGCCCACTCGCCGGCGTAGCCGTGGTGGACCGTCAGGCGGATGTCACGGCGTTCCAGATCCGCGCGCAACCCGGAGACGGTGTTCTCCAGGAAACCGTCGATGCGCACGTCGGTGGGATCGAGCAGGGCCTCGCCCCGGGCGAACTCGACGATTTCCTGCTTCATTCGCTGCAAGCGGTCCAGCTCGTTCTCGATCGCCTCGAGATACACCTCCCGCTGGTTGATATCGCCGTCGTCCATGCGCAGCAGCCCGATCGCGCTGGCGATGGTGGTGAGGGGCTGAGCCAGGTCATGCGCAACGGCGCTCGCGGCTTGACCGATAGCGCCCAGACGCTCCGCACGGATCAGGTCCGAGTGGGCCTCCTTCAACGAAACGCGCATCTCGTCGAACGCTTTGGCCAGCCGGCCGATCTCGTCGTCCCGCACCGGCGTGATCGGCCGGTCCAGATTGCCGTGCGCCAACCATTCTGTGTCGTCCAAGAGGCGGTCGACCGGGACCGTGATGCCGCGCGAGAACACGCCGCTCATGAACGACGTGAGTAGGAGGCCGAGGAGGAAGATGACGATGAGCGCGGCCCGCAACGTTTTGGATGGCTCGAGGGCCTCGTCATACGAACCCAGGAGAATGGCGGAGCCCAGCTTCTCGCCTCGGCTCGACGCGAGCGGGGAGACGGCCGTGAAGAACCGCTCGGCATCGAGTTCTGCGGTCCGAAGACTGTCCCCGATGGCGTTCGCGCGGCGGATGAGATCGGCTTTGGCCTGCTCGGACAGCGCCTGGGCCTGCCGGCCGAACACGATGTGTTTGCCGATTAGCAGTGCGACGGGCCGGCCGGCGCCGTTCTCCAGGGCCGTAACGCTCGCGGCGTCGACGGGCTGGCCGGTTACGAGAACCCCTAGTGGCGAGTCGCCGAAGAGGATCGAGCTGGCCGCCACGTCATTTAGCACGTCGCCATCTCGCCACAGATCTCCCGTGTCGTAGTACAGGGCCTCCTCGAGCAGCATCCCGGCGTCGCGGAGTCGGGCCGTCGGAGCGCCTCGGGTCGCAACGAGCACGGATCCATCGAGCGTCATGACGGCGGACCACCCGGGCCAGTTGTTCGGTATCACCTCCGCCAGCGTCTCGCTTACGGTCGCGGGATCACCCGTTTCAACCGCCGCCCGCAATCGCGTGTCCATCGCGACCTGTGCCGTCTCCGCGATCCGCGACTCGATCTGTCGCGTTCGCATCTGTTCGGCGACCTGCGACGCGAATGACAGACTCAGTTCCAGATGCTCGCGAATGTTTGCGCGGAAGGAGACGTCGACCAGGATGACGACGCTAGCGAGCGTGATCGCGGATGCCGTGCCGGACCACAGGAGGAAGCGCTCGCGCAGTGGAAGGCGCGTCATCGGCTCGAACGGAGCTGGAAGTCGACGCGGCGCTCCTCGCCGTCACGGAGGTCGACAACGGTCGTGTCCGCGCCGGCATCGGGATGCCAGGCGATGGCGCGGTACGCCGCGGCCGGAATGCCCGTCAGGCGATAGCTGCCGTCGCGCCCGATCCTCGTCGCGTACGGGGTATCCAACACCAGGATCACCCCCGCCATCTCGGCGTGGATGTCGCAAAACAGACGGACGACGCCGGTGTTCTCAAACCGGTGCGTCTTGGTGACGCCGGGTCCGTAGCGGCCCAGCGAAAACCGGTTCCCTGACGACAGCGAGAAGATGTTGTGGAAGACGTCGTCGTCATTGGGGAACTGCACGGCGGAGGCCACCTGCGCCACGGACACGTGAGGTACAATGGTCCGGTCGTGCTGAATGATCCGGACCGGGTCGCCGACGCTGGTTTGCGGCGTTCCATCAACCGGCTCCAGATACACGACGGCGTCCTCAGTCCCCCCGGCGACGCCGGGTTCTTGGGGCGGCCGATACCGGCGCCGGGCGTAGGGGCTCAGAGACGGTGGGGGCCGGTCGGGCGAAGCGGACACGGCGACTTGTCCGAAGACGATGGCCACGCGGGATGCGGTGCCGGCGGATACGCGCGTTTCGCCGGACCGGGGCGTGAAAGACTCCCCGGACCAACCGGTCGCAAGGACCGTGAGGACCGTGAACACGAAGAGTTTGCTCATCAATATTCAGCTATCACGGACGGCGGATTTTTTTGTGGACGAGTGGGTCTGAGGAGCAAGATGCGGGCCCCCATGGACTTGGGTCCCGATAACAGCTCGCTGCTTCCTTTGGAATGACGGGTCCATTGCGAGAATTCGCCGTCGTGCAGCCTAGAGTGGCCCGGGGGACGGCTTTCATCTGTGATGTAGCTTCCATTTGGAAGCAATTCTTGGGGGGGGGAGCGTTCCGGCAATCGGCCAATGGGGTGGCAGATAGCCGGTGGGAGGAGTGGGGGCCCTGGCGTACCACCGCGCCTGGCAGATTCCGGCGGGACCGCAGGACGCGAATGGAATGGCAACGCGCCTACGTGATCTTGCCAGCCCTTCGCAGCACGCTCAACAAGGTGACCTTATATGCCGTGCCGTCCGGTGCGTGAACGGCAGGCGTGCGCACCTGCGTGAACGCCGACCGAAGATATCCATCCCATAGCCGCTGCTCTGCCGCCTTGCGTCCGTGGTCGGTCTCCGACGATGAGTCGTACTTCGTGTGAATGCGCTGCGGGGCATAGCGCTGACCAACCGCGCGGATCTCGGTCTCTAACGCGCTCAGACTGGAGAACGTCCGCGTCTTGAGCGCCATGAGTTCGATGAACATATCGCGCCCCATGAGGGCGGTGATGTCATAGTGTCCCTGCTCATGTCGAAGGAGGTCCGCTTGCGCCGGTTGCGGCCAGCCGTTGATCCGCTGCTTCTTGGCCCAACTCTGACTGCGCAATAGTTGAATCGTGACGGTCACGTTGTCTGCCAGACGGGCGCCGTAGCTCCCCGTGGTGTAGCCGTAGTTCAAATTTGCGTTGGTTTCGATATGCGCGTCGAGACTCGCCCCCGCGGGCACCTGACCCGTAAAGTCGGACCACTGGACCCGATGAGTTCTGTTGAGTAGGCGTGATGCCATCTTCCCCGCGTCTCCTTCTCGTGTTTCAACCCGTCAAGTACCCGCCGGCTCGGCCCAAAGTAGAGCCGGGGTGGAAGGCCGTCCAGAGGCGCCGGAGGTTTCGTTCCCTCGATGCACGTTCGCGCTCACCGCGGTTCGGGCATGGCCGGCCCCGAGCCAACAGGCGACCGACGGCGAACACAATGACGTCTGGCTCCCGTATCGACCGGTATTTTCAAGCGCTCGTCGAGGCGGTGTCCCACCACATTGGCCGGACACGGCGGCGGGACTCGACGCGGCATTTGTGGCGTCTGATCCTGATGAGAGCGTTGGGATGTTCGAGAAGGTGATGTCGGGACATCGAGCTGGTGACCCAGCCGTTTCTTCTGGACCTGCCGGCCGCCCGCGAGTTCGCGCCCGTGCACATCAGCGCAACACCCATGTCGGCGGGGCTCCAGGCAGCGGCGCCCGAGGTGCGGGAGGGTCATTCAGGATATCGTCGAGCTGGATGGATTTGCGTATTTCCATAGCATCCGAGTACCGTTCGAGACGCATCTCATCAGGATCATTAAACCTTCGGCTTGAGGATGGCGTACCACGCATGTCCAAGAACACTGAGCCGGTCGCTTGTCTCCCAAACATCGGTGCCACGGTCGCACGTCGCCTCCATGACATCGGCGTGCGTACCCGGGGCGATCTCGAGACCATCGGAGCCGTGGAAGCTTATCGGCGCATATGTGCCCGCAATCCCGGCAAGACGATGCCCGTATGCTACTATCTCTACTCGCTCGAGGGCGCCCTTCGCGGGAAGCATTGGGACGCACTGGGTGAATCCGTCAAGCGGTCGTTGCTGGAGCGGGCCAAGCTCGATGCACGTAAGGGACGGCGCCCGGCGACGGCAAAGCGTTGACGCCACCGTGGTGGTTCCGCCGATAGGTAAAAAAGCAGCGGGGTGCACCGGTGATCGAGGAACTGCACAACGCTTTTCTCACTGCCGCCGTCGTCCCGCGGGTGGCACGCATCCGGAACGCTCGACCGCGCGCGGATGAACTCCTCCGCGCTCGTCCGGATCTGCCCACGGAGAGCATCTTCTGCGCGTCAGTCATGGGTCACGATGTAACCGTGCGACGGATGCTCGATCAGGATCCGGCGCTCGCCGCGGCCACCGAGGGCCGTTACCATTGGGATCCCCTCACGTATCTGTGTTTTCCCGGTACCTGCGTCTCGATCGCGATCGTTCTCATCGCCTGGTGCGGACCGCCGAGGTATTGCTCGACGCCGGAGCCGGCGCGTCTCCGCGTGGCGGCCCCCCTTTTTGTCCGGATATGACGCGGTGGATTCCTTGCTCCGGCACGCCGGCGCCGGTGTTGACCGCGGCGGATAGCGGCGTACCGTATCTCGTGCCGATGAACGCCGCTCACGACTATTCGCATCTGGTCTCGCGCTCATGACGCCATCGAAGCCCGTACTCCGCTCTCACCCTGTCGCCGCGGGCGCCATGATCTTGGCCTTGCTGGGCTGCGGGGACGATCTGGCATCGTGCCTCGACGTTGGGTATCTCGATTTCACCGGGAGCGCCCCGTATTTCGTCGCGGAGGGGCTCGATCTGTTTGGACACTTCTCGACCTGCGTCGAGGGGACGTCGTTCGCGACGAGCAACCAGCTGATCGACGCCCTGGCCGCTGGCCGAATCGACTACGTGGCCGCCGCCAGTGCGGCTCCCGCGCTGGCCCTGCACGCGCAGGCGCCCGACCGCTTCTTTCTGACCTCCGCCAGCGAGGTCTCCCCGGATCTTCCGTTTGACGCGATCCTGGTCAGAGACACGTCGTCGATCACCGATCTCGAGGACCTGGTCGGGACGCGCATTGCCGTGTTCCCGGGGACGACCAACACGGCGCTGCTGCGCCATTTCCTGGCCGAGCGCGGCGTGGAGGCCGCATCGATCACGTTCGTGCAGACCCCCCCGGCGAGCCAGCTCGCCAGCCTCCGCTCGGGTGTGGTCGACGCCGCGCACGTTTCCGAACCCACGTGGACCATCGGTCTGCAGGACCCGACCCTCCGGCAGCTGTTCGGCACCGTGTACGGTGCGCAGCTGGCTCCCAATCCTCAGGGTGTCTCCCTGTTGAGCCGCGCCGCGCTCCGGCGCGATCCGACCGGGGCGAGGAATCTCGTCGCGGCGTTCGATTCCGCCCTGGCGTTCATGCGGGGCAACCCCGACTCGACGCGCGCCATGTTGCGGAGTCACTTCACCCTTCCGGGGGATGCGGTTGGGCAGATGCACCTCTCATACATGCGGCCGCACGATGCGATCGATTGGGACGCGGTGCGGGCCTATGTCGGCCTCCTTCAGGAGGTTGGTGAACTGTCCACCACACCGGACATCGCGGCGCTTCGTTTGCCGGACGCCCAGTAGCTCGTGGCGGACGTCGTAGCTGGCGTGCGCGATGTCGGGTTTCGCTACGCGACGGATGGCCCATGGATTCTGCGCGACATCTCGCTCGATCTGACCGAAGGAAAGATCACGGCCGTGCTCGGTCCCAATGGGGCGGGGAAGAGCACGCTCGCTCGGCTGCTAATGGGGGAGTCGGAGGCACAGGCCGGACGGGTCGACATGCAGTGCCCGCCGGACCGCCGGATCATGCGGTACCAGGTCTTTGACAAGAATCTGTTACCGTGGTATTCGGTCGAACGGAACCTGGCCCTGTGCGGCGGGAACGAAACCGGCGATGCCCTTGCGCCGTGGATCGAGCTGGCCGGTCTCGAGCAATGGCATCGGGGACCGGTGCGCGATCTGTCCGGCGGTCAGCGGCAGATCCTCTCCATCCTCGCCGTGCTGTCCCTCCGCCCGCTGCTGCTCATTCTCGATGAACCGTTCAGCGCGATCGATCCCGGTCGGACGCCGAGGTTTTGGCACCTGTTGCGCGGTTGGACCGCGGACCATCGTGCCGCGGTCATGGTCATCACCCACAACGTCGATGAAGCCGTCGCGCTGGGGGATGACGTGGCGGTGTTGCGCGGCCCGCCGGTCAATCGCATCACCGTCGAGCCGGTCGATCGGCGCGCGTTCCCCACCGGTGCGTTCGCACCCGAGGCGCTGACGCCGTTTCGGGAGCGGGTGCTGCGGCGACTCTATGCGCCGGTGGACTGACATGCGCTATGTCTGGCCGGCGCTCGGATGGCTGGCGTGTCTTGCGGTCTGGCAGATCCTGGCGGACGGGATCGTGCGCGATCCCGTTCTCATGCCGGGCTCGATCACCATTCTCTCCACGGCCGTTGGGACCGCGTTCGATCCGCAGTTCTGGACGCACCTGCTGGCGACGCTGAGCGAGACTGCGGTGGCGACTGCCGTGTCCCTGACGATCGGCGGACCGGTCGGCCTGCTGTTGGGCACATTTCAGGTGTTGAGGCGGATGTTCGAGGCGCCGATCGATGGCCTCCGGTCCATACCGGCAACGGCGTTGTTTCCGCTCATGCTGCTGGTCTTTGGGGTGGGAGCGTCCACGCGCATCGGCATCGCGGTGTTCGGGGCCACCTTCCTGTCGATCGTCACCGTGATGTACGGGGCCGCCGCGGTGGACCAGGATCGCTTGCGCCACGCGCGGCGTGCGGGTTTCAGCGCATGGGCGATGATGCGCCACATCGTAGCCTGGGAGGCGCTCCCGTCGCTCCTGGCGGCCAGTCGGCTGGCTATCTCGGCCAGCCTGGTCCTGGTGGTCGTGGCGGAGATGTACATTGGCGCGAACCGCGGGCTGGGGTACTTGGTGACCTATTATCAGGCGCGATACGCCACGCCCGAGATGTACGCCGTCATCGTGTTGACGGGTGCGGCCGGATACGTGGCCAATCGCGTGTTCAAGCTGGGAGAGACGGTGGCGCAGCGGCGGACGGCGGTGCTGCGGACTGGTGCATAGGGGGCGCGAGCGGTCAACCTTCCGGCCATGGGCGGTATGCGTCCCCCGCCGGTACCCGGTCGATGATGGTGCGATCGTTCTGGCCTACAGCAGTCCTGAGGGCCCGTATAGCGCGTTTGAAGACCTGGAGCCAGGAGAGATCACCGGGCAACTGTCTCTGCGGTTTGAGTCGTCACAGGTGAACGCCACGCGCGTGAGTCGTTGACGCCTGCGCGTCCGGCACGTGTCAGACCGTGACTGCTAGGTCGGTTCGTTAGCTGCGGTCATGAACGAGGTTCTGGAGCGTTCTGGGCAGATGACGCATCGCAACCTCTGTATAACGGTCGCTTTGCCACAGAGCACACAGAGTTGGCTTTGCGAAGCGAACTGATAGTCCCCGCGTTCGCCCTTGTCTGACATCGCACTCATCATCCAGGGGAGGTCACAGAGAAACCGCATAACGGAAGCTGGGATCGTCGCGGCAACTTGGGGGCGGTACGCAGGCGAATCCCCTCTGTGCCCTCTGTGGCAAAAAACGAACCGCGTTCTTCCTCATTAGTTGGGTCCTCGGCGTACAACCTCCAGGGTTATCTATCGGCCCCCGTCCGCAAGCCGTTCGTCTCCGGCCTTGCGGGAACCAGGTCCAGCAACCGGTGGCCGCGATCCTGGCGAATTTCGCCCCGCGTGACCGGGATAGGCGCGCTGAACGTTGGGCCGTTGTACACGAACGTGTGATACTCGCCGCGTTCACCGCATGGATCGATGTCGCTCCGACCCGCCACCGCTCTCACGAACTCTCGGTCGATCTCCCGCCCGAAGAGATCTCCCGCGCCCTGTTTCTCGTCTACACTCACGACAATCGCGTGAAATCCGCGCAGGACGGATTCGCGCACGACGTCGATAGGCTCCATGCCCCAAAGGGGCTCGATGTGATCGAGCTCGGCTCCGCGCACGCGCTCCTCGTACCACGCACACACGTCGGCCAGATGCACGTTGCCGAACACCACGCCCCTGGCGCCACGCTCGACAAGCGTTTCCAGGGTGTTCAGGAACACCGGTTCGTACGACTGCTCACCGGTGGCCGCGCTGATGTATTCCAGCCCGCAGGCCGCGGCCTGCGCGGCGATCAGCGGTTCGCGTACGCCGTGGAATGCGACGCGGCCCGAGATGCCGTCGTAGATGTTGACCAGAAATCGTACGTCCAATCCGTCCCGCCGCGCGCGATCCAGTGCCAGATTGGAATCCTTCCCGCCGCTACTCATCAACGCGTATACCACATCCCCTCCGATCGACGGCGTCGTCCAAGATGGCGTTCCGGAATCTGGTCACTTGGGTGAGCGTTGGGTACCGGTTCGCGCGATTTCGTACCTCGATGCACGTATTCGATGGCGAGCGCGCGCTCGCCGGGCGATACACTCGATCCGTCACTATCGGAGCCTGGGTTCGAACGTGCTCGCCCGTATCCATTCGGCCGCGGTGTCGGGGATCGATGCGTACGTTGTTGACGTCGAGACGGACATCGCCAACGGCCTGCCTTCGTTTGCGACGGTGGGACTACCGCAAGGCGCCATCAAGGAGGGCAGGGAACGCGTCACGTCCGCCATCACCAACTGCGGATTCGACTTTCCGCTGCGGCGCATCACGGTCAACCTCGCGCCGGCCGATGTCCGTAAGGACGGATCTGCGTTCGACCTCCCCATTGCGCTCGGTGTGCTCGCGGCTACGGGACAGATGGACAAGCATGCACCGGATCGCGTCAGTCCCAGATCGCTCGAGGAGTACGTGGTGGTGGGCGAACTCGGCCTGGAGGGCGACCTGCGCCCGGTCCGGGGGGCCCTGTGTATCGCCGCCGGCGCGCGCGCCGCGGGGTATCGCGGCCTGGTCGTGCCTGAGGAGAACCTGCCGGAAGCCGCGGTCGTCCATGGTATCGACGTGCTGGGTGCGCGAGGGCTCCCGGAGGTCGCCGCGTTCTTTGCCGGTGCGGATACGCTGGCCACGCCCACTCCGCAGAAGGCCGGCCCCTCCATGAACGGCGGCAACGGTGTCGACTTCGGTGAAGTGCGCGGGCAGGCGCATGCCAAGCGCGCACTCGAGGTGGCGGCCGCCGGGGAACACAACGTGCTGATGGTCGGGCCACCGGGATCGGGTAAAACCATGCTCGCGCGGCGGCTGCCCACCATCCTGCCGGCCATGACGGTGGACGAGGCGCTCGAGACTACCAAGATCCACAGCGTCGCCGGTCTCATCCCGCCCGGTGGAGGGCTGATGGCCGCGCGCCCGTTTCGCGCTCCGCATCATACCGTGAGTGACGCGGGGCTGATCGGCGGCGGTTCGTATCCGCGTCCCGGAGAGGTGAGCCTCGCGCACGGCGGTGTCTTGTTCCTCGATGAACTGCCGGAGTTTCGCAAGAACGTGCTCGAAGTGCTGCGCCAGCCCCTCGAGGACGGCTGTGTCACCATCGCGCGCGCCGCCGTTTCGCTGGCGTACCCCGCGCGATTCATGCTCGCGGCCGCGATGAACCCTTGTCCCTGCGGATACGCGAGTGATCCGGGCCGGACATGCTCGTGCACGCCGATGACGATCGATCGCTACCACGCGCGCCTCTCTGGGCCGCTGCTCGATCGTATCGATCTGCACGTCGACGTTCCCGCCGTCCCCCACCGCGACCTCGCCGGCAAGGGGGCCGGCGAGCCGAGCGAAGCGATCCGCGCGCGCGTCGAGCGCGCGCGGGAGCGGCAGTTGGAGCGGTTTGCCAAGCGCCCCGGTGTCTATGCCAACGCGCACATGGGACCAGCGGATTTGCGAAAACATTGCGCGATGGATGCCGCCGGTCAGGCGCTGATCTCGAGCGCGTTGACGCGCCTCAATCTCTCCGCGCGCGCGTATCACCGAATTCTCCGCGTAGCCCGGACCATCGCGGACCTGGACGGGGCAGAGCATCTCCAGGCCGTGCACCTCGGTGAGGCAATCCAATATCGGAGCATGGAGCGAGGACCCCGCCCCTGAGTGCCCAGCCTGAGGCCCCAGTCACATCCAGGTAACGAACGCGGCAGCCCCCCTTGATTTCTCCATGTTGTTAGATAGTTATCTAACCATGTACATCGGACCTGCCGCACCTGGCGAATTGGCCCCGGGCCAGTTCGAGCGCATCGCCAAGGCGCTCGCCGATCCCAGGCGTTTCGCCGTGCTGCAGACCATCGCCGCCTCCCAGCACGAGTGCGCCTACCAGAAACTGTGCAACCAGTTTCCGGTCACCAAGGCCACGATCTCCCATCATTTGCGGGAGTTGGTGCACGCTGGGTTGGTTGAAACGGTGCGCGAGGGGCAGTTCGTCCACACCCGTGTGTGTCCCGGGGTCATCCAGGCCTACGCGGACGAGCTGGTCCGTCGAGCCGGCGGCCGGTTGATGCAGGGCCCCGCGCCTGTGGAGGTGGAGGAGGACGAGGGGTAGGTCCGTCCTAGTTGCCGGGGTTCTTGCGCATCCATAGTGAAGGCCTTGAAATCCCGGTTCGCAGGTCATAAAGCACCAGAAGTACGTGAACAGCCAGTACTTAGTATCACTTGTATAACAGTTTTATAACTGTCATACCCATGAACACGGGAGATCGTCTTTTTATGACGCGTTCCACCAACAACAATACCCGAGTCGCCGTCCGCTCCGTGGTGCTGCTCGGGACCATCATAGTGATTGGCGGCGGACTCGCCGCATGGAAGCAAGCGACCGCGGAAGAAGCCGACGCCGCGGCGGCCAACCAGCCTGAACCCACCGAAGTCGTTCGCGTCGACACGGCAACGCAGCGCGAACACCGCGGGACGACGACGTCCATCGGAACCGTGCTCGCGACGCGTTCCATCACGCTCCGCAACGAACTCGCAGGGACGGTGAAGTACGTCCGTCTCACGCCCGGTCAGGTCGTCGAGACCGGCGCGCTGCTCGTGGCCCTCGACGTGTCTGTCGAAGAGGCCGAGCTGAAGGCCCTTCATGCTCGTGCGGAGTTGGCGGAAACCACCTACAAGCGCCTCGAACGGTTGGCTGAGCGCCAGGCGGTTTCCGCGATCGAAGTGGATCAGGGTCGAGCCGAGCGGGATGTTGTGCACGCGGAGATCGAGCGCGTTCGGGCCACTATTGCGCGCAAGACCATACGGGCGCCGTTCCGCGCTCGTGTAGGCATTGCTGATGTGCACGAAGGCCAGTTTCTGGACGCCGGCACGCTGCTGACGACGCTCCAGGGCGTTGCCGCGGCCGTGCATGTCGACTTTTCGGTGGCCCAAGCGGTGGCCGCTCAGCTCCGGGCCGGTGACGTCGTGCAAGTTGCCGCCGCGAACGATGCGCCGTCTCGTCCTGCCCGAATCGTGGCCGTCGACGCGCGTATCGATCCCACCACTCGCAGCGCCATGGTCCGCGCAAGGATCGAGGACGCGGATGATGCCCTGACACCCGGCGGATCCGTGCGTGTTCGGGTCCCGGTGGGCGAGCCGCAGGTTGCGGTGCTGGTGTCGGTGAGTGCGCTCCGCAAGGGGCCGGCCGGCGATCACGTCTTCATCCTGGAAACGGCGGAGAATGGTCAGACGCGTGCGCATTTGCGGCAGGTGCAGGCGGGTCCGGTGTTGGGAGAACGCGTGGTCGTCCTGAGCGGTCTCGAACCCGGTGAGCGCGTGGCGGCCTCCGGATCGTTCAAGCTCCGTGAAGGCGTGTTGGTGAACGTGGCGGACCATGCCGCCGCCGGCGGATCGAGGTGACCGGCATGAGATCGTTTACCGACACGTTCATCAAACACCCGGTGCTCGCGGTGGTCGTCAACCTGGTCATCGTCCTGGTCGGGTGGCGGGCGCTCACGAGCCTGCCGGTGCAACAGTATCCGCAGATCGAAAGCTCCTCGGTCGTCATCACGACCGTTTACTATGGCGCGAGTGCCGAGACGGTGCGGGGGTTCCTCACCACGCCGATCGAGCGCGCGGTCGCCGCGATCGGCGGGGTCGATCACATCGAGTCGACCAGTCGCGCGGGCGTCAGTACGATCACGGTGCGGCTCAAGCTGAATCACAGCAGCACGGCGGCCCTGGCGGAAGTGACGGCCCGTCTGCAACAGGTGCGCTCGGAACTCCCGCCGGAGGCAGAGCCTCCGGCCGTCGAGGTCCAGCGTGCGGACCGGCCGTACGCGACGTTTTACCTGAGCTTCACGTCATCGGAACGCGACGCGCCCGGGGTCACCGACTGGCTCATGCGCACGCTACAGCCCCAACTGGCCACGTTGCCCGGCGTGCAGCGGGTCTCCATCGAAGGTGGCCAGCAGCTGGCGATGCGGGTCTGGATCGAACCCGATCGGTTGGCGTCGTACAACCTCTCTCCGGGGGACGTGCAGGCCGCGCTGCAACGCAACAACTATTTGGCCGCGGTCGGACAGACGAAGAACGATCTCATCCAGGTCAACCTGCTGGCGAACACGGATCTGCGATCGACCGAGGAGTTTGAGGACCTGGTCGTGGCCGAGCGGGACGGAGCCATCGTGCGGCTCAGCGACGTGGCACGCGTCGAGTTGGGCGCCGAAGAGGCGACCCTCATGGCCAAATACAATGAGAAAGAGGCCGTCTATCTGGGCGTGTGGCCCCTGATCGGCACGAACGAGATCGATGTCGCGCACGGGCTCTACCAAGAAATGAATCGCCTGCGACCCACGTTGCCGCCGGACATCGACATGCAGATGGCGTATGACGGCACCGTGTTCATGCAGGATGCCTTGACCGAGATCACCAAGACGCTCGCCGAAACCATGATGATCGTCGCACTCGTGGTGTTCGTGTTCTTGGGATCCGTGCGCACCGCGATCGTGCCGCTGATCGCCATGCCGGTCTCGCTCATTGGCGCGGCCATGATCAT
>Ga0302046_10001921_pt1 | contig 19479 bp, 18 predicted proteins | sample RVTome_11_FD_200261 | JGI IMG/M metagenome (GOLD analysis project Ga0302046, IMG submission 200261) | Soil microbial communities from uranium-contaminated site in the Upper Colorado River Basin, Wyoming, United States - RVT147D111 (version 2) ...
CCCACCACGGCGGAGTCGGCCGCGATGATCAGGACCGATCCGTCAGCCAGCTCTACCCGTCCACCGGCCGGGACCTGGATCAGGGTATCGCGCACCCCGATGGCGTTGCTCTGGCCGCCGATGAAGTCCACGGGACAGTTATCCTGGATGCCCAGCTCCGGTGCGCACGCGTTTCCGTAGTCGAACGCACCGCTGAAGTCGACGAACGTAGTGCCTGCGTAGTCGAACTGCGCCACCAACTCGAGCTGTCCCGGGGTCCGACCTCGATAGATCCGGTACCCTTCTACGTCGAACTGCCGAAAGTTCGCATCGAACAGCGGCGATCCGGGATCGGACGCCACGACGAAGAACGGGTCGCCGATGGCTTCCGATGGAGACTGCTCCCACACCACCGTCACCTGGTTGTCACCCGGCACCAGGAAGAACTGCGGCGCTTCCGGTGCGAACGGCAGCAGGAACTTGTTGTCGAACACCGCCTGCGCCACCAGCGACTTGTCGAGCAGCGACCGTGGCACCGAGGTCACCTCGAACTGCTCGATCGCGCCGCTCATGTTGGTGTCGGCGGCACTCACCCAGCCCGCAATCTCCTCGATAAGGCGGACCTTGGACGGATCGGCCGCGATCGAGTCGCCGGAGAAGGCGATTTCCGGCTGGATGTCCGTGCCCGGCCCGCCGGCGGCGATCAGTGGCGCCGCGACCGGCGCCGCGTGCACATAGGCCACCACGATCGTCGCCGACTGTCCCGGCTCCAGCACAAAGGGGCCGGACGACTGATAGAAGCGCGTGTCCGTAGGGTCTTGGAAGAGGAAGCACAGCTGGCGTTGCCGTGGATTCGGGAACGTACACGGGTTGTCGCCCGCCGCCGTGTTCACGTTCCCCGAGAGATAACGCCACATCTGGGTCACGCCCACCGGGTCCGGGAAGCCCGTGGCCTGGTTCAGCGTGTTCGAGAACAGCGTGAGCCCCACCTCCTGATTGGTGGCCGGATCGATCGGGCTGCGCAGGTATTTGACACCCACGAAGCCGGGCGCCGGCGCGAAAGGCGGGCCGAACACGTCGGCCGGGAAGGCGAAGCTTTCCTGATCGAAGTTCGAGACGTAGGCCAGGCCCAACTGGAACGGCAGGATGCCCGTCGAGTAGTTGTTCGTGGCGTCGCCGACGTCCGGGTCCATGAAGAACGCCGCGAACAGATTCTCGAACGCATAGCCGCCGTCGGGGATGTTCACCCCGAGCCGGCTCTGCACGTTCTGCTGGTACTCCGCGCCGAGCGCCGCGATGGCGCCCTGGATGGCCGGGTCGAGGTTCGCGTACGCCGCCGGATCGGATGCGGTGATGTTCCAGAACGTGTAGACGAAGTAGATGATGTCCTCGTTCCCGACCGGGAAGTTCCACGCCATGCCGCGCTGCTCGACCAGGATGCCCATGGGGTGCGCGCGCCCGGTCCCGAAAAAGCCGGGGTCGCCGTCCCAGTACCGCGTCCAGGTGTCCTGCTGCGACACGGCGTTCCGGCCGAGTAGCACCTCGTTGTATAGCGAGGTGTCGCGCACGATCCCCGCGTCAGGCCAGCTCGCGTTGTCGGCGGGATCCAGCGAGCTGAACAGCTGTTGGATCGCCGCCCCCGCTCCCTGGTCGCCGCGCGGGTCCATGAAGAACACACCCGTGGTGTCGCCGGCCCACTCGAAGCCCGCGTTGGTAGGGATGACGCCCGCGATCTGGAGGCCGGAGTTGAAGATGTACTGGTCCGGGGTGCCACGCGGCCACACACCGCCGCCCAGAATGGGCGAGCCGGCCGGAGCGGTACACACGTTCCCCTGCGTATCCAGGCCGCAGAGGACGCGGTTCACCTCCATCACCGCGAAGGGGCCGGCCCGCAGGTTGAAGCCGCGCCGCTTGGCGTCGCGTGCCACGTCCGCGGATGCCTGGGTGCCCATCACGGCGAGCGCCGCCAGCGCGACACCTGCTCGAAGGACGCGCGTAAACCAGGTTGAACGCATAAGTCCCAATCCTCAGTGCGAAAGCAGGACGGTTTGGAGCGCGCCGGCGAATGAAGGGGTGGCCGGCGCGCTCCAGCGGGTGAATTAGAAGTTCAGCTCGACGCCCAGCCGGATGTGGCGCGGGGTTCCGAGCTTGGTGTAGCTCCCGTTGTTCAGCTCATACAGGGCGTTGAGCGCCGCGGTCTGCTCGTTGACGTCATAGATCTCGTCGCCGTCGCCCCACAACGCCTCGGCGCGGCGCAGCAGCACGCAGTCCACCACACCGCCGGTGCCGCCCCAGTCGCCGCAGTCACCACCCAGATTGATCGCCGACAGCGTCTCGCCGTCCTTGGAGATCTCGATCAACCGGCTCCCGGCGTCCTGCTCCAGCCGCGCGAGCTCCGGGTTGATGAACTCGTCACGATGCGGGCCGTTGGTGATCTCGCCGGTCTCGGCGAAGATCTGCACGACGTTCGTGAAGCCCAGGATGTTCCGGAAATCGCCGAACACCGTCCAGTCCACCGGACCCACCCGGAAGCCCTTGGTCAACCGCAGATCGAACACCTTGATCCACGGCATGTTCGACTCATTGATCTGCTCGACGGCGTTGGCCTCGAGCCCGAAGCCCTGGCGCGGCGCCGTCTGCCCGTTGCCCTGGTTCCGCAGCCGCGTGAACGGCAGGCCGCTGGCGAACCGGAACAGGCCGAACACGCCGAGGTTCTCCAGCACGTCGCCGTACCAGTTCCCCTGCGCGAAGTCGCTCGGGAAGTTGAACGCGAACGAGCCGGCGATCGTGTGGCGCCGGTTGTCGTTGATCGGCAGGATCGCCTGGGGCGGCGGCACGCGCTCGTTCGTCACGAACGAGATCTGCCGCGCCGTCGTGTTCAGGAAGCTGAACGGATCCGAGCCCGTGCTCTTGGCGTCCTGGAACGTGTACGCCACCTGCCCGTTGAACCAATCCGAGATCCGCCGGATCAGGCTCACGTCCACGCCGCGGACGTTCCCAAAGTCGGCGGTGGTGAGCACGTTGACCTGGGTCGTGTCACCGGTCTGCGGATCGAAGAACGGCAGGATCCGGTACGCCAGATCGGAGAGCTTGTCCTTGTTGAACGCCGCGACGTCCAGCACCATGTCCTGATTGAACGCGTGGCGGATGCCGAACTCGAACAGGATCGACTTCGAGAAGCCCACGTCGCCGCCGAACGTGTCGTTCGTGTTGGTGAACGACAGGTCGTTGTTCTTACCCGAGAGCATCGAGTTGAAGTTCGGGCTCTGCGCCTGGTGGGCGTAGGACAGCCGGAAGTTCGTCCGGTCCGTCACCGGGAAGGACACCCGCACCCGCGGCGATACCGCGGTGTGCGACTGCGCTTGGAACAGCACGCCGGGCTGCTGGTCGAGCGGCGCGTCCGGATCGAAGTCCGGGTTGCTGCTGATGCGGCCCGGCACCACCGGGAACAGCGCGCCGGTGTCGAAGTGGTCCCACCTGAGCCCCAGTTCCACCACCACGTCGCCGAGGTCGAGGCGGTCCTGACCGTACAGGGCCGCCCGCTTGGGCTCCTCGGAGTACGCGTCGTTGAAGATCCGCCGGATCGTGCCGCCGTTGAAGAAGTTGACCCGGCCGCTCTGATACTCGCCGCCGAACTTGAAGCGGTTGAACCGGTCGGCCTGCCAGTCCACGTTGGCCCGGCCGATCAAGCGCCGCTCCTGCTCGAGCGTCGTCACGGCGTCGATCCCGGTGGTCGGGAAGCCGCCGGTGACGGCCCAGGGGTTCAGGCGGAAGGGCTGCGCGTTCTGCAGCTCGGTGCGGTTCAGGAACGGCACCTGCGTTCCGGTGCCGCGCTGGACGTTGCGCACCAGCTGGTCCCAATCCTCCTGGCTGTTCAGCGACCGCACGGAGTTCGGGCCCGTATCCTGCGAGAAATCGTCGTAGTCGATGATGAACTGCATCTTGCCGAGCCCGATGCCGCCGTTGGGATCGCGATGGTCCAACTCCCAAGCGCGATCGAGCACGCCGGTGATCGAGTTGTCGGTCTGATACGACAGGTTGACGTCGAACGCCAGCTCGCGCTCGGCCGAGCGGAACACCTGCTGCACCCAGTTGAGCACGAGGACGTTGCTGGTGCGGCGGTTCCCCCCGTACTCCTGGGGATTGAACATGTTGCCGCCCGGGAAGCCGCGATTCTGGTCCAGATCGAGCAACGCGGACGCCGACACGCGCGAGCCGCCGCCGTACGTCCATTGCAGCTTGCCGTTCAGCGTGCCCTGCGTGTGCCAATCGTACGGGAAGCGGCGTCCCTGACACTCGAAGCCGAAGTTATCGGCCGCCGAGCAGTCGCCGTTGTACTGCACGAAGTTCGGGATCTCGACGAACTGGCTGTCCGCTCCGCTCACGCGCGTGACGGTCGTGTCGAGTCCGCCCGGCACGAACAACGCCGGCTCGCCCGCTCCCTCGCCGCGGAAGTCGGCCGACTGGCCCTGGAGGGTCCCCGACACGAAGAACGTCAGATTGCTGATGACCGGCACCGGGCCGCTGAACGAGCCCTCGAGCCGGTTGAAGCCCACGCTGATGTCGTTGCCGAACGCCTCGTCCGTCTCGTACGACACCGAGCCCTGGTAGTTCGCCCCACCCGAGCGCGTCACGAAATTGATCACGCCCGACTGCGCGTCACCGAACTCGGCGCCGAGGGCGCCCGTCGTGACCGACGCCTCCTCGAGCGCGTTGGTCCCGACGTTCAGCTGGTTGGCCCCGGTCCGCTGGCTCCGGACCGGCACGTTGTCGATGAACAGCACCGCCTCGCCCGGCCGGCCGCCGCGCACCACGAGTCCGAGGCCCGCGCCGGATTCCACCACGCCGGGCTGGATCGCCAGGATCGACCGGCCGTCGTCGGTCGGCAGCCCCGCAACGTCCTCGCCACGGATGATGGAGCGCGACGTCACCTGGTCACGCGGGACGATGGGGTTCTCCGCGCCTTCGATGGTGATCGCCTCGAGGGCCACGGCGCCCTGCAGGTCGAAGTTCACCGTGAACGTCTGCTCGGAGAACACGCGGAGGTTGCGGACCTCCACCGGCTGGAACCCGATGAACTGGGCCCGCACCGAGTACGTGCCGGGGGGCACGTTATTGATGAAGTAGTAACCGTTCTCGTTGGTGATCGCGGTGAACGACGTACCCACGACGAACACCTGCGCATTGGCCACCGGTTGTCCCGATGGATCTCTGACGGCGCCTTCGATCTTGCCCGCGGCGCCCTGAGCCCACAGCGGCCCCGCCATCACCAGCACGGCGGCGGCCACCAGGAACCCACGCACCCAACGGCTGAAGGCTGTTCCACGGGTCTGTGTCATGGACTAGGCCCTCCCAGGACGTGATAAGTACCTGCGTTTGTCGGACGGAACGGCACGGACACGCCGTCTCCTCAGGCGCAACCGGGCGCCAGGCGCTGTGAGAGGGTAGAGGGGAACGCCTTTTTTGTGAGGGACTGCGTGCGGTCGAACGAATACGAATCGTCTGTGGATATCCTCCTTCCCCTGGTACGAATGGGCTCAATCTACGCCTGGTCCGAGACGTGTCAAGCAGAGCGGACGACGCGTCCTCGTGAGAGGACAAACCAGCCGATCGGTCACGGAAGGAGGACGATCAGACGCTCCTGAGGGGCTGCGGGGGTGACTTCCACGCCCGAGGCGGTGAGCAGGGCGTTCACCTCGCTGCGGATGCCGAAACGCCCCGGCAGATAGACCCCCGGCTCGATGGAGAAGCCTACGCCCGGCATCAGCTCGCGCACGTCGCGGGTCTCGAAGTTGTCGAGGTGGGGTCCCGAGCCGTGGAGATCGAGGTCGATGGAGTGGCCGGTCCGATGGGTGAACTGGTCGCCGTACCCCCTGGCGACGAGGACCTCGCGGGCGGCGTCGTCGAGGCGGGCGCCCCGGAGCACCGCGCCGACGGCTACCTCGGACCGCAGGGTGGCGATCACCGCGTCGCGCGCCGCCCGCACCGCCTCCCAGACCCGCGCCACGTCCTCGCGCGGGGAGGCGCCCGCGAACGCCATCCACGTCTGATCCGCCCACACGGTGTGCGCCGAGCGGCGCCCCCACAGATCGAGCAGCACGACGTCCCCTGCGGCCAGCGTGGCGTTGGAGCCGGTGGACGGCGCGTAGTGGGGATCGGCCGAGTGCGCGCCGAACGCGACGATGGGCGGGTCGTCGGTCTCGAGGCCCGCGTCGCGCATCGCCGCCAGCACCGCGCGCTGCACCTCCAGCTCGGTCGCCCGTCCCGCCTCGCGGATCAGCCAGCCCAGCGTGGTCTTGGCGATCTCCGCCAGCGCCTCGGCTGCCTGGCGGTGGTCGTCGCGCTCCGCCTCGGACCAGCGGGCCGCGAACCGCGTCACGAGGGCGGCCGACTCCACCACCGAGCCGCCGAGCCGCTCGATCAGCTGCACGACCCCGGCCGGCACGCGGTCGAGGTACGGCACCGCGTTCTCGGCCGACACTTCCATCGCCACGCGCCGCCCTTTCACCAACGTCTCCAGCCTGGCGTGCAGGTCCTGCCAGGTGGTGTACTCCACGATCTCGCCGTCGAACGCGCCGAGCGCGTTCCGGTCGATGCGGTGCACCACCGCCTGCGGAATGCCGCGCGCCGGGACCCACACGAACAGGCGGCGGGTCATCATCCCGTCCATGTCGGCGAACCGCGCGGCCACGGGGTTCATGCCCTTGAAGTCGTAGCACAGCCAGCCGTCGATGCCGAGCTCGTGCAGGTCGTGCTGGATCTCCGCGACGTTCACGCGCGCTCCTCTTCCGCCTGCCAGCGACACCCGGCGTCCCCCCGGGCACGGCAACTCGGATGGGACACGACGCCGCGAAAATCGGCGAGCGTCCGCAGCAACTCGTCGAGCGCCGTCGCATACAGACCGCACGCTACGCCGTTCGGCGTCGCGCGGGCCGGGAGGGAGTCGTCCACGCTCGCGGTGACGCCGGCCGGGCCGGCGTTCACGGCGAGGCCGAACGCGCGCGACATGAGGCGCCGCGCGAGGGTAACGCCGAGCCGGCGGCGGGCGAACCGCGGCAGCCCGCGGTGCAGCAGGCGGGACGGCAGCGACAACCGCGCGGTGGCGAACCGCGCCGCCCGGCGCCCGGCCTCCTCGAACACCTGCGCCGCATCCTCGCGGCGGCCCACCAGCCGCAGAATGCCTTCGATCTCCCCCGATTCGACGCGCGTGCCCCGCCGGAGCAGCCGCCGATAGCGCTCGATCTGGGTGGCCACCGTGTGGCTCATTCCGAGGCGCTTGCTGGCCAGCTCCTTGTGAAAGTCGTCGTGCCCGTCGTCCGGCACGTAGTCGACGTTCCGGACGGCCTCCAGGACCGACAGGGCGACGATGGGATGGGTTCGGGCGGCCGTGTGGACGCTGGCGGTCATGGCATCGGGTCGAGCGTTGCAACAACCCTAGCGGTCCCGGACGCTCGCCGGAAGATGCGCTGTTGGCACGGGGCGCGGGTGCGGGGCAGTGATGGCACGGGGCGCGGAGCGCGGGCACGGAGTCCACCCCCTCCACCCACCATTGCGCCGCCCGAGCGCCCGGGCGATTCTACGATTCCGAACGCTTTCTCGCTCCCGCGGAGCCGCCCACGCCGTGACCTCCCCCGACAACCGCACGATGTTCGAGCAGGAGGCCCTGCCCCACCTCGACGCGGTATACCGCGTCGCCCTGCGCCTCGCCGGAAACGAGACGCAGGCGGAGGATCTCACGCAGGAGACGATGCTCAAGGCGTTCCGCGCATGGCACCAGTTCCGTCCGGGCACCAACGTGCGCGCGTGGCTCCTCACCATCCTGCGCAACACGTTCATCAATGAATACCGCAAGGCGCGCCGCACGGCGCCCGAAGTGGACGTGCACGCGGTGGAGCCGTTCACGGTGTTCGAGGACGTGCAGGAGACCGATCCCGAAGGGCGCTTCTTCGACCAGATCGTCGACGACGAGATCCTCAAGGCCATCGACAAGCTCCCCGAGGAGTTCCGGGAGGCACTGGTGCTCAGCGACCTGGAGGGCCTGTCCTACGCTGAGATCGCCGAGGTCGCCGGCGTGCCGGTGGGCACTGTGAAATCGCGCATCTTCCGCGCGCGCCAGGCGCTCCAGAGGCAACTGTACGCGTACGCGGTGGAGATGGGCTACATCCGCCGGCGGGTCGGCTCGTGACGCCGCGGGAGCGCGTGGACTGCCGGGCGGCCTTCGACCGGCTCTACGAGTACCTCGACGGCGAGTTGACGCCCGAGCGCGAGGCCGAGGTGCGCGAGCACCTCGATCGTTGCCTCGGCTGCCTGCGGCTGACCGAGTTCGAGACCGCCTACCTGCGATTCCTCGATGCGCGCGCCGCGTCTGTCCGCGCTCCCGAGGCCCTCAAGAAACGCGTCCTGCGGCAGCTGCTGTTCTCGGAGAACGAGGAGTCGCGGGAGCAGGCGTGAAGCGGCGTATGGCGTGTGGCGTGTGGCGTATGACGTACGGTCGATGGCCTCGCGGCGCGGTAAGGTCGATGGCCTCGTGGCGCTGCGGGGTAAACGCAACGACCAGACGCCATAAGCCATAAGCCATACGCTGCACGCCATACGCTCCAGGCATGACCCTGCCCATCGCGTTGGCCCTCGCGGCCGGGCTCGCGATTGTGGGTCGTGCCTGCCGCTGGCTCACCACCGGCGGAGCCGTGCTGGCGGCGGCCGTCGGCACGGCCGTGTTCGCCGGCGCGGGCCTGCGCGGCGCCGCCCTGCTCGCGCTCTTCTTCGTGTCCGGCAGCGCGCTCACCACCCTATCCGTGCGCGCCGGCCGTTCGGCGGACCGCGCCGCCGCGGCGGGACGCCGTGCCCGCCAGGTCGCCGCCAACGGCCTGGTTCCCGCCGCGGCGTCCCTGTCCATCGGAATGGAATGGCCGGCGGGCTGGGCAGCCCTCGCCGGCACCCTCTGCGCCGCCCAGGCCGACACGTGGGCCACCGAGATCGGAACGCGCGCGCGGCGCGCCCCACGACTGATCACCACGGGCCGAACCGTCGCCCCCGGCGCATCCGGCGGCGTCACGTGGCTCGGCACCGCCGGCGGCATCGCCGGCTCGGCGGGCATGGCCGCGCTCGCCGTGCTCATCGGCGTCCAGCCGAACGCCGCGGCCGCGGCCGCCATCGCGGGCACCATCGGCATGCTCGCCGACTCCCTTATCGGTGCGACCCTCCAGGGAGGGTATTACTGTCCGACATGTGAACGAGAAACGGAGACCCCCACGCGTCACCGGGGTCACGGCGTGGTCCGCCGGCGCGGAGTACCGTTCGTCGACAACGATGCCGTCAATGTGCTGGCGGGCGTTGTCGGCGCGGTGGGAGCGGTACTGCTGGTGGAGTTCCTGTGAGGAGTGAGGAGTGAGAAGTGAGGAGTGAGGAGTCTGGGTTGGCTACCGGGGCGAGTGGGGCTCCCGGAGCGGGCAGCGGTGCGGTGTGGTCACGGCGGACTCGACGGCCGCCGAGGCCCGCGCCACGGCCGTTCGTGGCCGAGTCGAGTCCGTCGAGTCCACCCGCACCACTGCCCGCGGAGGGGGCCCCACTCGCCCCGGTAGCCGGTCGTGTCCGACGCCAATTGTCTTACAGGCTCTGAGGAGTAAGAAGTGGCGGGAGGAACGGGAGGAACGGGACGAGCGGGAGGAGCGGGAGGGCGGCAGGATCGGCAGACGCGGCAGGAGCGGCAGGAAGGGGAAGAATGCAAGTCAGGGAGGGGTCCCCGTGCCCCGTGCCCATACGCCATTTGCCATACACCATACGCCATACGCCACATGCCATTCACCTACGACGCCGCCATCGTGGGCGCCGGTCCCGCCGGTAGCGCCACAGCTTCGTTGCTGGCGACCGCGGGATTCCGCGTGGCGTTGCTCGAGCGCGCGCGCTTCCCCCGACCCAAGCCATGCGCCGAGTATCTGAGTCCGGAGGCGTCCCGCGTGTTGGCGCGGTTGGGCGTGCTGGAGGAAGTGGAGGGCTTGCCTCACGCCCGGCTTTCCGGCATGCGGGTCGTCAGTCCCAACGGTACCGTGTTCGAGGGCCGTTTCGCCGGTCGGCACCGGTTTCGCGGATTCAGTGACGTGGGACTGGCGCTGCGGCGGGAGGCGCTCGATCGGGTGTTGGCCCTGAGCGCGGCCGCGCGTGGAGCGGCGTTCTTCGACGGCACCGCCGTCGAGGGATGGCGTCGCGAAGAGCGTGGGGTCGTCCTCGCGCTGCGGACGCCGGGGGGCGCCGCGTGCCTCCGCGCACGCGCGCTCGTTGGCGCGGACGGGCTCAACTCCCGGATCGCGAGCCGGCTCGGCGTGCGCCGCCGCGGCCGGCGCCGCCGCCTCGCGCTCGTCACGCATGCTGTCGGCGTGGCCGGCATGGCGGACGTGGGCGAGATGCACGTGGGTCCGGCCGGATACGTCGGGCTGGCGCCCGTGGGCGGCGGCCTCACCAACGTCGCGGCCGTGACCGATCTCGCGCGCGCCGGCCGGCGGGGCGCTCCGGGCGCCTGGCTCGACGGACTCCTCGAGCACTACCCTGCCGTGCGCGACCGCCTCGCCGGCAGCCGCCGCGTGGGCCCGGTGCGCGCGGTGGGGCCGTTCGACCGTTGGGTATCGCGCGCCACGGCCGACCGGGTCCTGCTTGTGGGGGATGCGGCCGAGTTCTGCGACCCGTTCACGGGAGAGGGCATCTACGCCGCGCTCCACGGCGCCGAGCTGGCCGCCGCCGCGCTCGCGCCCGCCCTCGCCACCGGGAGGCTCTCGGCGGCCGGCCTCGCCCCGTACGATGCCGCGCGCCGGCGGGCGTTCCGCGGGAAGTGGATCGTGGAGCGGCTGGTGAGTTGGGCCGTCGCCCGCCCCGCCGTGATGAACCACGTCGCGCACCGGCTTGGCATTCGCGCGGGCCTCGCCGATCTGCTCGTGGGCGTCACCGGCGACTTCGTGCCGCCGTCCCGGGTCCTGCGGCCGTCGTTCGCGTGGCAGCTCCTGCGATGACCGCGCTCCCCGCGGCAACCGCCGAGGAGTTTCGCGCGCTCATGGGGCGGTTCGCGTCAGGCGTGACGGTGGCGACCGCGGTCGACGGAGATGGCCGGCCCGTGGGCATGACCGCGACCGCGGTGGCGGCCGTGTCGCTCGACCCACCGTTGGTCCTCGTGTGCGTGAACCACGGCGACGCGCTGCATGGCGCGCTCGAGCGGGCCGGGACGTTCGGCCTCAACGTGCTCGCCAGCGACCAGGAGGTCGTGTCGCGGCGGTTCGCCGGCGACGCCGCGGCGCGGTTCGACGGTGTGGCGTACCGCATCGGACCCAACGGCGTCCCGGTGCTCGACGGGGTGGTGGCGTCGATCCTGTGCGAACGCTGGCACGCGGTTCCCGCGGGCGACCACACCCTGTTCATCGGCCGCGTCCTGGGCGGCACGGCAACCGAACGGGCGCCGCTGGTGCACTTTCGTGGAGGCTATACCACGACGGAGGATGGGGCGTGAGCGGCTCGGGAGGACGCGCGGAGCACGGGGCCCGGCGCACGGAGGCCGCCCCACCACCCCGCGCTCCGCGCCCCGAGCCCCGTGCCCTCGGCGTCGAGGCGCTCGACTCGCGTACGTGCGACGCCGGCATCGTGAGGGCGACGCTCCGAGACGTCCAACTCGCCAACAAGCTGTTCGGCGGGCGCGCGGCGGTGGCGTTCGGAGTGGACCGGCTCCTGGAGCGCGCCCGTGCCTCGGGGCCGATCACGCTGCTGGACGTCGGCGCCGGGCTGGGCGACGTGGCGGCGTTTCTCGCGCGGCGGCCGTGGCGGGCGGGAGCGACCATTCACCCGGTGGCCGTCGACTGGCACGCGGAGGCAGCCCGACAGTGCTGCGTGCGGCGGATCCCCGCCACCGTCGCGGACGCCGCAACGCTGCCGTTTCACGACCGCGCGTTCGACGTGGTCGTCGCCAGCCAGCTGCTGCACCACTTCCCCCACGACGCGGCCGCCCGCCTGGCGCGGGAGCTGGATCGCGTAGCGCGGATCGGTGTGGTGATCGCGGATCTGGAGCGGCGCCGGGCGGCCGCCCTCGGCATCTGGGCCGCGTCGTTCCCGCTCGGCTTCCATCCGGTGAGTCGGCACGACGGTGTGCTCTCGGTGCGGCGCGGCTTCCGGGCGTGGGAGCTCGCCGCCGTCCTCGACCACGCCGGCATGGATGCGCAGGTATACCGCCGGCCCGGGTATCGGGTGGTGGGAATCTGGCAGGCCCGCGGTGCGGACGCTCGATAGGATCGCGGTCCGGGCGCCGCTCGACCGCGTGTTCCGGGTCGCGGCGGAGGTGGAGCGGTGGCCGGCGTTCCTCGACCATTACCGCTACGTCAGGATGCTCGAGCGGAGGACGGGCGGGGGCCTCGTGGAGATGGCCGCGTGGCGCCGCTTTGGACCGCTCCCCTACCCCACGTGGTGGGTCTCCGAGATGGAGGTCGTGTGGGAGCGGCATGTCGTGCGGTATCGCCATGTACGGGGTATCACCAGCGGCATGGACGTGGAGTGGCGGCTGGACGAGCGGGCGGGCGCGGTCGACGTCACGATCGAACACGTGTGGCGCGGGCCGGCCTGGCCCCTCATCGGCGCGGCGGCTGCCAACATGGTGATCGGGCCGGTATTCATTCATCATATCGCGTCCCACACCCTGGCCGGGGTGAAGCGAGAAGCGGAGGGGTCGTGACCGACGTCGTGATCACGGGGATCGGGTGCGTGACGCCGGTGGGTACGGCGGTCGAGGGACTGTGGGAGGGTCTCCGGTCGCGCCGCTCGAGGGTGCGCACCATCACGCGGTTCGATCCTTCGCCGTTCCGCAGCCACATCGCCGCCGAGATCGAGGACTTCGACCCCGCCGATCATCTGAGCCGGCGCGCCGTCAAGCGGCTCGACCGCTTCTCGCACATCGGCGTGGCCTCCGCGCGTTTGGCGCTGGACGACGCCGGGATCGTCCCGGCGCGCGAAGACCGGGACCGCGTTGGCGTGATGATGGGGTCCGCGTTAGGGGGCGTCTCGTTCGCCGAGGGTGAGGCGAGCACCTACATGCGCGAGGGGATTCGCGCCGTGAACCCGGGACTCGCGCTGACGGTGTTCGGCGGCGCCGTCTCGTGCAACATCGCTATCGAGTTCGGCTGGACGGGCCCGAACGCCACCAATTCCATGTCCTGCGCGTCCGGGACCGTGGCCGTCGGCGACGCGTTCCACACCATCCGGTCCGGCCGCGCCGACGTGATGCTGGCCGGCGGCTCGGAGGCGCCCCTCGCCCCGCTCTGCTTCGGCGCGTTCTCGATCATCCGGGCGATGTCCACGCGCAACGACGATCCCGGCGGGGCGTGCCGCCCGTTCGATCGCGACCGCGACGGCTTCGTGATGGGCGAGGGAGCGGCCGTGCTCGTGCTGGAGCGGAAGGATCGCGCCGTGGCGCGCGGCGCGCCGATCTACGCCGAGGTCGTGGGATACGCCCTCACCAACGACGCGCACCACATGACCGCCCCGAAGCCGGACGGCCGAGAGGCCGCCCGCGCGATCCGTTTGGCGCTCGAGGACGCTCACGTCGCGCCGCGCGACGTCGGATACGTCAACGCCCACGGCTCCTCGACGCCGCTCAACGACAGCACCGAGTCGCTGGCCATCCGGACGGTGTTCGGCGAGCACGCGTACCGCCTCGCGGTGAGCGGCACGAAGCCGTACTACGGTCACGCGCTGGGTGCCAGCGGCGCCATCGAAGCCGCGATCTGCGCGCTCGGCATGCACCGCGGGTGGCTCCCTCCCACCATCAACTATCGTGAGCCCGATCCCGACTGCGACCTCGACTACCTGACGAACGGCGGTCTCGACGCGTCCCCCGAGGTCGTGGTGTCCAACTCGTTCGGCTTCGGCGGGGTGAATGCGGTGGTGGTTTTGAGGCGAGTGTAGGTGCGCCTGGCGGGGCCTTTCGCGGCAGGGGGTGCCGGCGCATGGGGAGAGGTGACCGGTCACCGGTGACAGGTCTTGGGGCAGGCTACCTGGGCTTGACATCGCCTCCCACCGGAGTATGTCCCTTCCGTCCCGCATGGCGCCCGTGCGAACCGGTCACCGGTCCCCTATCCCCTGTCACCTGTCGCCTGCTATGAAAACCATCCGCCCGCTCACCGCCGAGTTCTTCGGCACGTTCGCCCTGGTATTCATCGGCGCCGGCGCCGTCGTGGTAGACTCCCACACCGCCGGCGCGCTCGGCCTGGTGGGCGTGGCGCTGGCGCATGCGCTGGTGCTCGGCATCATGATCACCGCCACGATGAACATCTCGGGCGGGCACATCAACCCGGCCGTCACGTTCGCGCTGTGGCTCACGAAGAAGATCGACACCCGTATGGGCGCGCTCTACATCGTGGCGCAGCTCGCGGCGGCGGTCCTCGCCGCGCTCCTGGTGCGCTGGCTGTTCCCGGCCGCGGCGGGCGAGGTCACGGGGTATGGGGTCCCGAGAATATCCGGCACCGTCACGGCGTTCGAGGCGGTGGTGATCGAGGCGCTCCTGACGCTGTTCCTGGTGAGCGCCGTATTCGGGACGGCCGTCTCGCCGGAGGCTCCGAAGGTGGGCGGCTTCGGCATCGGTCTGGTGCTGCTGTTCGACATCCTGGCAGGTGGCCCGCTCACCGGCGCCGCGATGAACCCCGCGCGCGCCTTCGGCCCGGCCCTCGTCGCACAGGAGTGGCACGGGCATTTCGCATACTGGGCAGGACCATTGGTCGGAGCGGCCGCGGCCGCGTTGCTGTGGGGAGGGATTCTGCTCCCGAGGGAATCCAAGACAGGGTAGACAGAGCGCAATCCACCCTCAGCCTAACCCCGCCACCACCTCCGGCGCCGCGTATGTAATAAGGATATCCGCGCCCGCCCGCCGCAGGGCCAACAGGGACTCCAGCATGACCCGGTCGCCGTCTACGGCGCCGGCCTTGCCCGCCAGCTCGATCATCGCGTACTCCCCGCTCACCTGATACGCGGCGATCGGGCCGCCGAAGCGCTCCTTGGCGCGTCGAATGATGTCGAGGCACGGCAGGCCGGGCTTCACCATCACGATGTCCGCCCCTTCCTCGAGATCGAGCGCGATCTCTGCCATCGCCTCGTCGCCGTTGGCGGGGTCCATCTGATAGCCGCGGCGGTCACCGAACAGCGGCGCGCTCCCGGCGGCCTCGCGGAACGGCCCGTAGAACGCCGACGCGTACTTGGCGGCGTAGGATAGGATGGGCGTGTCCGGGAGGTCCTCCGCATCGAGGCCGCGGCGGATCGCCGCGACGCGACCGTCCATCATGTCGCTCGGCGCCACGATATCGGCGCCGGCGCGTGCCTGGGAGACGGCGGTGCGCGCTAGCAGCTCGAGGGTGGGATCGTTCAGCACGGCCCCGTTCTCGACCACGCCGCAATGTCCGTGGGAAGTGTACTCGCAGAGACAGAGATCCGTGATCACGACGAGATCCGGCGCGGCGTCTTTCATGGCCCGCACCGCCTGCTGCACGACGCCCGCGTCGTCGTACGCGCCGGTCCCCGCGTCGTCCTTCGACGCGGGGATGCCGAACAACAGCACGCCGCCCAGACCGAGATCGGCGGCCCGGCGGGCGAGCGAGGGCGCTTCCTCGAGGGGATGACGCGATACGCGGGGCATCGACTCGATGGGGCCCGCTCGGTCGCCCGTCCAGAAGAAGAGCGGCCACACCAGCTGCGCCGGATGGAGGCGGGCCTCCTGCACGAGGCGACGCAAGCCGGCCGAGCGGCGGAGACGGCGCATGCGGGTGGTTGGGAAGGACATCGAGATGGGAGAAAGTTATAGTCTGGAACCACCAAGGGGCAAAGACCGACGTGCTCTTCGCTCGTCCTCAACGCCCGTCTGCTCCTTGCCGCCGCAGCTCCGCCGCCGCTTCCCTCCCCGCGGCAACCGGGTCACCCCTCACTGCCACCCGCGCGACCATTGGCGACCGGCCGTCGGAGGCGTACACGGCGACCGTGAGAACCTGGTCCCCGTGCGCCGCTTCGCAGAGAGCCCCGATGGGAACGTTGCAGCCCGCCCCAAGGGCAGCGAGGGCGGCCCGTTCGGCGTCCACGGCAAGCCGGAGATCACGAGACTCGAGCGGCAATACGGCGTTCAGCGTGGCCCGGTCGCCGTCGCGCGCTTCGATCGCGATCGCCCCCTGACCGGCGGCCGGAAGAACGATGTCCGGATGGAGCGCCAGCGCACGGCCGGCGAGTCCGAGCCGCCTGAGCCCTGCCAGCGCCAGCACGGCGGCGTGGACCGTGCCGTCGTCGACTCGCCGGACGCGGGTCGGGACGTTGCCGCGGAGCGTGACGACCTCCAAGTCGGGACGCGCGGCGAGGAGCGCGTAGCGTCGCCTGAGGCTCGAGGTACCGATCCGCGCGCCGGGCGGAAGATCCGCCAATCCCACGCCGGGCGGCCCCACGAGCGCGTCCCGCGGGTCTTCGCGCTCCGGCACCGCCGCGAGCACGAGGCCGGCCGGCGGCTCCACCCACAGGTCCTTCAGGGAGTGAACGGCCAGGTCCACGCGGCCGCCCAGCAACGCGTCCTCGATCTCCTTCGTGAACGTCCCCTTGCCCGGCACGCCGGCCGGCCGCGGTCGCGCGCCCTCATCGCCCGATGTGGTGATGGCCACCAGCTCCGCCGCCACCCCTCGCGCCGCGAGCAGATCCCGCACGCGCTCCGCCTGCCAACGGGCGAGCGCGCTCGCGCGGGTTCCGATTCGGAGCGGCGGATTGGTCATGGGATTGCAGATTGCAGATTGCAGATCGGCGATTTGTGGGTATGGGGATGCATCTCGCTCGAAGGTCGGACAACGTTGGAATCCCAGCGTACCACTCTGCCACTCTGCCGCCTCTGCCGCCCCTGCCGCGCTGCCGCTACTTCACCCCCCGAACCCTCCACAACAACCCAATCCCATACACCACAACCACCACCGCCGCGATCACGTATGCCGCCACCATGTAGGCACCGTTGTCAGGCACCGGCATGTGCCGCCTCCTCTTCGCGAGCTTCGCGTAACAGCCCGAGGGCGTAGCGCTGCATGGTGAAGCCGACGTACAGAACGGTGAACACCGCGATGGAGAGGAGGAGCGTCACGACCATCACGCCGGGCATCGACGGCGAGCTGGGCTTGAGCAGCACGGGCTGCGGGTGGAGCGTGCGGAAGAAGTACACGGTGAGGTGAATGAACGGAACGAGCACGAGCGCCATGATGCCGATGACGGAGGAGTAGTTGGCCCGCACCACAGGGTCGATGACCGCGTTCCGGAGCGCGAGGTAGCCGATGAAAAGCAGGAAGATGAAGAGCGTCGACGTGAGGCGTGCGTCCCATGTCCACCACGTCCCCCAGATGGGTTTGCCCCAGATCGGACCCGTGGTGAGCATGACGACCGAGAACGCAAGCCCGACTTCGGCCGACGCGGCGGCCACGCGGTCGAGCCGGCGGTCCTTCATCATCAGGTACAGCAGGCTGAGCAGGCCGGTGATGCCGAACGCCATCAGGGCGGCCCACGCGGCCGGCGCGTGCACGTAGAGGATCTTCTGGGCCGGCCCCTGAAACCGCTCGATCGGCGTGAAGCCGAGCGCGCGCACGTACACGCTGGCCAGGCCCACCATCGCCAGGACGGTGATCGTCTGCCCGTACCGGGCGGTCTTGAGGGCGCGCGCCTTGTCGATCATTCGTCGAGCGTGGCCTCGAACAGGAGGAACGGCAGTATGAAGAAAACGACGTCGAAGACGGCGAGCAACCTCACCCACTCGGGAAGGTCGCTCAGCGGGCGACCGGCCAGCAACCGGGACGTGAGCTGGACGGCTCCGACCAGCGGCGGCACCAGGAACGGCAGGAGGAGCACCGGGAGCATCGATTCGGAGAAGCGCGTGCGCACCACCATCGAGCTGAGCAGCGTGCCCACGGGAACGAACGCGAGAGTGGCCATCACGACGACGAGAACGAGCTGGGGAAGCTGGCGCCACACCGGCACGTCGTAGAACAGGGTGAACAACGGCAGCGAGACCGCCTCCACCGCGCCGACGAACGCCAGATTGGCGAGAACCTTGCCGAGAAAGATCGCCGTTGGAGGGGCCGGCGTCAGCAGGAGCCCGTCGAGCGCGTGGTTCTCGCGCTCGAGCAGGAACGCGCGATTCAACCCCACCATGGCCGCGAACGTGAACGTGACCCACAGCGCCCCCGGCGCGATGTCGATCGAGGCAACGGCCGTGGGATCCCGCGCAAAGTAGAGCACCGCGAGGACGAGCACGGCGAACACCATCGACGAGACGAACGCGGTTTTCGTCCGCCACTCGATCGCGATGTCCTTGGCGGCGATGGCGAGGCTCGCGCGCCACAACCCGCTACCGCTCATCGGCCACCAGCTCGCGGTACCGCCGCAACACGTCGTCCCCCGACCGTCCGGCGAGCGGCTCGAGCGCGGCCAACCGGCCGCGCACCAGAAACCCCACCCTGGTCGCGACCGGCACCAGCTGGGCCAGCTGGTGCGAGGCGACGACCACCGCCCGCCCGCCCGCCGCCCATTCGCCCAGGAGTCCGCCGAGCAGGCGCGCTCCGGCGTCGTCGAGACCGCTGAGCGGCTCGTCGAGGAGCACGATGGCCGGCTCCGGGAGCAGAGCCCGTGCGATCGCGAGTCGTTGCACCATCCCGCGGCTGAAGGTCCCCACTCGCTGGTCCATCGCACGGCCGAGCCCGACGCGCTCCAGCGTCTCCTCCAACCGTTTCCCCGGCTCGAGCCCGTAGAGCCTGGCGAAGAACGCCAGGTTCTCCCGGGCGGACAGCGCGTCGTACATCATCGAGTGATGGCTGACCATGCCGACCGTGCCGAGCCGCCGGACCGCGCCCGCCGATGGGCGCAGCAGGCCGGCGATGACCCGCAAGAGCGTGGTCTTCCCGGCCCCATTCTGCCCCATGAGGATCAGGGTCTCTCCGGGGGAGACATCGAAGCTGATGTCGCTGAGAACGGAGCGGTGACCGAACCGCCGGGAAACGCCTTCGACCGCGAGCGCCGGCTCAGCCGGTGGCATCGATACGTTCGGCGAGATCGCTCAGCTCGTATGGCTTGACGAGGTATCCGCTGTAGTCCATGCCCAGCACCTCGACGAGCGGCTGCATGCTCGTGTACGCGGTGGTGATCACCACGGGAAGGTCTGGACGGGCGCTCCGGAAATGCCGCAGAACGTCGATGCCGTCGGTGTCCGGGAGGCGCATGTCGAGCACGACGACGTCGGGCTTGAACCGGTCGAACTCCACGAGGGCCTCGGCCCCCGTGCCGGCGAGGGCCACGTCGTAGCGCTCCGCGAAGAACCGACGATAGGCCTTGCGGAGATCGGGTTCGTCCTCGACGAACAGGACCTTGCGTCGCGGGGTCATCGTTTTCGGGGCTGCGGTTCGAAAGGTCGGGCTCGGCGCACCGGGGGCTAATATAGCAGCGGAGAAGCGGATTGGCGGGAGGGAGCGGCAGAGCGGCAGAGCG
>Ga0302046_10001922_pt1 | contig 19468 bp, 20 predicted proteins | sample RVTome_11_FD_200261 | JGI IMG/M metagenome (GOLD analysis project Ga0302046, IMG submission 200261) | Soil microbial communities from uranium-contaminated site in the Upper Colorado River Basin, Wyoming, United States - RVT147D111 (version 2) ...
TCTCACCAAAGAACACCTTCTCCCCACTTGTGGTCCACTAATTCCCACAAAAACCCACAGAACTGCACGATAGAGTTAATCCCGGCAAATGTCAAGCAAGTCAAATAATTATAGAAATTAGACCAGAATGAGGTGTCAGCACCCGGCCACGAATGTGGCAAGGGGGGGTCAGAGTAAGCTGCCGGAGCGAATTTGGGGTCAGATCAAAAATCAATTTTCCGAATTTGGGGTCAGATCAAAAATTAATTTTTGATCTGACCCCGAACTGGGGGAGTCGGCCTGTAAGCCGGGTTCTGTGCGGGGCCAAGCCCTGCGGCAATCATTCCTCTGGGACTGCCGTCACCGGCAGCCTCGAGCGACCTACCCGAAAGCGCCGCGGGCCACGGCATTGCTTTCCTATTTGGTCTTGCTCCGGGTGGGGTTTACCTAGCCGCAGCGTGTTGCCACCTGCGCGGTGCGCTCTTACCGCACCATTTCACCCTTACCTGGCCTTGACGGCCGGCGGTATGCTTTCTGTTGCACTTTCCGTAGACTCGCGTCCCCCAGGCGTTACCTGGCACCCTGCCCTGCGGAGCCCGGACTTTCCTCGCCGCGATGGCGCGATTGCCCGGCCGACTCCCACGCTATTATCACTTATTTGACGCCTCGATACCGATCTGGAGTTCGGAGGCCAAGGGCGGATAAGTTCATCCGGACGCGTTGAGAATGCCGGGCGAGGAAGGAGCGACTGCGCAATTTCGCATGGATGCGAAATTAGCCCATGCAGTGCAGGGATGCGCTGTCATGGGCGCGCGCACCAAGCGATGACGAGCGAGGGGAGTCCCGAAGGGACCGTTCGATCGCGGCCGGACGGACTGTCCGCCCTTGGGCCCTCAGCAGAGCCCGAGGGGATGCCTGTGTTGGCCGGCTGCTCAGTCGGTCTGCTTGCCGATCAGGTCGTAGAGGGTGCGGCGAGGGGCACCGGTGAGCTTGGCGGCGATCTTGGCAGCTTGAGAGGCGGAAAGGTATTCGAGGAGCGCCTGCGCCATCTCCAGGCCGGCGGCCACGCGCTCGTCCTGCGAGGCTTCATAGCCGGCCACGACGATCACGAGTTCGCCCTTTTGTTGCACCGGCTCGTCAAGCAGGCGCTGGTGGAGATCGGCGAATGTTCCGCGCAACAACGTTTCGAACTGCTTGGTCAGCTCACGGCACAGCGTCGCCTGACGTACGGGGCCGAACGCATCCAGGAAATCTTCGAGCGCCGCCATGATCCGGTGGCTGGATTCGAAGAACACTAGCGTGCGGGACTCAGTGTTTAACTCGGCCAACCTCGCGCGACGGGCGGCCTGCTTGGGCGACAGGAAGCCTTCGAAGGCGAAACGGTCCGTCGGCAGAGCGCTCACACACAGGGCGGCCGTTAGCGCACTGGCGCCGGGTATGGGCGATACCTTAATGCCCGCCTCGGCGGCCAGTCGAACCAGCCGGAACCCCGGGTCCGACAGCAGCGGTGTGCCGGCGTCGGAGATCAGCGCCACGGACTCGCCGCCCAGCAGCCGCTTGAGCAGCTTCGGCGCCTGCTCGGACTCGTTGTGCTCGTGCAATGGCACCATCGGCGTTTCGATGCCGTGGCGATCGAGCAGTTTGCGGCTGTGGCGGGTGTCCTCGGCCGCTATCAGGGCCACGTTCCCGAGCATGTAAAGGGCCCGCAACGTGACGTCCTCGAGGTTGCCGATCGGCGTCGCCACCACGTACAGGACCCCGTATGACATGCAGCACCACCTGGCCGGCTTCGAGGAACCCAAGGATACAGGATCGGGTATGCTTTCCGATCTGTCCGCCGTGGAACTCGATGGCCGCCGCGCGGCCTCATAGGCATGCAAGCACAACACCGATTCACCACCGTTACCCTCAGCTGCGTGCTGCTGGGTGCGGCCGTGCTGATGGCGGGCTGTGCCGTGATCGCACCGCCACCCAAGAGTGCAGACGTCGAGGAACGCACTCCCGGCGATGCCCGGCAGGCCTACGATCGCGGCGCTTTCCGCGAAGCCGCGCGGCTGTGGCAGCAGCAAGCCATGGACGCGCAGCCTTCGACCGCCTCGCAACTGAGGCTGTATGCCGCCGATGCCTGGCTGCAGGCCGGCGACCAGGACGCGGCAGAGGCTCTGTTTCCATGGATCGACCGGGACGCGCTGTCCGTTCCGGACCAGGCGCTGAGAAACCTTTTGCTTGCTGAACTCGCCGTCGACCGCAATCACCCGATTGAAGCCCGTCAGCACCTTGATCAGGTTGGCAGCGCGCTGCCCGAAACCTATTCCGCCCGTTCTTCCTCGGTCGCAGAGCGCGTCCAGTCGGCCCTGGGCAGTCTCAGCACCCGCACTGTGCAGCGAGCCGGCGAACTTGCCGGCGACATCCGCGGCTACGACGTCGATGCCGCGCTTAACCTGATGCGCCAGCTCGAGGGGCTCCCTTCGGGACAGCTCTCCTCCTTGTCGCGGCTCGGCGGCGACCCGCAGCGGGCGGGCTGGTTCGACCTCGCCCTCGTGTTGCGCGAAAACCTCGTCGACGGCGAGCGATTGGAGTCGGATATTCGCGACTGGAAGGGGCGTCACCCAGCGCTGCCAGTGAGCGAAGGCGATGCGCTGGACCTGTGGCTGCGCTACCGGCAGGACTTCCGTCCGCCGTCCAAGGTGGCCATCCTCCTCCCCGAGTCCGGCGGGCTCAAGGCGGCGGGCGCGGCTATCCGCGACGGCTTCATGAGCGCATACCTGCGCCAGCCGGCGGGCTCGGTGATTCGTTTTTACGACACCGGCGATAAGCCGGAGTCTGTCCTCGACGCCTACTTCGAGGCCGTCGATTACGGCGCGGATTGGATCATCGGGCCGCTCGACAAAGCGGCCGTCGAATCTCTGCTGCAGCTTGCCGGGCTGGCGACCCCGGTGCTGGCTCTCAATGAATTACCCGACCGCGGGCTGATTCCCGAAGGCCTAACGCAACAGGTCTACGGCATGTCGCTCTCGCAGGAGCAGGAAGCCGCGGAGGTGGCCCGCCACATGGCGGAACTCGGCTACCGGCGGGCGGTGCTGCTGGCACCGCAGAGTACCTGGGGTGAGCGCATCGCCTTCGCCTTCGAGGAACATTTCGTACAGGAAGATCGGCAAATCCTCATCGCGGCACGGTATCAGCCGGAGGAAAATGACTACAGCGAAGTACTGGAGCAGGCCCTGAAGATCGACGAAAGCACCAACCGCAAGGAACGTCTCGAAAACCGGCTCGGCATGGAACTCGAGTTCGAACCGGCTCGAAGGTCGGACGTCGACGCCATATTCCTCGCGGCGGCGCCCGAACAAGGCTGGCTCTTGACTCCGCAGCTGCGCTTTTTCGAGGCCGGGGACATCCCGACTTTCGCCACCTCCCGACTCTACACGGGCCGGCCGGACCCGGCCAGGAACCAGGATCTCGACGGGGTCAACCTGCCGTTGACCCCCTGGCAGCTGGAGCACCCGACCCGCGGTTCGCTTCCGGCGCTCGACAGTCTGCGTCAGGGTGAGTTCGCGCCACTGTTCGCGATCGGCATGGACGCCTGGAACATCCTGTCCTGGCTCGATCTGATGCGCAGCGACCCCGACTTTCGTTTCCCCGGCCAGACCGGCAATTATTCCATCACTTCGAGCGGAAACCTTCGCCGTGAACCCAGCTGGGGACGCTTCCGCGGCGGCGTGCCGGTGGCCGTGAGCCCGCCGGGACCGGCGCCCCGCCTCACCACCCGGGCCCAGTGAGCCGGGTCCAGTGAGCCGGACAAGCGGGAAGCACTGGGAGTTGGTTGCGGAACGTTGGCTGCGCGCCCGGGATGTCGGGATTCTGACGCGGAATTTTACCTGCCGCAGCGGGGAGATCGACCTGATCGCCCGCGACGGCGAGGACATCGCCTTCGTCGAGGTGAAGTACCGCACGCGTTCGGGCTATGGCAGCGGCGCGGAGCACGTGACCCGGACCAAACAGCGTCGAATCGTCAGAGCCGCGCGCTATTTTCTGCAGTATCATAGGCACCCGCCGTCCCAGGTTTTCCGCTTCGACGTGATCTCGATCAGCGGCAGGCCGGACGGCGCGCACATTCAATGGATCAAAAGTGCCTTCGAAGTGGTCTGAGTACTTCGAGGCGTCGCCTACCGACCCTCAACCGCGTTATTGGCGAGCAGTGACCAACAGGGAGGACAACGCATGCGCCTTAACCAGTTTTTCGAAAGCCGATTCCAGTGGGGCGTCTTTGCGCTCCTGCTGAGCGCCGCCCTGATGGCGGCCTGTACGCCCGCGAGCAAGAAGCGAACGGCGGGCACGTTCATCGACGATGCGACCATAGAGGCCACGGTCCGCAACAACATCTATGCGACCGACGAAATCGACAACTCCGACCATATCAAGATCGAGGCCCACAATGGCACAGTGCTGCTGGCGGGCGAGACCCGCAGCGAGGCCAACAAGACGCTGGCGACGAGGGTTGCGAACCAGGTCCGCGGCGTGAAAAACGTAGTCAACGAACTGGCGGTGATGCCTTCGGTCGGAATCGGCGAGCGCCTCGACAACAGTTACATCACCACCAAGGCCAACTCGGTCCTGACCGTCAAGGACCCGATTTCCGGCACGGACATGGCGCGGATCAAGGTCATGACCGCGCGGCGTAACGTTTACCTGATGGGTACCGTGACGCGCGAGGAAGGTGACAAGGTGGCCGAGGTCGTGCGCAACATCGGCGGCGTCGAGAAGGTCATCAAAGTTTTCGATTTCCTCGATTAATGTCTGAGCAAGATGGGCCATCCTGGCCCACTTGCATCTCGCCTTTGAAAAGCGTGGTTTTCAAAGGCTCGCGGCCTTCGGCCGTTGGCCCTTCCTTGGGCCAACCAGCATCGGACAACATCAAATTGTCATGATTTCTGCGAGCCTCAACAATATGACGGTATACACGGCCGCGAGGGCATCGTCGATCATGATGCCGATGCCGCCGCCTACGTGCCGCTCCAGCCAGCGGATCGGCCACGGCTTCGCGATGTCGAAAAATCGAAAGGCCAAGAAGGCGGCCACGAACCATGACCACCCGGCCGGCACAAGCACGGCCGCCAGGCAAAACCCCACGATTTCGTCCCACACGATGGCGCCCGGGTCGGACTGGCCCAGCGCCGCGGCTGCGGCACGGCACAGCAGGATTCCGGCCGCGAACAGGCTGAACACCACCACCAGCGCCACGAGGGTCGGCAGGCTGACCAGCACCAGCGCCAGTGGGATGGCCACCGCCGTGCCGGCGGTGCCCGGCGCGCCGCGAATGAGCCCCGAGCCGAAGCCCATCGCCAGAAATCCCCAGGGCGTCGCAAAGGCCACGCGCCACAACGCCGGATCGTCATTGAACAGCGAGCCCCTTCCCTTCACGTTCCCACCCCGCCGTGCATGTAGCCGGGGCTGCGCGGCCGGTATTCGCCGCCGCCGGGCCTGAGGCAGCTACACCCCTCGCCTTCCACTACCTTTCCGATTGCGGTCACTTTGGCCCCCAGGGCTTTCAAACGCCCGTTAATCTCTTCCCATCGTTCGGGCGCGGCGGTGAAGCACAACTCGTAATCGTCGCCTCCGCCGAGCTGCAAATCCCAGCGGTCCTCGTCCGAGAGATCCGAAAGCTCGGCAGGTGATGGTAGACGGGCAAGCTCCACGACGGCGCCCACTCCCGAGGCCTTCACGATGTGACCGAGGTCGGCAAGCAGGCCGTCCGAGATATCGATGCAGCTGTTTGCCAGCCCACCGAGCGCCTGCCCGAGTTTTACTCGCGGCACGGGACGCCGCAGCGCCCGCAGGCAGGCCGGGGCGGGATCCCTGAGATCCTTCAACTCGAGTACCGCCCGCGCGGCCAGCCCCGTCGGGCCTGAGATGCCGATCACATCCCCCACCCGTGCACCGCTGCGCAGCAGCGCGGTGCCGGGGCGCACCAGGCCGCACGCCGTCACGGTGATGGTCAGGGGGCCGCTGGTGAGGTCGCCGCCAACCAGCCGGATGCCGCAATCCACTGCCAGTTCATGCATGCCGAGCGCGAACGCCCGACACCACTCGGCGTTCATCGTGGGCAGGGTGAGCGCCAGAAGATACCAGGCCGGGTCAGCGCCCATGGCGGCGAGATCACTGAGGTTCACTGCAAGCGACTTGTAGCCGATGTCGGCAGGCGCCGTGCCGGCCTCGAAGTGCACGTCCTCGACCAGGGTGTCGGTGGTCACCACCAGTTGCCTTCCCGCCGGCACTTCGAGGATCGCCGCGTCATCGCCAACGCCCTCGAGCGCCCCGCGCTTCGCGTCCAGCGTCGTGGCAATCAGATCGATCAGTGAAAATTCGTCCACGGTCAATGAGCGGCCGGGCGCATGGTCACGGCCCGGACAGCTCTTCCGCCCGCCAGGCGCGCGCAGCCTTGTCCAGCACGCCATTGATGAAGGCATGGCCCTGCTCGGCGCCAAAGCGGTGGGACAGCTCAATGGCCTCGTCCAGAACGACCCGGTATGGCAGCTCGGGACGCTCGAGCAACTCGAAGGCGCCGAGGCGAAGGATGACGCGTTCAATCTGGTCGACGTCACGCATCGGCCGGTCCATGAAGGGTTCGAGGCGGCGGTCGAAGTCCCCGGCCAAGGCCACAACACCGCGCAACAGGGTCTCGAAGTAAACACGGTCCACTTCGCTGAAATCCTGGTGGGCGAGGAACTGCTTGATCAGCGCATCGGCCGATTCTTCCTGACCCTTGATCTGCCATTGATAGAGAGCCTGCAGGGCGCGTCGTCTGGCGCGACGCCGGAATTCGACTGCGGTTGCCGGACTCATGGCTTGGCGAGGTCGTCGATGTGCTTTTTCAACTGAGCCAGGGCCTTTGCTGTCTCGATCGCCGCCATCGCGGCATCGAATCCCTTGTTCCCCTCGCCCGCGCCGGACCGCTCCAGCGCCTGCTCCACGTTGTCGGTGGTGAGCACGCCGAATGCGATGGGTATGCCGTGCCGCTGCGCGGCTTCGCGGATACCCCGGGCGCATTCCCCGGCCACATAGTCGAAGTGTGGCGTGTCGCCGCGGATGACGGCACCCAAGGCGATGACCGCGTCGATGCGCCCCGAGGCGGCCAACTGATCGGCCGCCAGCGGCAGCTCGAAGGCGCCGGGAACCCAGGCGGTGACGATGTCCCGTTCTTCGATCCCGTTGCGCTTGAGGGCGTCGAGCGCGCCTTCCATCAGCTGCTCCACGATGAACTGATTGAAGCGGCTGGCAGCTATTCCGATCTTCACCGTGCAGCCCCGCCGGATTCGTCATCCTGGTCTTCGATTTCCACGTATTCGACCACTTCGAGCCCGAATCCTGACAGCCCACTGAACCGTTTCGGAGCGCTGAGCACGCGCATCTTGCGCACGCCGAGGTCGGCGATGATCTGTGCGCCGATGCCATAGCTGCGCAGCTCCCGCGAGGCGCGGTCGTCGCCGCCGCGAACCACCTCCGGTTCGGGATCCTGCTGCACCAGCCGCTGCAGGGCGTCGTCGTCAGGGTGGCCGCCGAGCACCAGGATCATGCCCGATTCGTGCGCCGCAATATCGGCCATCGCCCTGCGCAGCGGCAGCCCGAAATCTTCACGCTGGATGCCCAGCACATCGCTGAGCGGATTCTGCACATGCACGCGCACCAGGAAGGACGTCTCAGGGTCCGGCTCGCCCCGCACCATGGCGAGGTGCAGGCGGTTTTCGATCGAGTCGCGGTAGCAGTGCAGCCTGAAGGGGCCGTAATCGGTGACGACGTCGTGGCTGGAGAGGCGCTCGACGGTCTTCTCCGTTTCGAGGCGGTAGCGGATGAGCGCGGCGATGGTCCCGATGGCGAGACCGTGTTCTTCCGCGAACCGCTCCAGCTCAGGGCGCCGCGCCATGCTGCCGTCCTCGTTGAGAATCTCGACCAGCACCGCGGCCGGCTCCAGCCCGGCAAGCATGGCAAGGTCGACGCTGGCCTCGGTGTGGCCTGCCCGTGCCAGCACACCGCCGGGCCGCGCCATCAAGGGAAAGACGTGCCCCGGCTGGCTCAGGTCCTGCGGAACCGCGTCGGGGCGCACGGCGGTGCGGATGGTATGCGCTCGGTCGTAGGCGGAAATGCCCGTACTGATGCCTTCGGCGGCCTCGATGGAAACCGTGAAATTGGTGCCGAAACGGCCCTGGTTGCGGCTGTAATCCACCATCAGCGGCAGGTTCAGCTGCCGGCAGCGTTCGCGGGTCAGGGGCAGGCAGATCAGTCCGCGACCGTAACGGGCCATGAAATTGATGTCCTCCGGCCGGACCTTGGACGCCGCCATGATGAGGTCGCCCTCATTCTCGCGATCCTCGTCGTCCATCATCACCACCATGCGGCCCTGGCGGAGCTCCTCGAGCAATTCGGGGATCGTGTTCATGGTGACCGGCCCTCGATCAGGCGCTCCAGATAGCGAGCGATCATGTCGACTTCAAGGTTGGCGCGGTCCCCTTCGTAAAGCTCGCCCAGCGTAGTCGCCGCCAGCGTGTGCGGAATGATGCACACCGAGAACCGCTCCGAAGTCACGTCGTTCACCGTCAGGCTGACGCCGTCGATGCACACCGAGCCTTTGCGGCTCACCAGGCGCGCATGGCGTTCGGGCAACTCGAACTCGAAGCGCTCGCTATCGTCGATCGGGCGGCGCGAGGTCACCGTAACGGCGGCGTCGACGTGACCGCTCACCAGATGCCCGCCCAGGCGGTCGCCGGCCCGCACTGCGAGTTCCAGGTTGACGCGGTCGCCGACTTGCCTGTCACCCATCGTCGTTGCCGCCAGCGTCTCCGCGGAGACGTCCGCCTCGAAGCCGGCATCGCCGGGGTCGAGCATGGTGAGGCATACGCCAGCCACCGCCACGCTATCGCCGCTGCAGGCCGATTCCAGCGCGATGTGACCGGCCAACGGCGCGATTGCGAGGCGCAGGCTCCCTTCGCCCTGGCTCATTTCGCTGATGCGGCCAACGGCCGTGACGATACCGGTGAACATCTCAAACGTCCTTCCTTGGGTGCAGTCGAATGCGCCAATCCGGTCCCGTCCTGACAATTTCCCGGACCTCAAGATGCACGCGCTCGGCCATCGATTCAAGCGGGCCGACGGCGAAGGCCGGCGGCGCCTCGAGGCCCAGCAGGCAGGGCGCCTGGTAGATCAAAATCTCGTCGACCAGGTTGCTTTCGAGCAAGGCCCCGCACAGCATGGCGCCGGCCTCGACCTGAACTTCGTTGATCATCCGATCGGCCAGGGTGTGAAGCAGCGCCGGCAGGCTGACACGCCCAGAGCCGTCGTCGTCGACCACCAGACACTCGACGCCTGCCGCCTCCAGCGCCTCCGAGCGCGGACCCGGGGTGCATCCGACCACCAGCGCAGTATCAGCGGGATCCAGAATCCGGCTGCCCGGGTCGATTCGAAAGCTGCTGTCGGCGATCACGCGCAGCGGCTGATGTTTCAGCTCGATGTCCCACACGGTCATGCGAGGGTTGTCCGCCCGCACCGTGCCCACTCCCGTCAGAATGGCATCGCTGCGCGCCCGCCAGCGCTGCACGTCGCGCCGCGAGGGTTCGCTGGTGATCCATTGGCTCTCGCCACTGGCGAGCGCCGTGCGGCCATCCAGGCTCTGCGCCGACTTGACCCGCAGCCACGGCCGCCCTCGCTCCATGCGGCTGAAGAAGCCGGCGTTGAGTTCACGCGCCTGCCTCTCCATCAGGCCGACGTCCACCCTGATCCCTGCCTCTCGCAAGCACTCGAAGCCTTTGCCATCCACTTCGGGAAAAGGATCGGCGACGGCGCCTACCACGCGAGCAATACCTGCTTCCAGCAGGGCATCCGTGCAAGCGGCTGTTCGCCCCTGGTGGGAACAGGGTTCCAGCGTGACATAGGCCGTAGCGCCGGCCACTGCGGGCCCCGCATTCTGAAGCGCGGCGATTTCCGCGTGCGCCTCGCCTGCCGCGCGATGCCAGCCGCTGCCGAGGATACGATCGGAATCGGCGATGACGCAGCCGACCCGGGGGTTCGGGTGGGTGGTGTACAGGCCCTTCCCGGCGAGCCGGAGCGCCAGGGCCATGCATTCATGATCGTAGCGGGAAAAGTCCATGGTCAGGAAGGCGGGCAGTGGCGCTTGCGCCAACCTACCCCTTTTTGCGCGAGCGCCTGGCGGGCCTGGGTTCGAGCAGCGAAATCTGCCGCTTGTCGCCCGCTCCGGGCGCTTCGCGCTCGAGGTTCTCGATCACGTCGCGGAATGCCTGTACGTCCTCAAAGCGCCGGTACACCGAGGCGAAACGCACGTAGGCCACCTGATCCAGCTCGATCAACCGCCGCATCACCCATTCGCCGATCAGGCTGCTGGGAAGTTCCACCTCCTCCACGTTGCTGATCTGGCGCAGAAGCGAGCGAATGGCGCGCTCCACCTGGCGGGTCTCAACCGGCCTTTTTTCCAGCGCGCGCATCATGCCCTGGCGGAGCTTGTCTTCGGAGAAGGCCTCCCGCGAGCCGTCCGACTTGATGATCCGCGGTGCCTTGAGCGCCGGAGTTTCGAATGTGCTGAAGCGGCTCGAGCAGGCCTCGCATTGCCGCCTGCGGCGAATCTGCATGCCATCGCCAGTCAGCCGCGAATCGACCACCCGGGTATGCTCATGGTTGCAGAAGGGGCACCACATCGGTTTCGTTACGCCGCGTACACCGGGTGTTGGGCGCAGAGCTCAAGCACCGATTCGCGCACTTCGGCCTCCACGGTTTCGTCGCCGACCATGTCCAGCACATCGCAGATCAGCTCCGCAAGCTGTGTGCAGTCGTCACGGCCAAAGCCCCGGGTGGTCACCGCCGGCGTGCCCAGGCGCAGACCGCTGGTCACGAAGGGGGAACGCGGCTCACCGGGCACCGTGTTTTTGTTCACCGTGATGTAGGCGCGCCCCAGCGACTCCTCGGCGTCTTTGCCGGTATATTCCTTGCCGATCAGGTCGACCAGGAACAGGTGGTTGTCAGTACCCCCCGACACCACCTTGTAGCCGCGGTCGATGAAGACGCCGGCCATGACGCGGGCGTTCTCGACCACGTGTTCCTGATAGCGCCGGAAATCCGGCTCGAGCGCTTCCTTGAAGGCCACTGCCTTGGCCGCGATGACGTGCATCAGGGGGCCGCCCTGCGTGCCCGGAAAGACGAGCGAGTTGAGCTTCTTTTCGAGTTCCGGGTTGGACTTCGCGAGTATCAGCCCGCCGCGCGGGCCACGCAGCGTCTTGTGCGTTGTCGAGGTGACCACATGGGCATGGGGCACCGGGTTGGGGTAAACGCCGGCCGCGACCAGGCCGGCCACGTGGGCCATGTCGACCAGGAACCAGGCCCCGACCTCGTCCGCGATCTCTCTCATTCTGGCCCAGTCGACGATGCGGGAATAGGCGGAGAAGCCGCCGATGATCATCTTCGGCTTGTGTTCCGAGGCGATGCGGGCGACTTCGTCGTAATCGATGTAGCCGGTATCCCGGTCGGTGCCGTAATGTACCGCTTTGAAGAGCTTGCCCGAAAAGTTGACCGGGCTGCCGTGCGTCAGGTGCCCGCCCTCGGAGAGGTTCATCCCCAGCAGGGTTTCGCCCGGCTTCAGGAGCGCGAGGTAGGCTGCAGCGTTGGCCTGGGAGCCGGAGTGGGGCTGCACGTTGGCGTAGTCGGCCCCAAACAGTTCCCGGGCGCGCTGCTGCGCAAGCCGCTCCGCCACGTCGACGTTTTCGCAACCCCCGTAATAGCGCCGGCCGGGGTAACCTTCGGCGTACTTGTTGGTGAGCACCGAGCCCTGCGCCTCCATCACCCGGGGGCTGGCATAGTTCTCGGACGCGATCAGCTCGATGTGCTCTTCCTGCCGGATCTTCTCGACCGAGATGGCGCGCGCCAGCTCGTCGTCGTAGCCGGAGATGGTATAGCTGCTGTCGTACATGTCGCTCCCAAAAATAGCCGTAGATTCTATCATCGAAGCGCCTGCCGGATGGCTTGGACTGCCGCTGGCAAGCGGAAATCAGCCTCACTGGGCTGGAAGGATCTCGGGGCGTGACCAAGCTGTGCGCGGGCGGGCCCATCGTCGAATACAAGGTCCTGCGACTGCCTGGCGAACATTTCGCGGGTGATTCGCCCTGCGCCCGGCAACAGGGAAGACAGTGCAGCCACCGCCCCGAAAGTCGCCTTCGGCAGCCGCAGAAACCGTCTTTTCCGGTGGGCGGCGTCGAACAGCAGCCCCACCATCTCCCGGTATTCCAGTGTCGAGCCGCCACAGACCGGCGACTCCAGTTCAAGCGCGGGTTCGGCCTGCACGGCCATGATCATGGTGTCGGCGAGGTCGGCCACATGCAGCGCCTGGCGCAAACCACAGGCCTCAGCCGCGATGGGCGCGAATCCAAAACGTCGGATCCAGCGCCAGATCCGGGTCAGGTTCTGATCCATGCCGCAGCCGTAGATGAGGGTGGGGTGCAGCACCGTGAGGGGGATGCCTTCCGCTCCACTTCGCTGGCGGATCGCCGCCAGCGCGGTCTCGATTTCCGCGATGGTCCGGCGTTCGCCTTCGTCGGTGGAGGCGCGCTTGCTGCGTGTGCTGGTGGTGCCGACGACTACCGCACGTTGCCAAACGCCACCGTCCCGGCGTGGCTCGGTATCCAGCAGTTCCCGGGCGACGGCCACCGGGCCGCATGACAGCAGTGCACGGAAACCGCTTCCGCCTCCGGCTTCGTTCAGCAGCTCAATGACTTGCGCCAGGCCGAATCGGCGCAGACCCTCGATGCCGGTGGCAGGACCATCCGCGGGTCGACGCGTGACGGCGAGCACCTCACATCCGGCTTCCAGCAGGCCTGCCACGGTAAACAGCCCCACTTGCCCGCTTGCGCCGAGCACGACGACAGCCGGCTTCACGCGGACCTTGCGAAGTGTCTGAACGCCACTGCGGGCAATGTCAGGATGAAATGGCACCAGATGCCGGCGTAAACGAGCCAGAGCACCGGCACCGAATGATCGCGCGCCCCGAACTTGCGGAAATATCGTTGCATTCCGATGTGTTTCTGGCGATGTACCCACCATGGGCGCGTCACGCTTGAAACGCCGCCCAGGTGCACCGCGGTCGCCTCAGGGACGAGCAGGCAATGAAAGCCGCGGTCGCGGAGCCGGTACATCAGGTCCAGGTCCTCGCAGTGCATGGCGTACGCTTCGTCGAAAAAGCCGACCGCCTCGGCAGCCGGTCGCCGCAGCAACATGCACGCCCCGCTCACTGCCTCGGCGCGCCGCGTGGCGGGCGGCGGCTCATCGCGTGGATGGTTGACACCTTCCAGGGCGGCCGCGTGCCGGGACATGCGGTGCAGCCCGGTCAGGGTCATCAGGGAACGCCAGGGATCCGGAAAACGCCGCCAAGTGCCGCTCTGCACCTTGCCGGATGAATCCGTGACCCATGGCCCCGCGATGGCCGCATCGGGATCCTGCTCCAGCGCTTCGATCAGGGCCTCGAGCGCCCCCCGTCGCAGCATGCAATCGGGGTTGAGAACCAGCAGATATTGCTCCCTCGCCTCACGGGCCATTTGGTTCACGGCCCGCGCAAAGCCCAGGTTCTCCGCGTTGCGTTGAATTTCGAGCCGCGGATCGCCACCAAATGCCGCCTCGAGAGCGGCAATGCTGCCGTCATTGGAAGCGTTGTCGGCGACGACCACCGTGAACGCTCCGGGGCGCTCCAGCAAGGCTTTCACGCAGGCGAGCAGTGACTCGCCCGCGTTGTAGTTCACGATGATGACCCTCAGGCTCGAAGCCATCAGCGGCGCTCGCGCCGCGAGAGGCCCAGGCGGGCCAGCCAGGAGCGCTGGCGCTCCGGCTCCGACCGTGCGGCGGCCAGTTCCTCACGCGCCTGGACTAAAGCCTGGCCGCGCTCGGCGAGCGCCTGTTCACGCTCCGCCAGGATCGTCCCTGCCTGCATGTTTTTCCGGATTTCGTGCTGGTAATGCCGATACACGGATTCCTCGGCGTCATCGAACAGCCAGAGGGCGTGCTCGATTTGCGGCAGGGCCGCCTCGCTCGCGGCGCAGATGGCCAGGAGGTACATGGCCGGCTGGACCGGCCGCTCGATCTCCCTGGGGCCATCCTCCCCCGCGCTCTGCAGCCGCGCCTCCAACGTCCTCCCGGAGGCCTCACTGCTTGCCTCGGAACCCTCGCCGCCGATCGCCCAGATCGCCGAATGAAACAGCAGCTTCTGCCCGAACATCCGGCTGGCCGGGAAGTGGGCGTCGAGCACTGCGCGGAACTCGTCGGCGTAAAGCTCGCGCACGTGATGCGGGTTGTCGAAGTTCTGTTGATCCGAGTACACGGCCTTGTCCGGCGATGAAATCAGCAGGAAGCCCGAGGGTTTCAATACGCGCCGAAACTCCGCAAGCATCCCCGCCTGGTCCTCGAGATGCTCGATGGTCTCGAACGACACGATGCAGTCGAAACGGTGGTCGTCGAAAGGAAGGTCGCAGCAGTCGGCCTCACTGAACTCGACATTGCCGGCCGCATAGCGCCGGCGCGCATGCGAGATGGCTTTCTCCGACCTGTCGACGGCCGTGACGGAGCGGGCCTTTCGGGCAAGGATGGCGGCTCCGTAGCCCTCTCCGCAGGCTGCGTCAAGCACCGATAGGCCGGCCACGAACTGGGCCGCGAAGGCATAGCGGTGCATGTGCTCGTACCATATTTCCCTAACGCTTTCGGGCGTGAACCGCTCGCCGTCGAACTCCAGTGGCTCGCTCATGGTCCGACCATCCTAGTCGAATGAAAGGCCCGCATCGATCACGGCGGCACACAGGCGCTCGCGCAAGGGTGACAGTGGATCGGCCTCGATGAAGGCTGTGATCTCATCACGGTAGCCCGGATGGCGCTCCAGCAGGCGCCGCATGGACGCCTCGTCGGGTTTCAGCCCGAGCGGGCCGAAGGACCGTCCTCCATGGTGGCCAATGTAGGCATCGTCGCACAGCACGTTCCTGAACCCCTCGCTGCGCGCGCGCAGGCTGAAATCGTTCTCCTCGCCGTAGCCCCGGCCGAACCGCTCGGTGTCGAAGCCCCCCAGCGCATCAAGGGCCCTGCTGGCGATGCCCATGCAAAAGCCGACCGCCGTCGGAATTTCCGGGTAGGCGGGCCCGCCCTGCTGTTTCGCTGCCTGTGCGATCGCTTGCGCTACGGTAGCCGGATCGGAAGGGAGCGGGTTGGCTTTGCAGAAGGCAGGCATCGAAACGATCTCGCCGTTGTTGGACCATGGTGTGCAAGTGGCGATGTCGTCCGCGGACGCGAGGCACTGGCCGATTCGTTCCAGCCAACCGGGCGCCACTACGGTGTCGGTATTGAGCAGCACAACGTCGCTGTGCGAGAGAAGTATTCCGAGATTGGCCGTCGCCACGAAGCCCACATTACGGGGCTGGCGCACAAATCGCCAGCGTGGCCCGCCGGCCCGCAACAGCGAAGCCACCAGCGGGACGATTCTCTCGTCGGTCGAAGCGTCGTCGATCACGATCACCTGGCTTTGCGCTCCAACAGTGGCGGCCACCGACTCCAGGCAGGCGCGCAGCTCGTCAAAAGCGTTGAAGACGGGTATGACGACGGATGGCGTGGCCCGGCCCAACACGCTCGCTCAGTCCTCGGTGATCCAGCGGTGCTCCAGGCGCACGAAACCGAGCTCCCGGCTTTCCCCGCGCACGCGGAATCTGAGCTCGGCCGTATCGCACAGTCGCATGCCTTCCGGATCCATCGCGTGGCCATGAATCGCGTAGTTGCCCGGCAGCAGCGGCAATGATTCGAAGCGGATCGACAGTGCGAAATGGCTGTCGTCCACCCGCCGCGGCACCACCCCCTCCACTTCCGAAGCAACGCCGTAAATCGGCGTCCCGTCGGCGCGCACGATCCCCACAAGGCCGGCCGGCGCCCGTCCGTCGGGCGAATAGAGCTTCAGCTCGACCTGCAGGGGTTCCCCCTGCCTGATGGCATGCTCCCGGCCCTCCACCCCTTCGCTGAAGCGAAAGGACTCCAGTCGATACAGGCCGCTGTCTCCTGTCTCCTGGTTTCGCTGGTTCCTCTCAAAAGCATTGCGCGACTCGTGCCAGGCGAGGTAGGACTGTGTCACGTCGAAAACCTCGCCGTACTCGCGGGCTTTCCCCTGGTGGATCCACAACGCCTTGCGGCAGAGCTTCTGTACCAGGTACATGCTGTGCGAAACCATCAGCAGCGTATTGCCATCGGCGAGGAAGCGTTCGAGCCACCGAACGCATTTCTTCTGGAACGACTCATCGCCAACGGCCAGCACTTCGTCGGTGATCAACAGCTGCGGATTGGAAGCCGTCACCACCGCGAATCCGAGGCGCACGACCATCCCCGAAGAATAGTGCTTGACCGGCTCATAGATGTACTCGCCGATGCTTGCGAATTCGAGAATCTGGTCCAGGTTGTCATCGATCTCGCGGGGGCTCATGCCGAGCAGGGCGCCCTTCATCCGCACGTTGTCCAGCCCACTGAATTCCGGCTGAAATCCGGCGCCCAATTCCAGCAGCGCCGCCATGCGCGCGTTGCTTCGGGCCTGTCCCCGGCTGGGGCTGATCACGCCGGTCAGGATCTTCAGAAGGGTGGATTTGCCCGCGCCGTTCTCGCCGATAATCCCGAGCGACTCGCCGGCCCGCACTTCGAGGCTGATGTCGTCCAGCACCAGGGCGCCATCGCGAGGCTCACGACCCGCCAGCAGCGCGACAAAGGCACGCAGGCGCTCACCCGGCCGGTTGACCCGGGGGTAGATCTTGGATACGCCCTCGAGGACAACCAGCGGCTCTTCGAGTGGCCTCAATGCCGGTCCGCTCACAGAAAGTCCTCGAAATGGCCGCTCATGCGGCGGAAGAAGCCGAGCGCTAGAAGACCAAGCAGCAGTACCGCAGCCGGAACGATCAGGTCGCTCCATGCCGGGGAGAAACCATCGAACATCAAAGCATCACGCAGCCTTCCGACGAACCAGGCGATTGGATTCCAGCGCACCAGGCTGGCTAGCCCATCGGGCAGGAGCGAGGGGCTGTAAAGGATGGGCGACATGAAAAACCAGAACGTCATCAGGGGCGGCAGCATTTGGCCGAGGTCCCGTACGAAGACGTGCAGGGCGCTGAAAATCAGCGCCAGGGCCGCAGCGAAGAGATACAGAAAAACAAGGATGATCGCGGCCGGCAGCAAGCCGAACCAATGAATTTCGGTACCGGTCAACTGCAGCACGATCAGTACTGCGAGATAGCCCGCCGTGTGCATCAGGAACGTGGCCGTAACCACGGACAGCGGCAACAGCTCGGTGGGGAAGGCCACCTTGCCGATCAGCGCCGCGTTCGCGGTCACGACGTTACTGGCACGCAGCACCGATTCGGAAAACGCCGTCCAAGGCCAGAACGCTACGGCCAGGAAGGGCACGAAGGCGCTTGGCTCCAACTCGGGTATCCGCGCCTTGAAGATCGAGGTGAAGACGAAGGCATAAACGGCCAGCAGCATGAGAGGCTGCAGGATCAGCCAGGCGAACCCGCTCAGGTTGTTGAGATAATCGCTCCTGATCGCGCGCAGGACGAGTTGGGTGAAGATGCCGCTGCTCATTCCCTCCGCCCCCGCACTATCCAGCTCTGATCAGTACTGCGGGGCGTTTTCCAGGTCTTCGCCGAAATAACGCTTGAGCATGACCTGGACGGACCCCTCGGGAAGCACGATCCCCTCAGCCAACAGGCCCTTGATGTAGGTCTCCTGGAATTCGTTTACGTGCCGTTGCTTCATTTTGGCCACTGCATCATCACGGACTTCTTCAAATGGCCTTTTCCCTGGCTCGTAACGCTGGTCCAGGCGGATGATGTGATAGCCGTAATTGGTCTTGACCGGGGCGCTGACGTTTCCCGCGTTTTCGAGGGCGTATGCGGCGTTTTCGAACGGCTCGGCCATCTGACCGCGGCTGACCCGCAAGTAGGTGCCCTCGTTCTGGGCCTTGGCCGGATCGTCGGAATATTCCATGACGAGCCGCGTAAAGGTATCAGGAGATGCGAGGGCCCGCTCCCTCACGTCCTGGGCCAGCGCCAGCGCTTCCTCGTCGGAGCGCTCCTCAGTGCCGATGAGGATGTGCGTTACATCAATATACTCCGGGGTTTGGTAATCCTTCGGGTTGGCGAGATAGTCCTCATAGGCCATGGCCTCGTAATCCGCCTCTGGCGCGTTCTTTCTGATCTGATCCATCCAGGCCCCCGCAAGCTCCTTGTGTGCCGCCAGGATCATGCGTTCGCGCACGACCGGGTCCTCCGCGAATCCCTTCTCGATGGCGTCAAGTGCCAGCACCTCGGCTTTCATGATGTTGCGGACCAGGCGGTCGACCTGCTCCCCCTCGCGAATGAACAGCAGTCGGTGCTCCTCGGGGATCCTGCTGAACGCGGCATCGATGCCGGTCTGGGTCAGCACCGCGTCGCCCTGGTAGGCGAATACGACCTCGGGGTCGTTCCTGTCCACCGGCTCTTCGCGCGTCAGGTCGAGCGCGGCCACGGGCGAGGTCGATAACAGGCACAAGAGCGCGAGTGCCAGCATGGGCCGAAGTTGGGACATACCTTCCTCCAAAATTTATAACTGCAGTCAGATGTTAGTTGAGAAGCGGGAATTGAGCTAATCGGACCGTGATCCCGTGGGTGGGTTCCTTACATGGCTTCGGATAAGAAAAGGGCCGCTTGCGCGGCCCTTTTCACATTTACAATCCCGAAGGATCGCGATTTTCTTGCTTTAGTCCGAAATAATGTTGGCACTGCACACACGGTCACCCGGGCGATCCGGGCAAACCTGGCGGCGGATGTTGGCCTTGTGGCCAAACAGACCACCGTAGTTGGCCAGCACCGTGCCACCGAACAGGAAGCCGTTCTCGAACTGCTCCGCCCAGAAACCGGTGACCGGCAAGCCAATCAGATTGGCAAAGTCACGGTGAACCGGAACTCCTTCCGAGTCGGTGTAGTGGAAGTTGATGTTGGCCCAACCATTGACGTGGTCAGGCGGCAACGTCACGTTCCGCACCGTGGCCGCATCGGATCCCAGGATCTCGGTACCGTCCTCAGGCACCGGACCGCTGCCGAAGCGTAATACGTTGGTCTCGTAGCACAGCGTGAAGCTGCCGCCCGGAGAACCACCCGGAGGCGGCGGAGACACGACCGGCGGAATATTGCCCGGAGCTCCTACCGGAGACTCCTCGCGATTCCACACGCTCAGGAACGCCAGCTCGCAGGCCTCGCCGTCGAACAGCGTGGTGAACGGTTCAACGATGAATTCGGTCTGCTCGACGAACTGGCACTGCTGCCAATCCGGGTCCGCGGTAGTTCCGTCGAAAAAGGCGTCCGTCGGATACGGCTCACCCGGATCCCAGCCCCTACAACCCGGATCGGTCACGTCCGGAATGAAGAAGTTTCCGGACGGAGCTATGGTCGGGTCGACGTAGTAG
>Ga0302046_10001923_pt1 | contig 19466 bp, 18 predicted proteins | sample RVTome_11_FD_200261 | JGI IMG/M metagenome (GOLD analysis project Ga0302046, IMG submission 200261) | Soil microbial communities from uranium-contaminated site in the Upper Colorado River Basin, Wyoming, United States - RVT147D111 (version 2) ...
GCGCTCGGGAGTTCAAGCGGCAGTTCGATCGCGAGGATGGTTGTCGGCTTATCGCACTCGATTGTTCAGTCGGGGTGACCTTAATTTGACGTCCTCCGGCTCAAGGTTCCGCCGGCTCGTCGATGAAGCTCTCGATCTCAACCAGCACGACGCGCACGCCGTCCTCACGCTCGCCCTGCACCGGAACTCGCAGCTCGGGGTGAAGCCACCACACCGACTCCTCGCCGGCGACCCGGCGCACGACCCGGGCGGTGTCGAACCGTCCTGCCGGGGTCGAGATCGCCTCGCTCCCGCCCTGCTCGAGCTCGAGCGGATAGAGCCGTCCCGAGGTCGGTGCGCCGGCCGCGCCGAACCGGAAGGCGTGGGTCGGATTGCCGTCCGCCGGCACGACGGCGTCGACCGCCAGCGGCATCAGGACCGTCCAGCGATCGGGGAACTCGACGGTCTGCTCGATGATGCCGGTCGCGCTGCCGCGGGTGACCGATCGCGCGCGCCCGCCTTCGATCCAGAACCTCGAGCGCGACAGATCGCTACCGTCCTGACGGGTGATCTCCAGGAAGTTGGTGACGTTCCCGGCGTCCCGCCGGTGCCAGGTCGCCGTGACCCGCGCTCCGGCCTGCAGGCGGCTGTGGATGAGAGTCGCATCGTCGGGGCCGGCGAAGATCTCCCACTCCTCGGCTCCCTCGAGGCTGCCGTCGACGAGATAGTGGTAGGTGCCGCGGGCGAGACGGCGCTCCCGTTCCCAGCGGCCCGGGTGAGCGGGCGTCCGGCCGGCGAGGATCGCCGCCAGGTCGGCCGCGATCGAATCGAGCGCGGGCGTCTCGACGATCCGCCCGATCTCTCCGCTGGCGCCGCTGATGATCACCGTCGGCACGTTGATAACTTTCTGATCGCGGATGAAATCGAGCGGCTCCTCGAAGCCGCGGCGGATCGAGACCAGCTTGAGCTTGATGCGGCTGTTGGCCGCCTGGTCGATCGTCCTGAGGAGCTCCGGCACATGTTGCTTGCTGTCCCCGCACCAGGTCCCGAACACCACGGTCAGTCGCAGGTCGCGCTCGACTTTCTTGAGCGCGGCGACGACCTGCGGGTCGGGCTCGTACGATTCGAGCCGGGCCCGCCAGACCGGCACCGTGCGCCACAACTCGTCGCGGGTAATCTCTCCCTCGAGTCCCTGGTGCGGAGCGACCAGCACGGTCTGGCCGGAGATGCGGATCAGCAAGCTCCGGTCGTCCACCCGGAGGATCTCTCCCGCGGCGTCGAGGGTCGCCAGCCGCGGCGAGGCGGCCTGTGTCCGGTCGGGCGTCGGGGCAAGCTCCTTCCTGTCGAGCGTTCCGACGGCCAGCGATTCGCGATCGAACACGACGACCTCGGGGAGGGCGTCGCTCACCACGGCGGCCTGCCCGGAGTCCTCGGCCAGGAACAGTTGGGCGTCACGGTCGAGCCGGCCGTCGATGTAGAGGTCGCGGGCGGAGTCGACCCACGCGATCGGTTCGCCGGCGAGACAGCCGGGGATGAAAGGGTACGGGGCGACAAGGACGAGGAACACCAAACGCCATGTTGATGGACCAGGGAACAGTGTCCGCATTCCGGCACTCCGGAGGATGATGAATGAACGGCAACGGCCCGACCGGCTTCCGGCCGCCTCCATTAGAACCCCGTTCCGGGCGATCGACAAGCAACGAGCCCTTCTTCCTGGTGCGGCGGCAGGGGAACGTCCCTTCGGAGTCAGACGAGCTGGGCGAGCAACGTGAGGGCGGGCGCGACGCGAATGCCATCGGTGACAAAGTCCTTCCGGCCGATCGCACTCAGCTGCCAGGCGGGAACCGACGGGAATCTGCCCCTGAGATAACGCAGCCCCCGGTCGACGTCCTGATCGCCCCACTTGGCCTCGACCATCAGGATCGGCTGTCGCCGTTCGACGACGACGAAGTCGACCTCTCGGCCGTCGGTGTCCCGGAAGTATCGCAGTTCGAGGTCCCGGCCTTCGACGTCCTGCTGAAAGTGAACCCACTTGAGAAGATGTGAGGCGACGAGGTTCTCGAACCGCGCAGGATCCTCCGTCACGAGCGACCAGTCGAATTGATAGTGCTTCTGCTCCTTGCGGACGGCACGCACCCGCGGCGATCCGAACGGTGGCAGCCGGAAGAGGGCGTACGACCTCTCGAGGACGGCGAGCCAGTTCGCGACGGTCTTGTGGCTGACCTGGAGATCCTCCCGCAACGCGTTGACGGAGAGGGGTGACCCGACCAGATCGGGAAGACGCATCACCAGGTGCTCGAGTGTTCCCAGGTCGTGGATCCGTTCGAGACCCGCGACGTCTTCCCGGATGAGCCGCGTGCGGTACTCACGTGACCAGCGGCGGGCCTGGCGTTCGGTGCCTTCGAAGAACGGCTCGGGGAAGCCGCCGAGCCTGAGGAGATGGTGGAACCCATTGGTCGAGTCGATCCCGGCCTCCCGCACGGAAAGGGGGTGCAGCCGGAGCAGGTGATATCTCCCCTGAAGGGAGTCGCCGCCGTGGCGATACAGGTCGAGGCGGGCGCTCCCCGTCACCAGGATGCGCTGACCTTCGTCCCTCCCGTCGTACAGACCCTTGAGGAATCCCCGCCATGCCCTGTACTTGTGGATCTCGTCGAAGACCCACAATGGCGCCGCGGGCAGTTCCCGGCGAAGGATGCGCTCGCGGTGTTCGGCGATGTCCCAGTTGAGGTACCCCTGCCTCGCTCCGGGCAGCGCGCGCGCCAGCGTCGTCTTGCCGACCTGTCTGGGCCCCGCGACGAAGACCATCTTGCGCCGCAGGTCGCTCTCCACCTGGGGTGTCAGGTAACGCGGGTGCGTGCTCACGGCGGGGAGGGTACAGTACTTTTCGACCACAGTCAAAAACACTCGCGGTGATTTTCGCCGGCCGGAAAAGACGTTGGAGGGATAGGAGCAACCCGCCGCGGCCTTGCCTGCCGGCTCGCGGGAGCCCATATAGGTGTCTGGAAGCGCGCGGCCGGAGTCGAGCGGAGTTCGCTCCCCGCCGCCGGCAGGTAGAGATCATGGCCTGGCACCGGCAAAGTATTGAGATCGCAGGGATTGCGGCCCTGCTGACGATCGGGATCGCGGCCTGCACCGGAGAGCCGGACGGGCTGGGCTTCGCAGGGAACCCGGATGCGGTCGGTGTGGTGACAAACGTCCCCTCGATCAGCGGGACCTGGCTGCTGGAGAACACGATCACATCCGACAGCTGCGCGTCGATCGACCCGCAGCTGAGCCAATCGTTCGTACTGAGGCTGTCGCAGGTCGACACAGAGCTCCAGGTCGAACTGTTCGACTCCTGCGGGGCTCTTCTGGCCGCCGGCGACGGCTCGGTGACCCCGGGAGGGGTGCTGCAGACGACGGCCTCGGCGGGGTTCGATCTGTCGGACACCTGCGGCGTGACCGTCGACGTGGCGATCGCCGGCACGGTCGACACAGCGCAGGATCAGCTCGAAGGGAGCGTCACGTTGGATTTCGCGCCGGGCGCCACATGGGGCCCGGACTGTGACGACACCTTCCCCTGCAGGATCGAGGCGATGTTCGTGGCCGACCAGTGTCCTCCGGCCGATTGCTCCTTCGCGACCTGCGGCGACTGACCGGGTCGCCCGGTTCCGCGCCGGGACGCTCGACCGTCATTCAATTTGATCTCCTTCATTCCTCCGTCGCCAGGATCGTGAAGCGCGCCTCGCCCCGGGCCGCTTCCTTGCCGAGGGTGTCGAGCACCTCGACGGAAAGAATGTACTCGGCGGCCGGCCATCCCCGAAGGGGAAGCTCGTAGGTCAGAGACTCGCCTGTGACGTCGGTCAGGATGATCGGGTTGCCCAGGGGCCGAGCCTCCCCGTCGAGAAGAACGGAAAAGCTGTATCGGACTTCCAGATTCGCCTGCTTTCTCCGGTGTCGGGCGTTGTAGACCTGGTAGGCGAAGAAGACCGATTCCCCCTCGCGAAACGTCGATGCGGGCTCGGCACGGAGGGCGACGCCGCCGGGCCGACCGCCCTCGGGTGGAGCGAGCGGCAGGGGAGGCTCGTGCCCGACGGCGATGGTGCTGAGCGCGAAGCGTCGTTCGAAGTCGGGCACCTCGATGATGTCGTCGCCGGCTGTTCCTCGGTGGCTGTGACGATCGAAGGCCGTGATGCTGGCCCGATAGGTTCCCGGCGGGACGGTCGTCGCGCTGCGAAACAACCAGGGCCGGCCGGTGGCGGGGTCGCCGACATCGACCCGCTCGGCAGCGGAAAAATTCGCCACCGGAGCGCCCTTGTCAGGATCGGCCAGAGTCCCCAGCAGAACGAAGTCGGGGGGCTCCGAGGGATCGCCCGGGAAACCCGGCTGCGATGGAGGGATCGCAATCGTCAGGATGGCGTGGGTGCCGCCGTCCTCCGCCCGATGGAAATCATAGCGCTGTGCGGCCTCCAGAGGCGCGGCGAAGTATTCCGCCGTGACGTCGGGAAGGGGAAACTCCGCCATGCGGATCCGCCCCTTGACCATCCGCGCGCTTCCCTCCCTGCCGGGCGCCGCGAGGAAGGTCGTTCCCACGGGAACGCCGTCCGGCTCGGCCAGGGGATCGTGATACTTCAGCGCGTCCCGGGGCATGTTGTATTCGCCGCTGGTGTTGCGGCGGAATTCGATGCGTGTGTGCAGCGGCTGTCCGGCCCGCGGAGCGATCTCGTAGACCCAGACCTCGGAAGGGCCGTGCCGCGTGCGTTGATCCGCGGGTCCCATGAGAATGTGCACCTTGCCGCGATCGGTTTTCCAGCCCGGCGTCAGCCCCTCGCCGAACAACGCGATCGCCTCCGCCGTCCGCCGCCAGAAGGCGTCCCGCCGCTCATTGATCCCGGCATCGGGCGTCGGATCGAGGCGCTTCCAGAATTCCTCGATGAACGCGGCGCGCTCCGTGTCCGTGGTGAGCTGCCTGAACGCGGCGTCCTCCTCGACCGACAGAATGTAGCGGACCGGCCCGTGCCGCCATTCCGGATCGGGCAGATCGGTCGCCGGCGCCGTGCCCGACGCCAGGATGAGGAGTCCAGCCAGTAACCGGGGTGAGTGGTTTCCCGGGACAGGCATGACTACGGCTCCATGCTCGTTCTTGTATCGAGATCCGGGCAGGCCGAGGATAGCACGGAAATCGGAGCCGACGGACTCGAGCGGGCCGGCGGGTGCGAACGGCCCCCATCTGTTGTGCGGGAGACGCCGCCTGACGTATATAGACCGGACGACGAGGGGGCGGCCGCCGATGATCCCAGCGCGACAGGCGCTCGAACGACTGCGGGAAGGAAACAGGCGCTTCGCGTCCGATCAGGGGGCCGGGCGGTCGCTGACCGGCCAGGTCCGCCGCTACGAGGTCGCGGAGGGGCAGGAGCCGTTCGCCATCATCCTCGGCTGCTCGGATTCGAGGGTTCCGGCCGAGATCGTCTTCGACCAGGGGCTGGGTGATCTGTTCGTCATCCGCGTGGCCGGCAACATCGTCGCGCCGTCGCAGATCGGCAGCGTCGAGTTCGCCGCCTCTAGTTTCGGCACGCAGCTGGTCGTCGTCCTTGGGCACTCGATGTGCGGCGCCGTCATGGCCACGCTGGTGGAGATGCAGCGGCCGACGCAGGATCAATCGCCGAACCTCCGATCGATCGTCGGCCGCATACGGCCGGCGATCGAAGCGTTGCCCGCCGCGACGGCGCAAACGGGCCGGGACGAGCTGGTGCCGAGGTCGATCCGGGCCAACGTCCTCGCCTCGGTCAGGCAGCTGCGGCACGGTTCGCAGATCCTCGAGCAGCTGATTCGGAGCGATCGCCTCGTCGTCGGGGCAGAATACTCTCTCGAGAGCGGGGTGGTCGATTTCTTCGCCGGTCCGCCGGGCATTGAGGACTGAAGGAAGGCCCCTCTCAGGGTGTCCATGAACGGGGAAGCCGACTGAGATGACGATCGCTATCATGCTCGGGCTCCTCATCGCGCCTTTTCTGATCTTGACCGGATTGGAACGCGTTCTGCCGCGGGCCGCGATCGTGGCGCCGCTGCGAGGCCGTATCGGGCTGGCCCTCGTCTTCCTGTTCACGGCCACCGGCCACTTCATCCGAACCGAGCCGATGGTCGAGATGCTGCCGCCGTGGGTGCCGGCGCGCATGACAATCGTCCAGGTGACGGGCGCGCTCGAATTCGCGGCGGCGCTCGGCCTTCTAGTGTCCCGTCCGGCGGTCGTCCGCATGACCGGCATCTGCCTGATCATCTCCTGGTGGCAGTTTTCCCGGACAATGTCCAGGCCGCGTTCGCCCGGACCGGCCTCGGGAGCCACGGCATGGGCCCGTGGATTCTGCTGATCCGGGGCCCCCTGCAGCTGCTTCTGATCGGATGGACCTGGTGGTTCGCGGTACGGTCGCCGGCGCCGGGCCGTCGCGAGGCCGCGGGCTCTCCGCCGTCCGCGACGGCAGGATCATCCCCGCCCGGGCCGTCGGCGCCGTAAATACCCGGGGCGCGGCGGGCCGGTTTCTCCGGGGACGGTCTATGCCGACGGGTCGTCCGGATCGATACAGTGCTTCTTGAGATAGTAAGCGAGATTGCGCTGGTCGATGCCGAGCAGGCGCGACGCCTCCTTGCGGACCCCGCCGGAGCGGCGCAGCGCCTCGACGACGACCTCGCGCTCGCGCTGCGCCGCCGCCGTGCGCAGGTTGAGATCGCCGCTGTCACCCCCCGCGGGATCGGGCGCCGCCGTGAGCGCCGCGCCGGATGCCAGATCGACCTCCTCGATGACCGGCCCCGGGTTCAGAATCAACGTCCGCTCGAGCACATTGCGCAGCTCGCGGATATTGCCGGGCCAGGCGTAGTCCTGCAGGTCCGACATCGCGCCGGGCCCGATCTCCGCGGCGGGTCGTCCGAGCCGGGCCGCCAGCTCACCCAGGAAGCGCTGCACCAGCAGGGGGATGTCCTCGCGTCGATCGCACAGCGGCGGCAGGACGATACGCAGCACGTTCAGTCGGTAGAACAGGTCCTGGCGGAAACGGCCCGCGGCGACGGCGGCGTCGATGTCGCTGTTGGTCGCGGTGATCACCCGGACGTCGACGCGGGTCGGCTGGCGGTCGCCGAGCCGGTCGAACTCGCCGTCCTGCAGGACCCGCAGGATCTTCGCCTGCGCCGGCAGCGGCATGTCGCCGATCTCGTCCATGAACAGGGTGCCGTTGTGGGCCAGCCGGAAGCGGCCGTCCCGATCGGCCGAGGCCCCGGTGAACGCCCCCTTGCGGTGCCCGAAGAACTCGCTCTCCCACATCTCGATCGGGATGGCGGCGCAGTTGACGCGCACGCACGGCCCCTTCGACCGGGGGCTGAGGCGGTGGATGAGCCGGGCGATCAGCTCCTTGCCGGTTCCCGACTCGCCCAGCAACAGGACAGTCGAGTCGGTGGCGGCGACCGATTCGACCGTGCGCATCACCGCGCGCCAGGCCGGGGAGGCTCCGACCGGATCGACCTCGCCCGTGTCGCGGCCGCGCAGGTAGTCGACCTCCCGCTGCAGGGCGCGGTTGCGCAGCGCGCGAATGAGGGCCACTTCGAGAGCATCGGGGTCGGCCGGCTTGAGGATGTAGTCGTCGGCCCCGGCCTTGATGCACTCGACCGCCGAGGCGATCGTCCCCTGGCCGGTCAGGATGACAACCGGGAGCTGCGGGTAGGTGTCCTGCAGCTTCCTGATCACCTCCAGCCCGTCGTCTCCCGGCATGCGCAGATCGGTCAGCACGACGTCGACCTGGGCGCGCTCGAGCGATGCGAAGGCGGCCGCGCCGTTCTCCGCCAGAAGGACGTCGAACCCCCGCCCGCCGAGCAGGTCGCCGAGCGAAGCGCGTACGTAAGCCTCGTCCTCGATCACCAGGACCCGCCCGCGTGCCGGTCTCTTGTCGGACACCGATCGATCTCCTTTCATCAGCCGGTCGCCGGCAGCGCGGCGGGCAGGGTGAGGCGGAACAGCGCGCCGCCGCCCTGCCTCGATTCGGCTATCAGTGTACCGGAGTGCTGCGTGATGATCGAAAAACAGATCGACAGGCCGAGGCCGGTCGACTGCTTGGTGGAGAAGAACGGCTCGAAGATGCGCGAGCCCTCGGTCGCCGGGAGCCCGGAGCCCCGGTCGGCGATCTCGGCGACGACGCGGTCCGCCTCGCGACGGGTCGCGACCGTGACCTCGCCGCCCGCGGGCTGCGCCTCGCAGGCGTTGAGGATCAGGTTCAGAAAGACCTGTCCCAGAAGCGCCCGGCTGCCGCGGATCACGAGGGGAGCGGGGGAGAGGTCGTCGTCGAAGCGAATGCCGGCGAACTCCGGGCGGGGCCGGACGAAGGCGATCGTCTCGCGCGCCACCTCGTTGAGATCGAGATCGACGTGCGGCGCGGCGGCCGGATCGGCGTGCTGCAGGACCCGGTGCACGAGGTCGGCCGCCCGGCCGAGCCCTTCGCGGGCTTCGTCGAGACGGCGTCGCGCCGCCGCGGCGTCGCCCCGGTTCAATTCGTCGCGCGCCAGCGACAGGTAGTTCGACAAGCCTTCCAGCGGGTTGTTGATCTCGTGCGCCATCCCCGCCGCCAGCCTGCCGGCCGTGCTCAGACGTTCGGCGTGAAACAGCTGACGCTCCAGTTCGCGCACCCGGGTCTCCTCGCGGGCCGCGCCCTCCAGGACCAGCCGGCGCCTCGACTCGCGGATGGCGAACATGCCGAGCAGCAGCGCCAGGCTCATCACGGCGAGATTGAGCTGCAGCGTGGTGCGATAGCGCGCCGACAGCGGCTCGAGGAGGCCGACCGCCGAACCGCGACGCTGCGCGCAGAGCAGGCTCCAGGGGGAGGGCGCCGACCAGCCGTCGGTCTGCACGGCGGCGCTCGCCAGGATCTCCGCACCGCGCCCGTCGTTCCGGCTGTCGGTGATCACGGTGCCGGTGGAGTCGGGTGCGCCGGCCTCGGCGCCGAGCAGCTCGCCGTTGCGGTCGAACAGCGCGCAGGAGCGCGACCGTTCCTCGCCCTTGCCGATATGCGCCAGCAGCTTGGCGGCATCGATCGTTCCCTCCAAAGCCACCGCGCCGGAGACCCGCCGCACGCCGGTGGTAAACTCGAAGCGTCCGATGATCGGCCGTCCGCCGGATTCCGCGGCGTCGGTCGCGCCCCTCATCTCGTCGCGCCGGGGGGCCCAGACCACCGGCACGCCGCCCCGGCGCGTCGCGGCGACGAGCATCTCCCCATCTTCCGAGTGCGCCTGCAGCCGCTCCGTTTCCGGGTGACCGCGCATGTAGAGCAGCAGGGCTCCCTCGGCCTCGAGCCGCCGCCAGCGCGCCTCGGTCGGGTTGTCCGAGCCGAGCGCCGATTCCAGCCCGAAGAAGATCGGCGAACCGGTCATGAAGGCGAGATCGGCGCGCGACGACGCGAGGGCGCTTTCGATGGCCGCCGCCCGCGCCTCGGTGTCGAGGCGCAGCAGGCGCTGCGCCTCTTCGAGGGCACCGCGGCGGCTGACGGCGATGGCGCCCAAACCGGCCAGGTTGATCGCCACGGTGGCCAGCACGGCGACGCCGGTCAGCCATCGGACCGCCGGCCGCAACGCCACCGCTGCGCCGGCTTTCTCCCGCCCTCCGGCCATCTTCTCCGTCGACGACCTCACGCCGGTACTATAGCCCAGCGTGCGGATCGCCGGCGCCCCCGCCCCGTGATCCGGACGGCCCGCTGGATCGAAGCGGTGTACGCGCAGATCCCCTGATCGTCAGGTGATCAGTCGCGCAGGAAGTGGCAGGTGTAGCCGTCCGGGTTGTTCTGCAGGTAATCCTGATGGTAGGCCTCGGCCGGCCAGAATGCGCCCGCCGGAGCGATCTCGGTGACCAGCGGACGGTCCCATTTGCCCGAACCGTCGACGCCCGCCTTCACCTTTTCGGCGACGCGCCGCTGTTCGTCGTCGGCGTAGAAGATCGCCGAGCGGTACTGGGTGCCGACGTCGTTGCCCTGCCTGTTGAGCGTGGTGGGATCGTGCATGCGGAAGAACCAGCCGAGCAGATCCTCGTAGCTGAGCCGCCCCGGGTCGAAGGTGACGCGCAGCGATTCGGCATATCCGCTCCGTCCGGAGGAGACCAGCTCGTAGGTCGCATTGGGGGTCGTGCCGCCGGTGTATCCGACCTCGGTGTCGACCACGCCGGGGATGTCGCGCAGAATATCTTCCATGCCCCAGAAGCAGCCGCCGGCGAGCAGCGCCACTGCGCGCCGGCCGCTGTCCTCGCCGGTCGCCGCGGCGCCGCTCGTCGTCGCTCCCGACACTCCCGCGCCGCTGCCCCCATCGGCCCCGAACAGCGGCAGGTATTCGCCGTAGCCCTGCTCCTCGAGCCGGTCGACCGGCACGAAGCGGAGGGCGGCCGAATTCATGCAGTAGCGCCGGCCGGTCGGCGCCGGCCCGTCGGAGAAAACGTGGCCGAGATGTGAATCGGCATGCCGGGAGCGCACCTCGGTTCCCGACAGGAACGCGAAATGAGTCTTGCGTTCGACGATGCTGTCCGGCTCGAGCGGGCGGGTGAAGCTCGGCCAGCCGGTCCCCGAATCGTATTTGTCGAGAGAGGAGAAGAGCGGCTCGCCCGACACGATGTCGACGTAGATGCCGGCCTCCTCGCTGTCCCAGTATTCGTTGCGGAACGCCGGCTCGGTCCCGTCGTGCTGGGTCACCTGGTATTGCAGCGGCGACAGCCGCTGCCGGAGCTCCTCATCCCCGGGCTTGCTGTAGTCCCTCATCTCCGTCTTCTCCCTGCGGGACTCCGCATCCACCGTCCCCTGCGGCACCTCTCCGTTCGCCCCGGCGGTGCACGCCATCAGCCACAGTGCCGTCGCCAGGGCCGCGGCGACGCCGGTCCAGCCTGCCGTAATGCGCGTCATCGACATCGATCCCTCCCCATCGTCAGCGGGCTCGCTCCCTCTCTTATTCTCCGGGAGGCCCCGGTTCGTTACGGGGTCTGTCCGCCGCTGCCGGCGGCGATCAGGGCGTCGAGCTCGGACTTCAATCGTCCCAGCACCTCGTCGTAGCCGAAGCTGCCGAGCAGGGTATCGCCGCGCTTCAGATTGACGTGGGTCGGGGCGCACCACAACCCCAAATCGGCGTCGTCGGTCTCGCCGGGGCCGTTGACGCGGCATCCCATGACGGCGATGGTGAGGGCGTGATCGCGGGCGTAGGCCGTCAGATCGCGGACCTTCTCCGCCAGATCGACGAACGCGCCGTTCTCGACCCGGGAACAGGAGGGACAGGAGATGATATTCAGGCGCCCGCCGAAGTTCTCCGGCACCGAGCGGAACCGTCCGTGCGCGATGTCGTCGAGGATCGCCCGCCCCGCCTCGATCTCCTCCCCCTTGCGCTCGTTCGGGACGGTGAGCGACACGCGAATGGTGTCGCCGATGCCGCGCGAGATCAGCTGTTCGAACGCGATGCGGGTCTTGATGATCCCTTCGGGGGGCAGCCCCGCCTCGGTGACCCCGAGGTGCAGGGGAACGTCCGGGCGCGCCGCCGCGAACCGGCGGTTGCCGTCGATCACCTTGTCCGGATCGGAGTCCTTGAGCGATACGCAGAAGCGGGTGAAACCGAGATCGTCGAGCATGGCGCTGTGTTCCAGCGCCGAGGCGACCATCTCGCCGACGCTGTCGTCCCCGAACCGGCCCGCCTTGTCAGGATCGATCGAGCCGCAGTTGACTCCCACGCGCAGGGCGCAATCGTGCCGCCGCGCGATGTCGGCCAGGAAGGCGACCTTGTCGCGCACGGTCCTGCTCTTTTCGTGGTGGTGCAGGTGTCCGGGGTTGTAGCGCAGCTTGTCGACGTACGGGGCGACCTCGGCCGCCAGCCGGTAGTTTTCCTGCAGGTCGACGGAGAGGTTGGCCCGGGTGCGCCCGCGGATCGCCGGCAGGGCGGCGGCATCGCGGGCGCTGTCGACCGCGACCCGGACGATGTCGGCCCCGGCCCGCTCGAGATCCCGGATCTGGCGGACCGTCGCCTCGACGTCGGAGGTCTTCGTCGCCGTCATGCTCTGCACGGCGATGCGATGGCCCGAGCCGATGGCGATCGTGCCGATCGGCACTGCCCGGGTCGGATTGCGCGCGACGGTCTCTCTTTCCGGCATGGCGCGGCGATCATAGCAGGGGCCCGGGAAGCCGACAAGAAACGGCGCCGGTCCGGAGGGAGAGTGGGCTAACATCTTTTCCGTGCGGGCCCAGGTGCTGGACAGGACGCGAGCCGTCGAGGCCGATCCCCTCCACCTCGAGGAGGTCGCCGTTCCCGAGCCGGGAGCGGGTGAAATCCGCATCCGCGTTCATGCCTGCGGCGTCTGTCACACCGACCTGCACATCGTCGAGGGGGAGATCGCGCTGCCGCAGTTGCCGCTGATACCGGGGCACCAGGTGGTCGGCGAGGTCGACAAGGCCGGCCCGGGCGCCGGCCGCTTCACCGCCGGCGACCGGGTCGGCGTCGCCTGGCTGCACCGGACCTGCGGCCGCTGCGCGTACTGCCGGCGGGGGGAAGAGAATCTCTGCGATCGCGCCCGCTTCACCGGCTACCACGTCGACGGCGGCTACGCCGAGTGCATGGTTGCGCCGCAGGAGTTCGTCTACCCGCTGCCGGAGCGATTCTCCGACGTCGAGGCGGCGCCGTTGTTATGCGCCGGGATCATCGGCTACCGCGCCCTGCGGCTGGCGGGAGCGCGGCCGGGCGATCGGCTGGCGCTGTTCGGCTTCGGCGCCTCGGCCCACATCACGCTGCAGATCGCGCGACACCGGGGCTGCGAGGTGTTCGTGTTCACCCGCTCCGCCGACCACCGCCGGCTGGCGCGGTCGCTGGGGGCGGCATGGGTCGGACAGGCGGGAGAGGAGGCGCCGGCGCCATCCGATCGGGCGATCCTGTTCGCGCCGGCGGGATGGCTGATCCCGGCGGCGCTGCGGGCGCTACGCAAAGGTGGGACGCTGGCGAGCGCCGTCATCCACCTCGACCTGATCCCCGCGATGGACTACGGGTTGATGTTCGGGGAGCGGATTTTCCGCACGGTGACGGCCAGCACGCGGCAGGATGGAGAAGAACTGCTGCGCGCCGCGGCGGCGGCCGGCGTACGGGTCGAGACCGAGACTTTTCCCCTCGGCGAGGCGAACCGGGCGCTCGGCCGCATCAAAGCGGGAACGATGCGGGCAGCCGGCGTGCTGCTCGTCGGCTGACCGGCGCGGCAGCCCGGCGGTCGCCCGCCGGGGCCCTGCGGGACGATCCGATTGGCGTCACCTCGCGGCCGTATCTGTGTAGAATATAGCCAGGTTTCGCCATCGGTGCGGCCGACAATCGGGATCGTTCCGCTCGCCACCGCGCAGGGAGGATTCGCCATGTATCGTCGTGAAGTCCTGATGTTGATCTTCGTGGCCACGCTGCTCGTCTGGATGGTCGCCACGCCGCTGCTCGCCTCGCGCCCGGGCGAGGGGATGAACTACACATCGAAGGAGAATATCGAATACGCTCAGTCGATCCTCGACAGCGAGGGATACCTCGAGCGCGGTGATTACACCATCGGCAGCAGGGATCGCGCCACGCGATTCGCCATCGCCGATTTTCAGCGCCGGCACCGGCTGAATAGCAGCGGCCGGCTCGACTTCGACACCATGGCGATGCTGAGCAGCCACGAGCCGGCGCCCGTGTCGATGGCACAGACTGCGCCGGCCCCTCCCCAGCCGCCTCCCGCGCCCGCGCCGCAGGCCGCCGCTCCTCCTCCGCCCCCGCCGGTGGCTCCCGAGCCTCCTCCGCCGGACCCGGTCGTCGTGGCTGCGGTCGACGAGGAAATGGCAATGCCGGCCACGGCCGGTCCGCTCCCGCTGCTGGTGTTTTCCGGCAGCCTGCTGGCCGGCCTCGGATTGCTGATCATGCTGAGGCGTCCCGTCTGAGGATCGACCATGCAGCGCCACGCCGATCGAACGCCCGCTCGACATGACCCGGGGGTGGTTCTCCGCCGTCTGTTCGGCCTGATGGTTCTGGTGGCGGGACTATTCCTGCTGGGGAAGGCGGTCGCCATCCGGGCCGAGGGGCTCGCCTGGCAGGCGGCCGAGAGCGTCCGGTTCGATCTGCTCCGCGCGGCCCCGCCGGCGATCACCCCGCCGCGTCCGGGCGAAGCTCTGGCGCGACTGCGTGTCGATCGTCTCGGTCTCGAAGTGATAGTCGCGGAGGGCAGCGACGGAGAGACGCTCGCGCTCGGGCCGGGGCATTTGCGGGAAAGCGCGCTCCCCGGGGCTCCGGGCAACTGCATCATCGCCGGTCATCGCGATGCGGAATTCCGCCGGCTGCGCGACATCCGCGCCGGCGATCTGATCGACCTGAACGGCCGGTCGGGCGCGGCCCGGTACCGGGTGACGGCGATTCGTATCGTCGACCGCGACGAGACAGCGCTGCTGGCGCAGAGCGACGAGGCGCGCCTGACCCTGGTGACTTGCTATCCGTTCTACTACTTCGGTCCGGCGCCGCAGCGTTTCGTCGTGCAGGCGGAGCTGGTTGAAGCTGAGGTGGCCGGGAGACGGTAGGTCCGGTTCGGGTCTCTTAATGACCGGGTCGACCGCTGCCGGTCTCCCCGGCGGGTTTGTTCTCCGGCCCTTCCGTGTCGTTCTTGCGCCGCCGCCGGCGTGGCCGCACCAGCGTGCGCGGATCGCTGTATCCGGTGGGATACCAGAATCCGGTCTCATCCCGCTGCCCCGGGGGGAGGACCGAATCCTCGACGCCCGATTCTTCGCTCCTGGTCGGAACCGACAAGCAGATCCTCCCGGGCATTCCTGTGGGCCCGGCTGGACGGGCGATGAACGGCTCAATCTGTGCGGCGATACGGGGATATTCTATCAGCATCGGCGCGAACCGGGAATCCCGATCAGGCCGGGGCGGCGCGGTCGCCGCGGGCGTGGCGGACAGGCTCCTCGGTTACTGTGGTCGCTGGTGGAAGGACCCGTTGGTGAAGATGATGTCGCAGTTGAAGTCCGAGGTCTGGCCGCCCGGGTTGGTGCCGGGGATGCCGTCGCGCCCATAACTGGAGATGGTGTACTGGGTCCCGCTGGCGTTGGTGTCGACATGCCACGCGTTGCTCCAATCGTCGGTGGGGGGCACCGTGCGCAGATAGAGGGGAGCGAGAAACGAGCCCAGGGTGCCGGAGTTGGCGTCGGTCAGACCCTTCGGGTAGATGTTGTGATCGATCGCGTACATCTCGAGGGCGTTGCCGATCGCCTTCATGTTGGTCATGGTCGCCTTCTGCTTGGCGCGATCCATGGCGTCCCGCAGATTGGGAATGGCGAGGCTGGCGATGATGCCGATGATCGCCACGACAATCAACAGTTCGATCAGCGTGAACCCTCGCTGGCGGCGCGCCCGTTTCTCTTGTCTGCTCGGTCTCATCGCCTTCACGGCCCTCCGCGGAACGGTAGTCTAGCACGACCGGGGGCAGGGAAGCCGCGGCCGCCGATCCCTATACGGAGGGGCGTTTCGATCCGTCTAGCGCCTCACCGGGGTGGTCCGCCCGCGCGATGATCGCCGCCGGATCGACGTTCCCTCCGCTGAGCACCGCCACGGTGGGGGAGCGGGGGTGAGCCACCCTGCCGGACAGCAGCGCCGCGACGGCCGCGGCGCCGCTCCATTCGACCAGCAGGTGCTCGGTCCGCAACAACAGTCCGGCCGCCTCGGCGATCGCGTCGTCGCTGACCGTGATCACTTCGTGCACGAAGCGTACCGCGACCGAGAAGGTGAGGTCGCCGGGCCGGGACGGAAGGAGCCCATCGGCGATCGAACCGACCGTGGGAAGGGTCACCGGCGCCCCGGCCCGCAGCGAGGAGGACATCTTGGCGGCGCCCTCCGGCTCCACTCCGATGACGCGGATACCGCGGCTCTGCAGTCCACAGGCGAGCGCGATTCCGGAGAGCAGCCCGCCGCCGCCGACCGGCACCAGAACCGTCTCCACCTCCGGCATCTGCTCCAGTATCTCGGCGCCGCAGGTCGACTGCCCGGCGATGATCCAGGGGTGATCGAACGGCGGGACGATGGTGAGCCCACGCTCGTCGCGCAGCGTTTCGGCGCGCGCCCGGCGTTCCAGCGACGTCGTGCCGGCGAGGTGAAGCTCGGCGCCGAGCGCTTTGACCCGCGCCACCTTGACCGGCGGGGCGGTCTCCGGCATGACCACGATCGCCGGCACGCCGGCATGGCGGGCGGCCAGCGCCACGGCGATCCCATGGTTGCCCGAGGAATAGGTGATCAGGCCGCGCCGCCGCTCCGTCTCGGGGAGCCGGGCCACGAAGTTGGCGGCGCCGCGGGCCTTGAACGCACCGCCGACCTGCAGGTTCTCGCACTTCAGCGCGACGGGATGACCCAGCAGCTCGTGCAGGGAATCGGCCGGGAGGAGGGGCGTGCGCCGCGTCGACCCGGCGATGCGTGATCGCGCCGCGCGCAGTTCGGCCACCGTCAGTTGCGATGCGTCGAAGCTCATGCGGAGTCCAGCTCCCCCATGCCCTCATCGGCGGCCCATTATAGAGCCGGGGCCCGCGGGGAGGGAGCCGGTTCGGATCACGGCGGGTCCGCGCCGGCCGGGGCCGGGCTTGTACCGGCAGGGGTGATATGAGAAACTGATTTGACTCGCGGAGATCGACGGATGCCGGCACCGGCGGACTACCAGAACAAGTTTCTGAAGAAACCCCCGAAGCGGCTTGCCGTCGTCGATCAGAACGGCTGCTCCGGTTGCGCCAACTCACCCGCCTGCGTTGCGTTCTGCGAAACAGTCACCGTCAAGGACAAGGTGGTCGACGCCATCCGTTACGTTTCGTCTCCCGACGGTCCGAACAACCTCGCAGTCATCGAGTACGACAAGTGCATCGGATGCGCTCTCTGTTCGGAAGTCTGCCCGTGGGAGACGATCACGATGTACAACTTCGACGAGGCGTGGGAGCAGGCCCCGGACCTCACCCTGGTGCCGTACAGCCCCGATCTCGACGTCAATCCGAAGCCGGCGGCCGCGGCCGGCGACGCCAGCGCTGCGGCACCGGCACCCCCCGCCCCCTGACCCGGCGATGAACTGCACCGCGCTCCTTCTCGCTGCCGGGGATTCGCAGCGGATGGGATCGCCCAAGGCGCTGCTCCCCTGGCGCGACCGCCCGCTTATCAGCCACCAGGTCGGGCAAATCGTGGCGAGCCGCGTGTCGGAATGCGTGGTGGTGCTGGGCCGGGAGGCGGAGCGGCTGACGCCCCACCTGGCGATCCCGCAGTGGTCGGCCGCGCGCGTGCGCATCGTGATCAACCCGCTCCCCGAGAGCGGCAGGTGCTCCTCGGTGATCGCCGGTTTGAGCTCCCTGCCGGAGCGCCCTGACGCCGTCTTCGTCATCTCGGTCGATCAGCCGGTCGAGCGGCGCCTGCTCGACGCGTTGCTGCAGGCGGCGGCACGGGAATGGGAAGGGGGGGATGCCGGCTCCCGGCGCACCATCGTGGTGCCGAGTCATGCAGGCCGGCGCGGCCACCCGCCGTTGTTCCATGGCTCCCTGATGGCGGAGCTGGGGAGCATCGTCGAGGAGAGCCAGGGCCTGAAAGCGGTCGTCCGGCGGCGTCCCGAAAGGGTTCTCGAGCTGCCATGGGAGAGCCCCGACGTTCTGCTCGACCTCAACACCCCGGACGATCTTCCGCCCCCTCCCGGCAGCGGTCAGGCACACCCCCGACGGTAGAGCAACCGGCGCGATGCGTGGACCGCGCGCCGCGCGGTTGACGAGGCGGGGCCGCACGGCGTATTTAGACGGCAGGATTTCGAGCCCGACCGGACCGTCATCAACCTGACCGAACTGGAGGACACCATGGCCAAACTTCCCGGCTGGTACAGCGAGCAGAAGAAGCGCTACCCCGAGGTTCTCGAGGCGTACGAATCTCTCGGCGAGGCCTGCCGGAGCGCCGGTCCGCTGGATGGGAAGATGCTCGCGCTCGCCAAGCTGGCGGTCGCGGTCGGGGCGCGGCTGGAAGGGGCGGTCCATTCCCACGCCCGGCGGTCGCTGGAGGCCGGCGCGACCATCGACGAGTGCCGCCACGTGGTTCTCCTGGCGACCACGACCATCGGCTTTCCCGCCATGATGGCGGCGTTGTCGTGGGTCGAGGACGTGGCGCGGGAGGACGTCTAGCCCGTCCGAGTATTGCGTCGGGCCGCGTTCGGATCGCCGCTGCGTCGGCGGCGGGTCGCGGCGCTCACTTCGTCCATTCGTCCAGCCACCCGATCACCGTCTCGTGCCAGAAGACGCTGTTGCGCGCCTTCAGCACCCAGTGGTTCTCGTCCGGGAAGTAGACCAGCTTCGACGGGACCCCGAGGCGTTGCAGCGCGTTGAAGGTGGCGAAGCCCTCCGTATCCGGCAGCCGGAAGTCCTTCCCGCCGTGGATGACCAGCATCGGCGTCTTCCATTTGGCGACATGTTCCGCCGGCGACCAGCGGGTGAACAGCTCGGCCTGTTCCCAGGGCGGGCCGCCGAATTCCCACTCCGGAAACCAGATCTCCTCGGTCGCGAAGTACGAGGCCCGCACGTCGAACTCACCGTCGTGGTTGACGAGGCAGGCGAAGCGGTCGGTCTGGCCGGCGATCCAGTTGACCATGTAGCCGCCGTACGAGGCGCCGAGAGCGCAGACGCGATCGCCGTCGACGTAAGGGTAGCTGGCGATGAGGTGATCGAGGCCGAGCATCAGGTCCTGGTAAGGCTTGCCTCCCCAGTCCCGGCGGATCGAGTCGGTGAACGCCTGGCCGTAGCCGGTGCTGCCGTGAAAATTGACCGCCACGGTGACGTAGCCCGCCCCCGCATAGGCCTGCGGGTTCCAGCGGTAGTGGAATTGATCGGCGTAGGCCCCCTGCGGGCCGCCGTGGATCAGGTAGGCGACCGGGTACTTGCGCCCCTTGTCGAAGCCGGCCGGCTTGAGCAACCAGCCGTGCACCCTCTCTCCGCCGGCCCCTTTGAACCAGAACTCCTCTGGTGTGCTCATCTCGATGGCGGCGAGGCGCGCCGCGTTGACCCTGGTTATCTGCCGCAGTCCGGCGCCGTCGAACGAAGCGGTAAAGATCTCGGCCGGATGGGTTAGAGAATCCTGCACGAAGACCAGACGCCGTCCCTGCGCCACGGCGACGCTGCCGTTCGTGTGATCGCCGACGATCTCGGTCGCCTTGCCGTCAGCGGCATCGACGGAGAATATCTTCGTCCTCCCGGTGTCGTCGGCGGTGACGAACAGGCTGTCGCCTTCCGGCGCCCAGGCCAGCGAGCCGGCGGAGCGATCCCATCCCCCGGTCAGCACCCGGCTCGTTCCGCTCTTCCTGTCGTGCAGCACGACACGCAGACGATCCGCCTCGTAGCCGGGGCGTTCCATCGCCAGGTAGGCGATGGTCGTGCCGTCGGGCGAGTAGAGCGGCTGGGTGTCGACCGCTTCGTTGTCCTCGGTGATGCAGCGGTAGCCACTGCCGTCGGCGGCGGCGAGGTAGATGTCGAGAT
>Ga0302046_10001925_pt1 | contig 19460 bp, 18 predicted proteins | sample RVTome_11_FD_200261 | JGI IMG/M metagenome (GOLD analysis project Ga0302046, IMG submission 200261) | Soil microbial communities from uranium-contaminated site in the Upper Colorado River Basin, Wyoming, United States - RVT147D111 (version 2) ...
CGGAGCTGATCACCGGCTACGCCATGGGGCCGATCGAGAAGCTGGGCCTGCTCAAGATGGACTTCCTGGGGCTGCGCACGCTGACGGTGCTGGCCAACACCGTGCAGCTCATCCGGGAGTCGCGCGGCGTCGCGCTCGACCTCGACACGCTGCCGCTCGACGATCCCCGGGCCTACGCGCTGCTCAGCGAGGCCAAGACCTTCGGCGTCTTCCAGCTGGAGTCGGCCGGCATGCGGGAGGCGCTGCGCGGGCTCAAGCCCGAGCGCCTGGAGGACGTGATCGCGATGGTCTCGCTGTACCGCCCGGGGCCGATGGAGCTGATCCCCGACTTCATCGCGCGCAAGCACGGGCGGGCCAGGATCGCCTACGAGCATCCCGCCATGGAGACGTTCACGCGGGAGACGTACGGGATCATGGTGTACCAGGAGCAGATCATGCAGATCGCCTCCGAGATGGCGGGCTTCACCATGGGCGAGGCCGACACGCTGCGCCGGGCCATGGGCAAGAAGGACCGCGACCTCATGGCCAAGCAGCGCGAGAAGTTCCTGAGCGGCTGCAAGGAACGCGGAACCGCCGTCGCCAAGGCCGAGCGCGTCTGGGAGCTGATGGAGAAGTTCGCCGGCTACGGCTTCAACAAGTGCCTGGCGGCCGACGCCTGGATCGAGATGGCCGACGGCGCCCGCAAGCCGATCACCGCCATCCGGGAGGGGGACCTCGTCCTCACCAAGGACGGCCCCCACCGCGCCCGGGCCGTGCGGCCGAGCGGCATCCGCCCCGTCGGTCGGCTCCGGCTCGGCAACGGGATGACGCTGCGCTGCACCGGCGACCATCCGATCTTCACGGAGCGGGGGTGGGTGAACGCGCAGGACCTGACGCCCGGCGACGTGGTCGCCGCGCTCGACACGCTGACCGCCGCCGATCGCCGGGTGGCGGCCCGCCGGGCGGCGGCGGGGCGGCCGACGATGCTGGTCGACGCGCCCCTGGTCTGGTCGACCCCGGTCTCGTTCACGCCCGACGGGATGGAGCCCACTTACGACTTCGAGGTGCCGGGCGCGGCGAGCTTCATCGCCAACGGCATCGTCGTGCACAACTCGCACGCGGCGGCCTACGCGCTCGTCGCCTACCAGACCGCGTACTTCAAGGCGAGCTACCCGGTCGAGTTCATGGCCGCGCTGCTGACCTCGGAAATGGGCGACACCGACAAGATCGTCAAGTACATCGAGGAGTGCCGGGCGATGGGCCTGCGGGTGCAGCCGCCCGACGTGAACGTCTCCCAGGTGCGCTTCAGCGTGGCCGGCGACACGATCCGCTTCGGCCTGGCCGCCATCAAGAACGTCGGCGAGGCGGCGATGGAGTCGATCCTCAGGACCCGGGCCGCCGACGGCGCGTTCACGACGCTCGAGGACTTCTGCGCGCGGGTCGACCTGCGCCTGGTCAACCGGCGGGTGATCGAGAGCCTGATCAAGGCGGGCGCCTTCGACGCCCTGGGCCTGCCGCGCGCCCACCTGCTGGCCCAGTGCGATCTGGCCCTGGAGGCCGGCCAGCGCCAGCAGCGCGACCGCGCCGAGGGGCAGGCCTCGTTCTTCGATCTGCTGCCGGCCCCGGCGCCGCGCACCGCCGAGCCGGCGGCCCCCGTCGTGCCCGAGTGGGACGACGACCAGCGGCTGGCCTACGAGAAGGAAGTGCTCGGCTTCTACGTCTCCGGCCATCCGCTGGCGCGCTTCGAGGGCGTGGCCGAGTCGCTCGGCGTCACCTCGTCGACCGAGCTGGCCGCCCGCGGCCACGGCGCCCGCGTGACGCTGTTCGGCCACGTCGCCGCGCTCAAGGAGACGGCGACCAAGAGCGGCAATCGCATGGCGTTCCTCACCCTGGAGGACATGGCCGGCACGGTGGAGGTCACGGTCTTCCCGGAGCCCTACAAGGCGGCGGCGCCGTTCCTGCGCTCCCGCGAGCCGGTGGTGGTGCGCGGCCGGGTGGACGACGGCGACAAGGGGCGGGTCGTGCTGGCCGAGGACGTCCGCTTGCTCGAGCAGTCGCTGGCCGGCGGCGGCCGGGCCCGCAACGGGGGCGAGGCCACCGCATGCCGGGTGCGGGTGCGGGCGGGGGAGGACAGCGCCGAACGGCTGGCGTCGCTGCGGCGGCTGTGCGAGGAGCATCCGGGCCCGGTGCCGGTGTTCGTGCACGTCCTGTTGCCCGTCACCGAGGTGGTCGTTCGCGCGCGCGCGCTCGGCGTGGACGCCACCCGGGACCTGGCCGCGAAGCTCGACGCGCTGCTGGGGGCCGGGGCCACGGTGATCGACTATGCCGGACGTGCTTGACTTCGAGCAGCCGCTGCTCGAGCTGGAGACACGCATCGCCACGCTCCAGGCCGAGGGCGATCCCTCGCGCACGCGCGACGAGATCGCCAAGCTGGAGGACCGGCTGGCCCGGCTGCGCCAGCGCACCTACGCCAACCTGACGGCCTGGCAGCGCACGCTGCTGGCCCGCCATCCCAAGCGCCCCTACACCCGCGACTGGTGCCGCCTGCTGTTCGACGACTTCGTCGAGCTGCACGGCGACCGGCGCTTCGGCGACGACGCGGCCATCGTGGGCGGCCTCGCGCGCTTCGAGGGGCGCTCGGTGGTCGCCATCGGCCACCAGAAGGGGCGGGACACCCGCGAGAAGATCGCCCGCAACTTCGGCATGCCGCACCCGGAAGGCTATCGCAAGGCCGAGCGGCTCATGGAGCTGGCCGCGCGGTTCGGCAAGCCGGTGGTGACCTTCATCGACACGCCCGGCGCCTATCCCGGCGTCGGCGCCGAGGAGCGCGGCCAGGCGGAGGCCATCGCGCGCAACCTCAAGCTGATGGCCGGCCTGCCGGTGCCGATGGTGGCCGTCGTCACCGGCGAGGGGGGCAGCGGCGGCGCGCTCGCCATCGGCATGGGCAACCGCGTGCTGATGCTGGAGTATGCGGTCTACGCGGTGATCTCGCCCGAGGGCTGCGCGGCCATCCTGTGGGGCGACGCCGCCCGGGCGCCCGACGCGGCGGCGGTGATGAAGATCACCGCCCCCGATCTGCTGCGCCTGGGCGTCATCGACGCCATCGTCCCCGAGCCCGTCGGCGGCGCCCACCGCGACGTCGAGGCGGCGGCCGGCCACCTCAAGGGCGCGTTGCGCGAGCACCTGGCCGCGCTGGCCGACCTCTCGCCCGAGGCGCTCGTGGCCGACCGCTACGAGAAGTTTCGCCGCATCGGCGTCTACGAGGAGACCGCCGTCCCGGGACGCTAGCCAGCTCACCGCACCTGCGTCGCGCCGCGCGGCGCGACGAGCTCGGCGACATCGGCAACGGACCGGGCCTCCCGCAAGTCGTGAGCAACGACACTCGTCCAACGCCCGCGCACACCGGCCGGGGCGAGCAACGCGAGCGCCGGGCCGGTGCAGCGCGTAGTTGGGCGACTTGCCAAGAGGGAATCAGAACTTGAGACGCTTCGCAGTATCGTCGACACTCTTCTTGTGGGCATCGAGGCGCTCGCGCTCACGCTGTTCCGCGGCCCTGCGGCGACTATCCCACTCGGCGAAGTCCTTGTTCGCCTGCTCGGCGGCAAGCAGGAGGGTGTTCCGGTGGTACTGCTCCACCTCCTCCACGGTTGTTCCATCCAAAACGACGGTGTCACCATTCACACGCGCGATCCCAGGCCTGTGCATCGCCGTATAGCTGGTCGGGTGATCCCACGCCTGGATAAATAGCTGTGCCCATTCATGCGGGGGCCGCCGACTGAAACGGAATGGTATCGCATAGAGCGCGCTACCGCGTGTTCCATCACCTCTTGGCGTACCGATCTGGTCCACGATCACGCCCTCGATCCGGATCGGCTCGAACGCCGGAGGGGCGCTGACAGCCGAGGCTGAATAGGAGGTCCCGATACGGGTCCTCGCGGTATGGCGTACCTTTGAGATCAATAAAGTACTTGCCCGCCAGCCACGAAGGCGCAGCGTCTGTCCAATCGCCAAGTCTCAGGACTGGAATGAACTTTCGCTCATTGCGCGTCGTCAAGACCTCGCCGGTGATGATGTCGCCTTCATATCCAACTCCGCCTTTTCGCCGATCCGAACGCTCCTTGTAGCGAGGAGTGCAGATGATGAGAACGTGATCCGACTCCCGAACAGCCTTCTCCATGAACGCAGGAAGCTGATCGCCCGGGACAGCGTGCCACTGGTCCAAGATCGTCTCGACGCCGTCGCTACGAAGGCGGCTGGCAAGGTCGAGCGCCCACCGCTTGTGCTCCTCGCTATCCCACGAGTAGGAGACGAAGGCTGATGGCATTCGCAAGTCTCCTTCACGTCGCCCAACGTGACGTATCAGCCGCGGCGCGCCGAGCGCCGGCGGCTGCATGCGTTTGTTGGGCGAGCGGTTCCCGGCCGGATGAACGGTTCCCGCTCCTCATCTGGGTTCGCGACCTTTCTGGAAGGAAAACAGGGCGATGGGTTCACGCAGCGATCTGCGCCATCCGGCGGAGACGGCGGCCGTCATGCGTGCGACCCCAGCTTCGAAGGCGTCGTCCGCGATCGCGGCGAGATCTGAGTACGAACGCGATCGCACCTTCCACAGGTATTGGATCGGAGAGTCTGCAACCGGCTGCTCGATCGTGCGACGAGAAGCGACCTCGAATCCCGCTCTGCCGAATGCAGCCTCGATCTCGCTCGTGGAGTCGAGCACTTCGATGGATGCCGCGTACGCTTCCGGAAAGAACTCGAGGTACGGCACGTTCCGCAGCTGCTCGCGGACGTAGTTTCGGACCACCACGAAGCCACCCGGCTGCAGCGCATGAGCGAAACCCTCGGCCGCCTGCACGAGATCCCTCAGATGATGGACGACATTCGAGAGGAAGAGCATGCCGAGGGAGCCTCGACGAAGCGGAAGCGCCTCGGCATCGGCGTGGCAGAACGAGACGTGACGATGCCGCGAACGGATCTGTGCAAGCATCTTCGCCGAGCGGTCGAGTCCGACGACGTGTGTGCCATAGACGTCAGCGAGACCCATCGAGAAGCGACCGGTTCCACACCCCACGTCTGCGATCCTCGGCCCCGGCGGCAACGGCGCCGACTGACGCACCGCTGATAGCCATTGCCGCATGATCGGGGCTTGGAAGGTCACGGGCTACGGAGTACCTCTCTGGGATCGATGTCGAGTCGTAGTCCACGTTCGCTCCAACAGGCTTCCGGGTCAGGATTCACCCGGCACCCTGTCCGCCCAACGCTCGCGGTCACACGCCGGCGCGAGCAACGCGAGCGCCGGTCGGGTGCACTGCGAAGTTGGCTGCTCACCGGACCGGCCACACATACTCGTCCAGGAGGCCCTCCGGGAATGCGAGTTGCCCGTCATGCCGCAGACCACATCTCTCGGCGACGCGTAACGACCGTGCGTTGTCGGGATGAACGACCGACAGGATACGCGGCCACGGCACATTCGCCCGCGCGTACTCGACCATCCGCCGCGCAGCCTCGGTCGCGTACCCCTGACCCCAACTCGCAGGATCGAACGTATAGCTGAGTTCAGGCAATAGTATGAACTCTATTCCCGCTGGCGCCCCCTCGCGCCCGAACCATCCTCGGGGAATCGTACCAGGTGCGGCATTCGCGTCGACAAGGAGTTCAGTGAGTCCGCAGCGGCCGATCAACTGACCGTCCGACTTGCGCACCACCGCGAGCTGACCGAGGTTCGAGCTCTCATAGAGAGCCAGATTCCGTTCGATCCAGGCACGTGAGCTCTCGGCGGAACGCGGTCCTCCGATGTATCGACCCACCTCCGGCATCGCATGGATGCGCACGAAGAACTCGTAATCGTCGCACGCGATCCTGCGCAATACGAGTCGTTCGGACTCGATCCGATTAGTGCCTGGCGCCAGGGTCATAAAGCGCCTCCCCTTATCGGCCGGTCGAGCACCGCGATGGTTGCGACAACGGAAACGACGATCAGGATCGCGATGTAGTCCCGCACGCTGCGGGTTCAGGACGGGCCCCGCCAGCCCAATGTACCGGTGAGCGTCCGGAGCGAGCAACGCGAGCCCCGGTCCGCTCCACTGGGTAGTTCTACGGCCTGCCATCCGAAGATCTCCGGGTCCCACCGGCATGAAGCGTCGCTATCGCTTTCGGATAGTCGACCCCGGACACCTCATGCAGCAGCCTCAGGTCATCGACCTGGAAGGACGGTAGCTCGTAACCGACGTGCGTCCGCATCTGCATCTCGGCGGAGTAACAGCGGACCGGGACACCATTAACAACGCCCTGTCCCGCCACGTCCTCGGGACTGAACACCCGCTCGGCGTTCCAGGCAGGGACGCCAACCCCTCGATCATTGAACCGAGCAGCATGGAAGTCGAGTTCGCGTCCGTCCTGGTGTCCCGACACGAAGGCGGTTGGAAGCGACCTCCCATCCGCAACGATCCACCGGTTCTCCTCCCACGCGTACTTAAGCTGGAAACCCCTGGCCTCCAGCAACTCGAGAAGCCTCGCGACGTCGTCCACGTTGATCAAGAGATCGAGGTCCTTGTGGTCGCGGGTCTGCCGCCCGAGAAGCGCGTCGACTCCCCAGCCACCCTGGAGCCATGCATCGATGTTGTGCTCCAAGAGCAACTGGTAGATCTCGGCGACTTGGTCACCATTCATGCGAATCCTCGCTGCGGCGGCGCAGTCTCATTGTGCGGTCCGTAGAACGCCCAGGCTGAGCGGCCGGCTTCGAGCCGGACCGCTCAAGCCTGTTGTTCGCCCGTCTTGCCTTCAGTGTCACGAAGCTACAAGGGGCGCGGTTGCGGTTGTGCGCCAAGTGCTCGCTCCAAGGTCTGTGGGTCGCAGATCTCGAAAAGGGCGTTGTGCCATTGAACGTCGCGGGTCGCCACCTCGCCCGTCACTTCGCTGGCATAGAAGTGGCGGCGTCCCTCCCAGATGAGTCCGAACGGGCGGCCAGCCCCGATCCGGTACATCCCGACGAGTTGAGGCGGTGGACCGGTGAGTGGATCGCTACCGGCGGCGATACTGTCGCAGAACGCAGAGAACATCGCGCGACTCGTCCCCTTGACGTCGCTACTCGCCCACCGTGCGTAATGTTGCCTGACAGTCGCCGTTCCGCTGCCCCAGGCTCCGATGACATCTGAATGCCCAGGCAGGGTGCAGCGCTTGATGTCCGCAGCGCCCGAAGCTGGGAAGGGGCCCTCATGGAGGTGAAACGTCGACGATATGCCCCGGCCGGATCGCTGGGCGAGGATGACCTGAAACGCTCCGCGAACAGCGGATGGTCCGTCGGGGAGCATCTCTTGGACCAGAGAGACGACTTGGTGGACGAAGTCGTCCGGGTCTGAGGCTGGTAGGAGATCGGCGTCGATTCGTTCGGTCACTTGGCCGAGGACCTGCGAAGGGAAGAATGCTTCGCCGCAGTAGCCGAACAGATACGGTTGTTGCCGACAGACGAAGAGCTTGCGACCACGATCCCAGGGTGTTGACCCTCCCCACGTGATGCGGCTGTCTGACGCGAGGTACAGGGACGCTGGACCCCTGGAATCCACACCGAGCCAAGCGACGAGCGTCGTCATCTCGAGCGAGACCTCATCGCTGACGTGAGGTACCATTCGATTCGGTCGTCCTCATTCAGGCAACTCCCCGGCGCTCCACCAAACGACACGGGGCGGCCGAGGTGGCTATAGGTCCCCTGGAGAAATCCAGGGGCCGACCGGGGTCGTCAGTTCCGTCGGACCACAAGCGGGCGAACGCGCATGGTGAGCGGCCGGCCGCCCTGGGCCGGGCCGCTCGACCATGTTGTTGGACGGCCCGGCGACACGGTACAGTACGCACATGAAAGTCACCATCGACCTGTCGCCGGCGCAGGCTGAGCGCCTACGCCAGGAGGCGGAACGTCTCGGCCTCACGCCGGAGGACCTGGCCCGGGCCGCAGTTGCAGATCTCCTGGCGACCCGGGACGACGCTTTTGAGGCAGCTGCCAAGCGAGTACTACAGAAGAACCAGGAGTTGTACCGGCGCCTCGCCTGATGCGCTACGTCACGCTGGGGGAGGTCGTTGAGCTGCACCGGCGGCTCCTCCAGGCGACCGGCGGCGCACCCGGCATCCGGGACTTCGGGGCGCTGGAGTCCGCAGTCGCCCAGCCCAAGGCCACGTTCGGTGGTATTGACTTGTATCCAACTGTCGCTGAGAAGGCTGCGGCGCTGTGTCTGGGGTTGGTTCGGGGCCACCCTTTCGTCGATGGCAACAAGCGCGTCGGGCATGCCGCCATGGAGACATTCTTGGTACTCAACGGCACCGAAATCGACGCCTCCATCGATGCCCAGGAGCGCCTTATGCTCGACGTCGCTGGAGGCCGGCTTGATCACCGCCAGCTGACCGACTGGCTCCGTCAGCATCTCAAACCTCTCGAATGATTCTGTCCGTCCAACTCAATGTCTACGGAACTCGCCAACTGGGACGACACTGCGGGCGAGGGCTGGCGAACCGCGCATCCCATCTGCGCGCCGACTCGGACATCCGTTACACGGGGCCTGCTTGCTGATCATGTCGGCTCGGGCTCCTCCGCGTTATGCAGACCGGCGACATCCGCCGCTGCACGTTCGGCTACCGGCTGTCCGCGCCCTGACCTTCACAGATCGAGCAGCCGGGCTCCGTACGCCGCCGGGCCCACGGTTGAGAACATGCGTGTAGATCTGGGTCGTACTGACATCGCGGTGACCGAGGAGTTCCTGGACGGTACGGATGTCGTGGTTGTCTTCGAGCAGGTGGGTGGCGAAGGAATGCCGAAACGTGTGGCAAGTGGCGCGTTTCGCGACCCCCGCCCTGCGGGCGGCCTCCCTCACCGCCCGCTGCAGCACGGACTCGTGCAGGTGGTGCCGACGCCGCTCGCCGGTGACGCGGTCCACGTAGAAGCGCGGGTCGCGGGGAACACCCACTGCCAGACCCACTCCCACCCGGCGTTCGGGTATTTGCGCGCCAGCGCCCACGGGAGCTCCACCCACCCGGCTCCGCCCCGCAGATCGCACTCGTGCTGCCGTTTCACCATCTGAAGATGTCGGGCCAGGTCAGCCTTCACGGTGCCGGGCAGCATGGTGACCCCGTCCTTGTTGCCCTTACCGCCGCGGACGACGATCTGATTGGACGCCAGGTCGACGTCCTGGACCCGGAGTCGCGCACACTCGAGGAGACCCTCGGGGGGATGGGGGGCTCGCGCTCGCCCCATCCTGAGCGAGCTGGCCGCGACAGACGAGCCATGCAGGCGCCGCCGGCACCCACGCACCCCACCGTCGGCGCCCGGCCGCGCGCGCCGTGACGTTCACGAATACTCCGGGCTAGGGCAAGGGCTAGCCCGGGCTAGGGCGGGCTAGGGCTCGGCGCGCGCGAGAAGGCCGCTGGCGCAGTCCTCGTCGGTGACGAGGACATTCGCGAAGCGGCCGCGGAGCGCGCCCCGCACGGCGTCGACCTTCGAGCGGCCGCCGGCCACCGCGATCACGTAGCGGTCGTCGCGGCGCGAGAGCCCCCGCAGCCGCTCGCCCTCCACCGACAGCACCCGATGCATGAGCGCCCGCAGCTCGGGCCGGTCCACGATCCGGCCCTCGGCGTCGAACGGCTGGTAGTTGATCTCACCCACCACGCCGAGCTGGCGCAGGCGCCTGACGCTGACGCCGTACGATTCGGCCAGCGCGCAGAAGCCGGGGGTGTCCTCGGCGATGAGCCCGATCCCGCACAGCGCGATGTCCACCGCCTGGGCGGCCTCGAAGATCGAGCGGATCTCGGGATCGCGCAGCAGCCGCCGCCGCTCGCGCTCGATCTGCCGCAGCGAGACCAGGTGCTGCACGGGCAGCGCGTAGGCGCGCACGTGAGGGCGGTACTTGGCCGCCATCATGCCGACCAGCGTGTTGGGGAAGAGGTCCACCAGCTTCAGCGAGCTCTCGCCCGACAACGGATAGAGCGAGAGGTCGCGCAGCCGCCGCTCGCGCAGCGCCCGGATCGTCTGGTAGAGCGTGAAGCCGCACGACAGCCCGATCCTCATCCCGTTGCGCGCGATCTTCTCGAAGTAGGCGGCGGCGGCCACGCCCAGCTCGGCCTTGAGGTCGCCACGCCCGCCGGCCACCACGACGACCGCCTCCCGCAGCCCGTAGGCCTGGGCGAGGGCCGTCTCCAGCCCCTCGATGCGCGGCAGGTCCAGCTCGACCCGCACGAAGCCTTCGTCGAAGGCGCGCTTGAGCAGCCGCGACACCGTCGCCGCCGACACGCCCAGCGCCCGGGCGATGTCCTTCTGGCTGCGGGCCTGGCGGTAGTACAGCTCCAGGCACTGCACCATGAGCCGGATCTCGCGCGACGACGCCTGAGAAATTAATTTCATGGTTCGGAAGTTGTTGCTTGACGTCACCGAGTCTACCTCGCTATCCTCGCCCTCGTCAGCCGAAATTTCCGACCGCAGGCCCCAGCGAGGAGGCGAGCATGAGCCAGAGGCCTTACGGCGCCGCCGACGGCCGGGCGATCCCGCTGTCCGAGTATCACCAGTCGCGACAGGAGCTGGACGGGTTGCCGGTCACCGTCGTTGAGAAGATCCCGGTCACCAACACCCCGAACATCTTCTCGTACCGCTCCTACGTGTTCGCCCGGAACCCCGCGCTGGTCGGACGCTTCATCAAGGCCACCAAGGCCGACGTGGGCGGCGTGGGCGGGCACGTCGTCGCCGCCGACGAGGTGAAGTCCGTCATCGCCAGGTTCGTCCTCGACAACAACGGCTACCGGGGCGAGCCGATCTTCACCTCGCTCATCGTCACCCACACCGGCGACGACTGCGCGGTGACCGGGATCATGGCCGAGACGGTCGACATGGCGGTCGTGGACCGGCTCATGTGGGACGCGCTGCAGGAGGGGGCGGACAAGGCGGCCGAGCTGGGCCTCTACGGCCCCGGCCAGGACCTGGTGGCCGACGCCTTCACCGGCAACCTGCGCGGGACGGGGCCGGCCACGGTGGCCCTGCCGTTTCCCGTGCGCAAGGACAATCCCTCGCAGACCGTGCTGGTGTCGTTCGCCGACAAGACGGAGCCGATGGCCTTCAACCACTATGCGACGGCCGCCTACATGCTCCCGCGGTTCAACACCGGGCTCATCATCGCCGCCTCCAAGATGAAGCGCGGGTACATCTTCGAGATCGTCGACCTCGACACCAAGGCCCAGGCGGTGGAGGCCGGCGCCCACCCGCGCGATCAGAAGGCCCTCGACGGCAAGATGGAGGAGCTCGCCAAGGGGCTGCAGGAGAAAGTCATCACCCTGCGCGCTCCCGAGGACCTGTACGACATCGAGGGCCTCACGCGCTCGTCGCGCTTCGTCATCGCGCGCATCTGGAGCCGGAACGACCGGGGCGAGAAGGACCAGCTCGGCTACGTCTGCTCGGCCGAGCGGCTGCACAACATCAAGACCAGGAAGGGCTTCACCTACGGTGGCAAGGACGATCCGGTGCTGCTGGCCTTCGCCCAGGGCGACTGGCCGGCGCCGGGCGAGATCACCTCGCCGTGGGCGACGGCGCCCATGGTGGCCGGCGACTGCCGCGGCAGCCACAACCTGCACATCCTGCCGATGCCGATCAACTCGCAGACCTCGTACTGGTCGGGCCCGATCCTGTCGGCGATCACGCTGTCGTGCAACATCCACACCGGCCGCATCGGCGCCATCTCGGACCAGTTCGCGCTCGGCACGCCGTGGGACGAGGTGCGCCGGACCGCATCCCAGCTGGCCATCCAGTTCCGCCACGCGCACGGCGTCAAGCAGCCGGCGACCCTCCACGAGGACGAGCTGGAGTACCAGGAGGGCTGGAAGGAGCGCCGCACGCGGCTGGAGCGCCAGTTCGAGGTCAAGCCGCCACTGGTGTTCGGCAACGGCAACGGCCACGGCGGCGCCGCCCCCGCCGCGCGGGCCGGCAAGGGAAGCGGGCGCCCGGACGAGGTGGATTAGTCGAGCTGGGGGAGCGGCGTGCCGCTCCCCCCAAGCCCCCCAGCGCGCCGAGGGCGCGGGGACACGCCCTCACGCAGTGGCCGCCCTGCCGGAGGAATTCGTCGACCGGAGCGGGGTGGAGTTTGACTTGGGTGGGGGTGGGTGTTACGGTCACGTCGACGTAAATCGAGGACTTACGGACCACCGACAGACGACCCATGGCCAAGCTGCATCTGATCACGTACGGCTGCCAGATGAACGAGTACGACTCCGAGCGGGTCGCGGGCCTGCTACGGGAGCGCGACTACGAGCTGACCGACGACGCGGCCGTGGCCGACGTGATCCTGCTCAACACCTGCGCGATCCGCGAGAAGGCCGAGGAGAAGGTCTTCTCCAGGCTCGGCGAGCTGAAGCGGCTCAAGGCCGACCGGCCCGGGCTGGTCATCGGCGTGATGGGGTGCATGGCGCAGCTGCAGAACGCCGCGGTCTTCCGCCGCGCGCCGCAGGTCGATCTGGTGTTCGGCTCTCCGGCCATCGCCCGCGTGGGCGAGCTGGTCGAGCGCGCGCGCCGCGGGGGGCGTCCGGTGCTGGAGATTGGCGAGGCGCCGCTCGTGAAGATCACCGCCCGGGCGCCCACGGCCGACCGGCTGAAGGCGTTCGTCACCGTGATGGAGGGGTGCGAGAAGCACTGCACCTTCTGCGTCGTGCCCCGCACGCGCGGGCGCGAGCGCAGCCATCCGCCGCCGGCCGTGATCGCCGAGATCGAGCGCCTGGTGGCCGACGGATGCCGCGAGGTCACGCTGCTCGGGCAGACGGTCAACGCCTACGGGCGCGACCTCACGCCGCCCACCGACCTGGCCGAGCTGTTCCAGCGCGTGAACGACGTCGACGGACTCGAGCGGATCCGCTTCACCACCTCGAACCCCTACAACCTCACGCCCAGGCTGATCCGCGCCATGCGCGACGTCCCCAAGGTCTGCGAGTGGTTCCACCTGCCGCTGCAGTCCGGCTCCGACCGCGTGCTGGAGCGGATGAACCGCGGCTACACGCGCGCGCGGTACCTGGAGCTGGTGGCCGCCCTCCGCGACGTCGAGCCCGAGATGGCCTTCTCCACCGACGTCATCGTGGGCTTCCCCGGCGAGTCCGAGGCCGACTTCGCGGCGACGGTCGAGACGGTCGAGCGGGTCGGCTACGACAACGTGTTCGTCTTCCGCTACTCCCGCCGGCCGGGCACGCCGGCCGCCGCCATGCCCGACCAGGTGCCGGACGACGTGAAGGCCAGCCGCAACAGCCGCCTGCTGGAGGTCGTGCACCGGGTGACGGCGGCGCGCAGCCGCTTGCTGGCCGGGCGTACGATGGAGGTGCTGGTGGACGGCACGTCCCGAAGGAGTCCGGGCGAGCTGTCGGGACGGACGCGGTGCAATCGGGTCGTCAACTTCGACGGACAGGGGCGGGTCGGCGTCGGGGACATCGTCCACGTCCGCGTCACCGACGCGCTGCCGCACAGCCTGCGGGGGACGCTCGCGACGCCGGAGGAGGCCGTATGCTCGTCGAAATGAAGGTGCGCGGGCTCGCCCTCGATCCCGTCTCGAACATGCCGATCATCATCCTGCGCGACGACGAGGAGAAACGGTCGCTGCCCATCTGGGTCGGGATCTTCGAGGCCAACGCCATCGCGCTCGAGCTGGAGAAGATCGCCACCCCGCGGCCGATGACCCACGACCTCATCAAGAACATCCTCGAGGCCCTGGACGCCCAGGTGGTCAAGATCGTCGTCACCGATCTCAAGGAGAACACCTTCTACGCGGTGCTGCACCTCAAGCTCGGTGGCGCCGAGTACACCGTCGACTCCCGCCCGTCCGACGCCATTGCGCTGGCGCTGCGGGTAGCGGCGCCGATCTTCGTGGACGAAGAGGTGTTCCCCAAGGCCGGCAAGATGGAGGTCGCCAAGGAAGGCGAGCCGATGAAGCCCGACGACCCCGAGCAGCTGCGCGAGTGGCTGCAGAACATCAAGCCCGAGGACTTCGAGAAGTACAACAAGGCCTGAGCGAGGGCCGACCCCGCGTGCGCATCGGGCTGTTCACCAACAACTATCTGCCGTTCTGCGGCGGCGTCACGATCTCGGTGGAGACGCTCCGGCGCGGGCTGGAGGCGCGCGGACACGAGGTGTGGACGTTCGCGCCCCGTTTCCCCGGCGCCCCCGACAGCGACCCCCGGGTCGTCCGCGTCCCCTCGGTGCCGGCGGCGACCTATCCCGAGTTCGCGCTGCCGGTGCCGTGGGCGCTGCGGATCGGCCGGCGGGTGCGCCGCCTGGACCTCGACGTCTTCCACGCGCATCACCCGTTCCTGCTGGGGCCGGCGGCGCGGCGCCTGGCCCGGCGCCAGGGGCGGCCCCTGGTCTTCACCTACCACACACGCTACGAGAAGTACGCGCACTACGTACCCGCCTCGCGCGCGCTCGTGGAGTCGGCCGCCCTCACGCTCAGCACGCGTTTCGCCGCCCGCGCCCAGGCGGTGATCGCCCCCTCCGTGCTGGTGCGCGACCAGCTGCGGGAGCGGGGGGTGACGGCCCCGATCGCCGTGGTGCCCACCGGGGTGGACCTCGCGCGGTTCCGGCCCGGCGAGCGGCTGGCCGCTCGGGGCGCGCTCGGGTTGACCGGCGACGAGCCGGTGGTGCTCTACGTCGGCCGCCTCGACCGCGAGAAGAGCGTGGACCGCGTGCTGCTCGCCTTCGACCGGATCGCCGGGACGCTGGGCCGGGCGCGGCTGTGGCTGGTGGGGCAGGGCAAGGAGGCGAACTCCCTGCGCCGGCTGGCCGCCCGGCTCGGCGCCGGCGGCCGCGTGCACTTCGCCGGCGTCCGGCCGCACGCCACGCTGACCACGTGGTACCAGGCCGCCGACCTCTTCCTGTTCGCCTCGGAGACGGAAACGCAGGGCCTGGTGCTGGCCGAGGCGGCCGCCTGCGCGCTGCCGGCGGTGGCGGTGACGGCGCCCGGCTGCGAGGAGGTCGTGCGCGACGGCCAGACGGGGATCCTCACCAAGAACGATCCCGCCGCGCTCGCCGAGGCCGCCATCGGCCTCTTGCTGGACGCCGGGCAGCGGCGAGCCATGGGCGCGCGGGCGCGGCAGGTGGCCGAGCGCGAGTTCGGCGTGGACCTGCAGATCGCCCGCACCCTGGAGGTCTACGCCGGGGCCCAGGCGGGCGCCGGCACGGTCCGCCGGCGCGGATGACGCCGGCCCGCACCATCCACGTGCGCTTCCAGAAGGGCTGGGCCGCGCAGGAGGGGCGTGGCTTGCTCGCCCCCGACCCCCGCGTGCGCACGCTCTGCCGCGTGCTGGTGACCTATCCAGAGGTCCGCCACATCGTGCCCGACCGCATCAGCCTGGACGCCGGCGCCGACCCGCGCACGATCGACACGGTCGTGCGCTTCCTCGAGCGCCAGCACTGGCTGGTGGAATCGGTCGCCGTGGACTGACGGGCGGATGAAACGGCGCGAGGGCTTCGAGCGGCTCGAGCAGGAGATCGTCAAGGAGAAGGCCGCCGCGCTCGGCCGGGCCGGCGAGCGGCTGGAGTCCGCGCTCGACGAGGCGGCGGTCCTGGGGAGGGCGCTCGACACCGAGGCCGATGCCGGGCGCCGCGCGGCCCTGCTGCGCGCGTACGAGGAGGCGCGGCGGCGCGCCGCCGAGGCCCGCACGATGCTGCTCATCCAGCGCGAGGCGATCGGGCTGCGGCACCATCGCGCCGTCGATCAGCAGTTCCCCGAGCCACCCCGCCGGTCGTGAGCGGCGCGATCTACAACCGCGAGGCCGAGACCCTGGGGGCGGACGCCCGGGCGGCCCTCCAGCTGGAGCGGCTGCGGCGGAGCGTGGCGTGGGCGGTCGAGCGCGTGCCGTTTCACCGCGAGCGTCTCGGCGCGGCCCCCATCGAGCGGCTCGCGGACCTGGCCGCCCTGCCGTTCATGCGCAAGAGCGACCTGCGCGAGCACTATCCGTTCGGCCTGTTCGCCGTGGAGCCGCGCGAGCTGGCGCGGGTGCACGCCTCCTCGGGCACCAAGGGCAAGCCGACCGTGGTGGGCTACACGGCCGGCGACCTCGACGTCTGGCGCGAGGTCATGGCGCGCGTCATGGTGGCGGCGGGCGCCCGGTCCGGGGACATGCTGCACGTCGCCTACGGGTACGGGCTCTTCACCGGCGGGCTCGGCTTCCACGACGGCGCCGAGCGGCTGGGGATGACGGTGGTGCCGGTGTCCTCCGGCAACACGGCCCGCCACCATCTGCTCCTGCAGGATCTCCGCCCGGCCGGCCTCGGCGCCACGCCCTCGTTCGCCCTGCACATCGCCGAGAGCCTGGCCGAGCAGGGGGGTGACCCGCGGGCGCTCGGCATCCGCTACGGCATGTTCGGCGCCGAGCCGTGGACGGAGGGGCTGCGCGCCGCGCTCGAGCGCGCCTACGGCTGCCACGCCTTCGACGTGTACGGGCTCAGCGAGATCATCGGGCCCGGCGTGGCCGGCGAGTGCGAGGCGCGCGAGGGTCTGCACGTCTGCGACGATCACTTCCTGCCCGAGGTCGTCGACCCGGCGACCGGCACGCCGCACGCCCCCGGGACCGAGGGCGAGCTGGTGCTGACGACGCTGACCAAGCGCGCCCTGCCGATGATCCGCTACCGCACCGGGGACATCACCACGCTCACGACCGGGCCCTGCGTGTGCGGGCGGACCTCCGCGCGCATCGCCCGGATCAAGGGCCGCGCCGACGACATGCTGGTCGTCAAGGGCGTCAACCTCTACCCCTCGGAGGTGGAGGCCGCGCTGCTGGCCGTGGAGGATCTGCAGCCGCACTACCTGCTGCTGGTCGATCGCACGGCGACGCTGGCCCGGCTGGAGGTCCAGGTGGAGCCGGCCCCGGCGCTGCTCGAGCGCTGCGGCGGCTTTCAGCCCGACCACCCGCTGCTCGGCGCCGTGCAGCGCCGTGTGACCGCGCGCCTGCGGGAGGTCACCGGACTCACCATCGAGCTCACGCTCGTGGCGCCGCACACGATCCCGCGCTCGGAAGGCAAGGCCGTGCGGGTCGTCGAGAAGCGCTGAGCAATCGCGGTATCCTGAAGGAGCGACCGAGCAGCGTCCCGGCCCCGCCGGGACGCGACGAGCGTCGGGGCATGGTCGGACATGGGGCCACCGCGAGGCCCGGGCGGGGCATCGAGGAGCGTCCCGGCTCCGCCCGGGACGCGACCAGCCTCAGGGCATGCTCGGACATGGGGCCACCGCGAGGCCCGGGCGGGGCATCGAGGAGCGTCCCAGCTCCGCCCGGACGCGACGAGCGTCGGGGGGATTGGGGGCCATATCGGGGCCCCCATGGAAACAGGAGGCCGCTGATGGCGGACGACAAGCAGGCGATGATGGCCAAGATCGAGCGCGGTACGCGCCTGGAGGCGGCCGGCGAGATGACGGCCGAGTACCGCGACAGCCTCGTGCACCTCATGACCATGCAGGCCGACTCCGAGCTGGCCGGGGGCTACGGCTACGTGCCCTGGATCGCCAAGGCGCCCACCGTGGAGGAAAAGCACGTGGTCGCCCAGATCGTGAAGGACGAGCTGCGCCACGCCGCCGTCATGTACGGCCTGCTGGCCGACCTCGGCGTCGACGTGGAGGCGCACGTGCAGCGCCACGACGAGACCTTCACGATGCGCATCGAGGCCGACGCCGACATCGGCACCCAGCGGATCACCGCCGACAAGCGGGTGAACATCTTCTACTACCCGATCGACACCTGGGCGGATTTCATCTTCTTCAACTTCTGCATGGACCGCGGCGCCGGCCACCAGCTGGAGGACGTCCGCCACTGCTCCTACGGGCCGTGGGTGCGCGCGATCGAGGGGATCTTCAAGGAGGAGAAGTTCCACATCCGCCACGGCGAGCACTGGGTGAAGCGGCTGGCGGGCGACCCCGCCACCCACGACGAGGCCCAGGCGACCTTCAACAAGTGGTACGTCCGCACGATGAACATCTTCGGCCGCCCGGGCTCGCCCAAGAACCAGCGCTACCGCGCTTACCGCCTCAAGCTGCGCGACAACGACGAGGTCCGCCAGGCCTTCGCCGCCGAGGTCAGGGAGCTCTGCGACACCTTCGGCCTGGACGTGCCGGCCTGGAAGCCCGTCTGGGCCGATCTCCCCGAAGAAGCGCACATCCCCGGCTAGGAGGGGCAGGGCTCCAGGCTGCCGGCCGTTACTTGACATAATACGCCTTATCGGAAGTGCGGCCGGGCGCGGCTCAGCGCGCTGCGAGTGGGCTTGGTGGCGAGATCAGCGAGCGGCGGTTCCGAGGCTGGCCAGGCGGCTGCGGACGTCCTCGGCGCGCTTGGCCGTGGGAACTTCCTTGAGCATCCGCTGGTAAATAGCGATGGCCTCGTCCTTCTTGCCCGTAAGCTCGAGCGCCCGCGCCTGGTCCATCAGCGTGTCCTCATAGAGGAAGCTGCGGGGCTCGAGATCCTTGGCCAGCGCCGCGTAGGCCTCGGCCGCCCGGGCGAAGTCGCGTTCGGCTTCCCACGTGCGGGCCAGGCCGGCGCGGGCCAGCGTGCGGACGAGCCCGGTGGCCCCGCGCTGCACGGCGAGCTCGTACGCGCTGCGGGCGGGGGCATACTGACCGGCGGCGAAGCGGACGTTGCCCAGCTCGTAGGCGGCTTCCGGCACTCTGCGGGCCGAAGGGTAACGGGCGAGCAACTCCTCGAGGTCCCGTGTCGCGGCGGCCTTGGCCTCGGCGGACGCCTCCGGCGCCAGGGCCGGCTGGACGCGGGCGATGACCTCCGCGTGGGCCGCCAGCACCCGTCGCTGATGCGCGTCCCACCAGAGCCAGCCGCCGAGGGCGCCGAGCACGACAAGGAGGACGACGAGGCCCGCGATCACGAACGTGCGCGCGGACGGCAGCGCCGGCGGCCAGCTCACGCGCCCATTTCGGCCGGGAGTCCGGTTCGCTCCAGCCACAGTTCCCCCTTGGCGGCGTTGCCCGCCACGCGTCCGTCAGGCACGGTGTCCCCCTCGAAAGCGCGCCAGGACGACGAGCGTCCTCATCGCAGGCGTAGGCCTCGCCGGTATTGCCGTCCGCAGCGGCGGCAGCGACGCCACCCCGCCTGGACCCGCCGCGCGAGCGCGCCGCAGTGCGGACAGAACTGATAGAACTGCCACCAGCTCCAGAGGCCGAGAGCGATGACCACGGCCGCGCCGAGGACCATCGGCGAGACCGGAAGCGCGTCCACGCCCCCATGCTAGCCCTGAAGAGCGTTCCACGGAAGTTTCCAGAAAATCGTGAACGAGTTTACCCAGTCGCAGCGTGGTCCGGCGCTCCGCTCGCCACGGGGCGCGGGATTCCGTTGCGAAGTCGACGGCACACGCCTTGCAAATTTCGGTGCGCCGCATTGCAAGGAGGGACCCCGATGCAGCAGGTCCGGGACAGCGCGCTCACGATCGCCGTGCACCTCATGGCCGAGCCATGCCTGTGGCAATGGGAGATCCGCGATCCGAGCCGCAACGA
>Ga0302046_10001926_pt1 | contig 19459 bp, 20 predicted proteins | sample RVTome_11_FD_200261 | JGI IMG/M metagenome (GOLD analysis project Ga0302046, IMG submission 200261) | Soil microbial communities from uranium-contaminated site in the Upper Colorado River Basin, Wyoming, United States - RVT147D111 (version 2) ...
GAAGCCGGCCGTCTCGTTCAACTTCACGAGGTGGTACCGCGTGATGCCGTACCCCGAGTGCGACAGCGGCTCGTTGTAGGCCCACGACCGCCCCCGAAGGTCCAGGAAGGAGCGGAACGGCGCGTCGCGATGGACGATCACGTCGGAGAAGTAGATCGGGCGGCCCTCGTACCGCTCGCCGTCCAGCAAGGGGGCGGCGACGGGCACGGCGAGGTCGAGCCCCCGGCGCTCGAAGAGCACGTAGGGGAGGCTGCAGACGAAGCACACCTCGTTCTGGTCTCTCTCGCAGCTCTCGTAGGAGCTCTCCACCACGAGCTCGGTGGGGACGCCGAGGCGCCTGCCGACCTCCTCCGTCACGAGCTCGTAGAGGCGCAGGGTCGCGTCGTTCGACGCGAGATAGGTCCCGAACCGCAGACGATCCACCGGCCGGTCGGCGCCCGGTCTGAGGCGGATGCCCTCCAGGAGACCCGTGGCCCCCGGGCCGGGGGGCGTCCACGCGAAGACGGTGTCGGCGGCGCCCGTTCCCCAACGTACGCTCCGTGCGATCCCGATCACCACCCCGCGGTCGTCGGCACGAGCATAGCCCGCGGGGCCTCCTCGCCGGCGGGCTCAGCGCGACGCGAGCGCCTCGCGCCAGCGGCGCACGTTCCCGACGTTGGCCCGAGCCTCCTCGCCGTGCTCGCAGGTCGAGGGGTCCTCACAGGGCGGGTTCCCCTCACCGGATGCGAAGTCGAACCGGCACTGGGGGCATAGGACGTCGAGCTCGGGCGGGAGGTACGGGCAATCGTGGTAGGCACATCCCTTCTCGCCCTCGTCGCGGACGAAGTCGTAGCCGCAACCGGGGCACTGCCGGAACTCGAGCCACGTCGTCATGGCTTCCACCTCCCTCAGATGAACAGCGTGGTGGCCCCTTGAGCGTCGAGCAGCGCGGTCGTGGCCCCGGCGGGCTCCTCGAGCCCGTCGATCAGGTCCTCGCGCTGCAGGCCGAGCATGTCCATCGTCATCTGGCACGGGACCAGCTTCACGCCCAGGTCCTGAGCCAGCTCGAGGAGCTCCTGAGGGCTCGCGACCTTGTGGGCGCGGGCGAGCTTGCGCATCATCCGCGGCCCCATGCCGGCGAACTGCATCTTGCCGAGCTTCAGGTGCTCGGTCCCCCCACGGTTGAAGAGGGAGAGCATCTTCTGCATCCAATTCTCGCCGGTGACCCGCACGTCGTTGCGCACGAGCGGGAAGAGGCCCCAGAAGGTGAAGAACACCGTCACCTGCTGGCCCATCGCCGCGCCGGTCGTCGCCAGGATCAGCGTGGGCCAGACCTTGTCGAGGTCGCCGCTCCACGCCATGATCACGAGCTTCTTCGTGTCCTGCTCTTCGCGCGACTCCGTCCGCATGAGCGTCGCGGTCTCGGTCATCTCGCTCACCCCTTCTTCCGGAGGACGAAGCGGTACACGCCCCGGTCCTCGCTCTGCTCCACGAGCTCGTTGCGGGTCGACGCGGCCCACGCGGTGAAGTCGGGGACCGACCCGGGGTCGGTGGCCTCGACCTCGATCAGCTCGCCGGGCTGCATGTCCCGGATCGCCTGCGCCGTCTTCACGATCGGCAGCGGGCAGGACAGGCCCTTCGCGTCGAGGGCCTTCGTGATCTGCATCGTCATGATTCCTCCTTCGGTCGCTTCGGGGCGCCGATCCACTCGGGGATCCGCCCCTTGGGCACGGTGTGCCAGTAGAGCCGGTTGAACAGCCACTTCGCCGCGTGCCAGCGCCGCGACGGCTTCGGCGGCGTGGGGGGGTGCTCGTAGTCGAACCGGAGCGCGGTCGCCTTGCGACCACCGGTCTCGAGGAAGCACATCACCCGGCCGCCGTAGGCGGCCTCCGGCGCCGTGCCGCGGATCTTCGAGGCGATCCGGCTCGCCACCACGGGGGCCTCGAAGTGCGCGGTGGAGCCGCTCTTGCTGATCGGCAGGTCGGTGGCGTCGCCGATCGCGTAGATCCGCTCGTGCTCCTTGTGCTCGAGCGTGGTGGGGTCGGTCGGGATCCAGCCGCCCGCGTCGCCGAGGCCCGAGGTCTCGATCACGCCCTGGCCTCGGTGCGGCGGCACCAGCACCAGCAGGTCGTACTCGGCCTTCTCCCCCTCGAGGGAGAGCACGAGGCCGGCGGGTGCATCGACGCTCTCGACGTTGAAGAAGGTGTCGAGGCCGATCCCGCGCCGCTCCATGATCGGCTGCACGAGCTTCGAGGCGGACTCGATCGTGAAGGCGCGGTTCAGCGGCGAGAGCAGCCGGACCTCCGACCGGTCCCGGACGCCCCGGCGCCGCAGGTACTCCTCGAGCATCAGGACGAACTCGACCGGCGCGGGGGGGCACTTGTAGGGGATCCCCGCGATGCCCACGAGGACACGCCCGCCCCGGAACGTGCGCAGCGCCTCCCGGAGGCGCAGCGCTCCGTCGAGCGAGTAGAAGTCGTGAGAGCCCTCCACGAGCCCCGGCACGCGGTCGGGGACGAGCCGGGCCCCCGTCGAGATGACGAGGTGGTCGTAGGGCAGCGTGCCGCCACGCTCGAGGTGCACGACCCCCTTGGAGGGGTCGATGCGCTCGGCGGCCGCCACGGCCAGCTCGACGTCCTTGCGCAGCAGGGTCCGCTCGTCGCGCGCGAGCCAGCGCCCGTTCGCCTGGCCGAGCGCCACGTAGAGGAACCCCGGCTGGTACAGGTGCATGCCCGTCGGGTCGACGACGGTGATCTCGGCCTCTTCGCCGAGGTCCTTCGACAGCAGGTTGGCGGCGAGCGTCCCGCCGACCCCCCCGCCGAGCACCACGATGCGAGCCGGCATCGCTACCTCGTTTTCCGGATCACGAACCGGGCGTGGTCGATCTCGGGGACGATCTCGACGAGCTCGTGGCTCGCCTTCTTCACCCACGCGGGGATGTCGGTCCTCGAGCCCTCGTCGCTCGACAGGACCTCGATCACGTCGCCCACCTCGCCCTCGCGGATCGCGCCGATCAGGCTCATGAGGGGCCCCGGGCAGGGCATCCCCCGCGCGTCGATCGTCTTGGTGGTCGCAGTCGTCGTCATCCCTTGCTCCTTCCGTCAGATGAACACGATGGGGCCCGTCGCCTGGACCATGAAGGCGGCGATCCCGATCACGTCGTTCACGAGTGGGTCGAGATCCTCCTTGTCGATCTCGAGCAGCTCCATCGAGTGGGCGCAGGCGTTGATCCCGATGTCGCCGATCTCCTTCGCCTGCCGCAGCAGCTCGCTCCAGTGAACGCTCCCCTTGTCGGCCATCCGGGCCAGGGCTGCCGCGCCCTCGGGTCCCGCCTCGGCCGCGACGCCGTGATCCTTGGTGATCCGGTCGGCGCGGAAGGCGTCGAGAGCCCAGAACTGCAGGAAGACGTTCACCCGCTGCCCCATGGCGGCGGCTCCGGTCGCCATCGTCGCCGCGGCGGTGAGCTTGTCGTCGGTCCCCGAGAACAGGACCAGCGAGAGTGTGTCGTTCATGGCATCTGCCTCCTCGTGCGTCACACCCCAAGGGTCGCCATCCAGGCGGCCCGCTCGTAGGGCCGGGCAGCCCTTCCCGACCGGGACCATCAGCCCGACACGCGTGGGGTCGTTCGGCCCTCCGCGTCTTCCTCGGCGGGGCATACGGTGGGCGCAGGAGGAGCGATGCCTGCCAAAGCCGTGATGACGACCCCGGTCGTGAGCGTGCGACCCGACACCCCGATCAAGGAGGTGTCGGCGACGTTGCTGGAGCACGGGATCGGCGGAGCGCCCGTCGTGGAGGCGCGGGGCGGGCTCTCATCCGGTGAGGCGGCGATCCGGCTCGAGCTCCACGGACGCAACGAGCTGCCGGCTCCCACGTCGGAGCCGTCGTGGCTCCGGATCGTTCGCCATCTCCGCGAGCCGATGTCGCTCCTGCTGCTCGCCGCCGCCGCGGTGTCCGCGTTCGCGCTCGGGGAGCGCCTCGACGGCGGAGTGATCCTCGCGATCGTGCTCCTCAACACGACCATCGGGGCGCTCCAGGAGGGGCGCGCCGCCAGAGCGCTGGAGGCGCTGCGGGACATGCAGTCGCCCGTGACCCGCGCGCGCCGAGACGGGGTGCCGCGCACTCTCCCGGCCGAGGAGATCGTCCCCGGCGACATCGTGCTCCTCGGCGCCGGGGATCGCGTTCCGGCCGATCTCACGCTGCTCGAGGCGATCTCCCTCGAGCTCGACGAGTCGATGCTCACCGGCGAGTCGATCGCGGTGCCGAAGGAGGCCCCGGGCGAGGCTTTCTCGGGCACGTTCGTGGCCCGCGGCACGGCGGAGGGGCTGGTCGTCGCGACCGGTCGAGCCACGCGTCTCGGCAGGATCGCGGAGCTGCTGACGGGCCGGGAGCGCGCCACCCCCCTCCAGCGGGAGCTCGCGGCACTCAGCCTGCGGCTCGGGGCGATCGCCGCCGCCGTCTCGGTGGGGTTCGGCGCCCTGGTGCTCGCGCGCGCGGGCTTCGGCAGCCGTGGACCGGAGGAGGCCTTCCTCGCCGCGGTGGCGCTCGCGGTGGCGGCGGTGCCCGAGGGGCTCGCGACCGTGGTTGCGGTCGGGCTCGCCCTCGGGGTCCGCCGGATGGCCGCCGAGGGCGCGATCGTCCGCCGCCTCCCGGCGGTCGAGACGCTCGGCTCGACCCGCGTGATCCTCACCGACAAGACGGGAACCCTCACGGAGAACCGGATGCGCGTCGAGTCGATCCTGCTGCCGGGCGGCGAGCAGGTCCCGCTCGATGACGTCCCGGAGCGGGTCGCTCGTGCCCTCGCGCTGTGCAATGACGCGGAGCTCGACCCACCCTCGGGCGACCCCCTCGAGGTGGCGCTGCTCGCGCCGCTGAGTCCGGAGGCGGTGGCCGGGGTTCGGCGCCGGTACCCGCGGCGGGCGGCCGCCCCGTTCGACACCGCGAGCCGCACGATGGCCACCCTGCACGAGGGTGGCCTCCTCGTCGTCAAGGGCGCCCCCGAGGAGCTGCTCGCGAGGGCCGACCGCCGCCATGACCCGGCGGGCGATCGCGAGCTCGGGGAAGGCGAGCGAGAGCGGCTCCGCGCGATCACGGCCGAGGCGGCGGCCCGCGGGGCGCGGACGCTCGCGCTGGCCGAGCGGACGGACGCCGACGAACTCGGGATCGAGGGGCTCACCCTCCTCGCCCTCGTCGCGCTCCGTGACCCCGTGCGGGCGGAGGCCCCGGCGGCGGTGGCCGAGGCCCGCCGGGCGGGGATGCGCCTCGTGATGGTGACCGGCGACCACGCCGGCACCGCGAGGCACATCGCCGGCCGGGTGGGGATCGACGACCCGCCGGGGGAGCCGATCACCGGAGCTGAGCTCGACGGCAGCGTCCCGGAGGATCCCCTGGAGCACGCCGTCTACGCGCGGGTGAGCCCCGAGCAGAAGCTCTCCCTCGTCGACCGCCTCCACGAGCGCGGCGAGGTCGTGGCCGTGACGGGCGACGGCGTGAACGACGCCCCGGCGCTCCGCCGCGCCGACATCGGCGTGGCGATGGGCCGGTCGGGCAGCGACGTCGCGCGGGAGGCCGCCGACATGGTCGTCACCGACGACAACCTCGCGACGATCGTCACGGCCGTGCGCGAGGGGCGCGCGATCTACGACAACCTCCGGAAGGTGGTCGACTACCTCGTGGGCGGGAACCTCTCGGAGATGGCGGTCGTCGTGGGCGCGCTGCTGCTCTTCCCGTCCCTCGGGGTGCCGCTCCTGCCGCTCCAGCTCCTGTGGGTGAACCTTCTCACCGACGGGCTCCCCGCGCTCGCGCTCGGCGTCGATCGCGCCGACCCGCGGATCATGGCTCGCCCTCCACGGGCGCCGGGTACGCGGATGCTCCCCGCCCGGCGGATCGGGCTCCTGGCCGCCCGCGGCGGGCTCCTGGCCGCATCGTCGCTCGGAGCCCTCGCCTTCAGCCGTTTCGTCCTCACGGGGCCGTGGCCGCGGGCGCGCACGGTGATGTTCAGCGTGCTCGTCGTCGCCCACCTCCTCTACGCGCTCGTGGTGCGCCGCCCCGGGACGCCGACGAACCGATGGCTGCTCGCCGCGATCGGGGTGGGGATCGCGCTCCAGGTCGCGATCGTGGCATGGCCGGCGGCCCACGCGGTCTTCGACACCACCTCGCTGGGGGTGCGCGAGTGGCTCCTCGTCGCGGCGGGCGGGGTCGCTCCCGCGGCCGTGATGGGCCTCATCCGCCGGAGGCCCGCGGGCCCCTGGCCCGCGTCTAGGATGGGGGAGGATGGCTGAGTACCCGGCGCATCTCGATGCCGACGTGGTTCTTCGGGACGGCTCGACCGTGCGCGTGCGCCCCGTGCGCGCGGAGGACCGTGACGCTATCCTCGCCTTCCTCCGCGACCTCTCCGACGAGTCGCGACGCCTCCGCTTCTTCACGGGCATGGCCGACCTCGAGGGCCTCGCCGACCGCGCGGCCGACGTGGACTACCGCGACCGGATGGGCCTGATCGCCACGGCGGGCGGGCGGGTCGTGGCGCACGCGGTTTTCCTGTCGAGCGACGAGGACCGGGCCGAGGCGGCGTTCGCCGTCGCCGACGCCTACCAGGGCCGCGGCCTGGGCACGATCATGCTGGGGCAGCTCGCGGAGGCGGCATCCGCGCGAGGCATCCGGCTCTTCGAAGCGGAGGTGCTGCCCGAGAACCACCGCATGGTGCACGTGTTCCGCGAGAGCGGGTTCCCGATCGAGACGCGCTCGGAGCCCGGCGGGATCAAGATCCGGTTCCCCACCTCGCTGACCCCGGAGGCGCTGGAGCAGTTCGAGCGCCGCGAGCAGATCGCGGCCGTGGCGGCCACGAGGACGATACTCGCTCCGCGGTCCATCGCGGTGGTCGGGGCCTCGCGCTCGCGCGGGACGATCGGGGGCGAGGTGTTCCACAACCTGCTCGTCACCGGGTTCCAGGGCCCCGTCTACCCGGTGAACCCGAAGGCCGACGTGGTGCAGTCGGTCTCTGCCTACCCGTCGGTGACCGACGTGCCGGGGCCCGTCGACCTCGCGGTGATCGTGGTCCCGGCGGCGGGGGTCGTCGAGGTGGCGCGCGAGTGCGCCTTCAAGGGCGTGCGCGCGCTCGTGGTGATCTCCTCGGGCTTCTCGGAGGTCGGTGAGGAGGGCCGGCGGCTTCAGCGGGAGCTAGTCGAGGTGTGCCGGGAGTCGGGGATGCGCCTCGTCGGCCCGAACTGCATGGGGGTGATGAACACATCCCCGGACGTCCGCATGAACGCGTCGTTCGCTCCGACCTTCCCGCCGCGAGGGCGCATCGGGTTCCTCTCGCAGAGCGGGGCGCTCGGCCTGGCGGTGATCGACCTCGCTGCCTCCCGGGGCCTCGGGCTCTCGTCGTTCGTATCGGTCGGCAACAAGGCGGACATCTCGGGGAACGATCTGCTCCATCACTGGGAGGCCGACGAGGACACCGACCTGATCCTGCTGTACCTCGAGTCGTTCGGGAACCCGAGGAAGTTCTCCCGCGTGGCGCAACGGGTCGGACGCCGGAAGCCGATCGTGGCCGTGAAGAGCGGGCGCTCGGCGGCGGGAGCACGGGCGACCTCCTCACATACCGGCGCGCTGATCGCCGCCTCCGACGTTACCGTCGACGCGCTCTTCGCCCAGGCCGGGGTGATCCGCACCGACACCTTGGAGGAGCTCTTCGACGTCTCCGGCCTCCTCTCGACGCAGCCCGTCCCGGTGGGCTCGCGCGTCGGCATCGTGACGAACGCCGGCGGGCTCGGCATCCTATGCGCCGATGCCTGCGAGGCGAGGGGCCTCGAGGTCCCGCCGCTCTCGCCGGACGGCGAGCGGCAGCTGCGGGGGTTCCTGCCTGCGGAGGCGGCGGTCTCCAACCCGGTGGACATGATCGCCTCGGCCTCGGCCGAGGACTACCGCCGCGCGATCGAGGTGGTCGGCGGAGAGATGGACGCCGTGATCGTGATCTTCATCCCCCCGCTCGTGACACGAGCCGAAGACGTTGCCGCCGAGGTGCGGGCCGCCGCCGACGCGATGGATGAGCGCGTGCCGATCCTTTCGGTCTTCATGGGTGCGCGCGGCGTCCCGGCGGGGCTCCAGGGCGGGGCGCGGCGGATCCCCTCGTACGCCTTCCCGGAGGATGCCGCCAGGGCGCTCGCGCACGCGTCGCGCTACGGCGTGTGGCGATCGCGCACGCCGGGGCGGCTGCGAGAGTACCCCGAGGCGGGTCGCGACGAGGCTGCCGGCATCGTGGCCGACGCGCTGACGCGAGGGGCCGGCTGGCTGCCGCCGGAAGCGACGGCCCGGCTGCTGGGCTGCTACGGCATCGCGCTCGCCCCGTGGCGCATCGCGCCGGACCCCGAGGCGGCCGCGGCCGCCGCCGCGGAGCTCGGGGGCGAGGTTGCGCTCAAGGCCGTTGCGCCGACGATGATCCACAAGACCGAGGCGGGGGGCGTGCGGCTCGGGCTCGCGCCGGAGGCGGTTCGCCGGGCCGCCGAGGAGATGGCCGAGACGGCCTCCCGCGCCGGCCACGCGCTCGAGGGCTTCCTCGTGCAGCAGATGATCGAGGGCGGGGTCGAGCTGCTCGTCGGCGTCGTGCACGACGCCCTCTTCGGGCCCGTGGTCGCCTGCGGCGCCGGGGGCACCACGGCGGAGCTCACCAGGGACATCGCCGTTCGCATCACGCCGATGTCGGAGGCCGACGCCGCCGAGATGCTCCGTTCCCTGCGTACCTTCCCGCTGCTGGAGGGCTACCGGGGCGCCTCCGGGGCGGATCTCCCCGCGGTCGAGGATCTGTTGCTGAGGGTCGCGGCCCTCGTGGAGGATCACCCCGGCATCGCCGAGATGGACCTGAACCCGGTGCTCGCTCTCGAGGAGGGCGTGGCGGTGGTCGACGCGAGGGTTCGGGTCGAGACGGCCGCGCCGGCGCCTCCCGTGTCGGCCCGTCGTCGCTGACCGGGCCGCGGCCAGCATCGAGCGATCCGCATCCGGCCTCTCGCCGATCAGCCCGCTTCGGGACCTTCAGCCCCCCGGGAAGGGGACGGGGGGCCCTGCTGCCGACGATCCCCGGCGGGCAGCATGCGAGGGAACCTGAAGATGAGGAGGCGTGATGCGCGAGCTGGTGTACCTCGGGACGCGTCCGGGCAGGCTGCCGAGGCGGAGCAGGAGGGCCCGTGCCGGCAGGGTCTGCGCCGTGTCCGGGTGCCAGACGAGGCTGTCGATCTACAACCGCGGGAGGCGATGTGGCGTGCACGAGCGACCCCAGGTCCGCAGGACGATCGGCCGGGTCGTCGGAACGAGAAGGTGAGCGACGAGAGGAGGAGCGATGCAGAAGCGATTCGAAGGGAAGGTGGCGCTCGTCACGGGCGCCGCGTCGGGCATCGGGCGTGCCACCGCCCTGGCGTTCGCTCGTGAGGGCGCGAAGGTCTTGGTAGCGGACGTGTCCGATGGTGCCGAGGAGACCGCGAAGCTGATCAAGGACCTCGGAGCCGACGCAGCGTTCGTGCGGGCCGACGTGAGGAGCGACGACGATGTGCGGCTGATGATCGATGAGGCGGTGAGCCGGTTCGGCGGGCTCGACGTCGCGGTGAACAACGCGGGGATCGAGGGCGTGCTCGCGCCGACGGGCGAGTATCCCGAGGAGGTGTGGGACCGGGTCATCGCGGTGAACCTCACGGGTGTGTGGCGGTGCATGCGCCGCGAGATCCCCGCGATGCTTGCGCGTGGGGGCGGCGCGATCGTGAACGTGGCCTCGATCCTGGGGGTCGTCGGGTTCGCGAACGCGCCCGCATACACCGCGGCGAAGCACGGGGTCCTGGGACTCACCAAGGTAGCGGCGATGGAATACGCGACGCAGGGGATCCGGGTGAACGCGATCGGGCCCGGGTTCATACAGACGCCGATGGTGATGGAGCGAGGCGTGGAGGCGGGGAAGCACCCGGAGGTTCTCCAGCAGCTCGAAGAGCTTCAGCCGATAGGTCGCCTCGGCCAGCCGGAGGAGATCGCGCGGGCGATCCTGTGGCTCGCTTCGGAGGACGCCTCGTTCGTGATGGGACACACGCTGATCGCGGACGGCGCGTACGTCGCGCGCTGAGCCAACGCAGGGGCGTCGGATGAAATGACCGGCGCCCCTCGCGCGTGCCGGCTACTGCTCGCCCGGCATCCCGGTGTGGCGCGCGAGGTAAGCGGCGGCCTCGGCACGCCGCGCGACCTCGAGCTTCGAGAGGATGCTCGAGACGTAGTTCTTCACGGTCTTCTCCGCGAGCTCCAGCGCCTCGCCGATCTCGCGGTTGGTCTTCCCCTCTGCGACCTGGGTCAGGATGCGCTCCTCCTGGGGCGAGAGGCGGGCGAGCTTCTCGTCCTTCATCAGGTGCTTCCCCTTGCGCAGCCGGTCGAGGACCGGCCCGGTCACCGCCGGATCGAGGAGCGACTTGCCCTCGGCGACGGTGCGGATCGACCGCACCAGGTCGCCTCCGCGCACCTGCTTCAGCACGTAGCCGGCGGCCCCCGCCATGATCGACGCGAACAACGCCTCGTCGTCGGCGAACGACGTGAGCATGATCACCTGGGTGTCTGGGCGCCGCGCGCGGATCTCGCGACACGCCTCGATGCCGCTGCCGTCGATGAGGCGCACGTCCATCACGATGACGTCGGGCCGCGTGGACTCGGCCACCTCGACCGACTCCTGGACGCCGCTCGCTTCGCCGGCGATCACGATGTCGTCGGCCGATTCCAGCAAGGCGCGCACGCCCTGTCGGACGACCTCGTGGTCGTCGACCAGCATCACGCGGATCCGCTTCCCGCTCACCGCGTCATCGTCTCACACGGGCATCCGGATCCGGACGGTGGTCCCCGCCTCACCGGTCTCGATCTCGAGCGTCCCTCTCAGCGCGGTCGCCCGCGCCGCGAGGTTCGCGAGACCCTCGCCCTGCCCCTGTGCCAGCCCGAGATCGAACCCCGTGCCGTCGTCGGCGACCACCAGGGCGATCTCTCGATCGAGCCGAGCCAGGGAGATGCGCACCGTCTCGGCCGTGGCGTGGCGGATCGCGTTCGAGAGCCCTTCGCGAGCGGCCTGGACCACCTCGCCGGCCCGGGTCGCGACGAGCGATGCGGCCGTCGGGTCGACGTCGACGACGATCGTCGTCCCGGAAGCCGACCGGAACGTATCGGCGAGCTCTTGGATGCCCCGCTCGAGGGTTCGGTCGGCGGCCGCCCCGGGCCGGAGGCCGAAGATATAGTTCCGCAGATCCCTGATCACGCCGTCGATCCCCTCCGCTGCCGATCCGAGGCGGCTCCGGATCGTCTCGGCGTCCCCCGCGACGGCCTCCGCCGCCTGGAGCGACATCCCTACCGCGAAGAGCGATTGGATCACGCCGTCGTGGAGATCCTTCGCGATGCGCTCGCGGTCCTCGAGCACCGCGAGCCGGGAGAGCTCCTCTCGGAACCTGGCGTACTCGACGGCTACGGCGGCCTGCGCGGCGAAGATCCCGACGACGTCGAAGTCCTCCTCGGCGAACGAGCGGCCTCCGGTGAGGTTCGCGACGAGCAGCGTTCCGAACATCCGGTCCCCCGCTCCCAGCGGCACGAAGATGCCCGGGCCCGCCCGCCCCGTCGCCACGATCGGCTGGTCCTTCCTAGGGTCCAACGACAGGTCCGGGATCATCAGGGGCGTGCCCGTCTCCATCACCTGCTGGGAGATCGACCCCTCCGCGGGGGCCGTAGCGCCGGCGAGCTTCTCAGACATCGCGCCCGCCGCGGCCCGCACCGTGAGGATCGTCCGCCCGTCCACCTCATGCGGGGTGACGATCGAGGCGACGGCCGCACCCACGATCTCCCGGGCGCGCTCGGCGATCAGCCGGAGCAGCTCCTCGACGTCGTGGCCTTCGAGCGTCGCGTGCGTCACCTCGTTGAGAGCCTCCAGGCGCCGAGTGTGCCGGCGTGAGGCCTCGTACAGCCGCGCGTTCTCGATCGCGATGCCGGCCTGGACCGCGAGGGTCATCACCGCCTGCTCGTCGTCGCCCGTGAAGAGGCCGCCGCCCCGCTTCTCGGTGAGGTAGAGGTTGCCGAAGACGTGGCCGCGGACCTTCACGGGCACGCCGAGAAACGTGGTCATCGGAGGGTGGTTGGGTGGGAACCCCACCGATCGCGGGTCGTCGCGCAGATCCGTCAGCCGCAGGGGGTGCGCCTCCTCGATCAGGACCCCGAGGATCCCCTTCCCGCGGGGGAGGTCGCCGATCGCCTGTCGCTCGTGGGCGGTGATCCCGTGGGTGATGAAGTCCTCGATCGCCTCCCCTCCTTGGTCCAGCACGCCGAGCGCCCCGTAGCGGGCGTCGGCGACCTCACAGGCGAGGTCGACGATCTTCTGGAGCACCGCAGGGAGCGAGAGCTCCGAGGCGAGCGCCAGCCCCGCCTGGATCAGTGCCCCGTGACGGCGGTCGTCCTCGGCCATCCCGGGCGAGCGTAGCAGCACGCCCGGCTCGCCTGCCGATGGTCCCGCGGGGAGGGGGCCGTTCGGGCCTGGATGGGGCGTCTCCGTGCCCGTACCGTCGAAGCATGAACGAGAGGAGGACGCCGATGAAGGTTCGAGCGCTGTTCCGGCCCGAGGTGATCGAGGCCGCATCCGACGAGACGTTGCTCGATGCGATGAGCCGCATGCAGTTCGAGGAGGTCGGATCTGTCGCGGTCGTGGAGCACGGCAGGCTGATCGGGATCCTGACCGAACGGGATCTCACGCGGGCCTTCGCCGACGAGGTCGACCCGGGCGAGGCGACCGTGGGGCAGTACATGACCGAGGACCCGGTCACCGTGACCCCCGACGGCGAGGCGTCCGAGGTGGCGGCCACGATGCTCGATCTCGGCCTGCGACACATGCCGGTGATCGAGGAAGGGAAGCTGGCGGGCATGATCTCGGCGAGGGACCTGCTCTCGCTCGAAGCCTGGAACGCAGTCGCGAAGGTGAGGTGAGGTCGATGAAGAAGTCCGAGTTGAAGGTGGGAAGCGTGATGACCTCCGAGGTGATCACGGCTCGCGCCGACGCGCCGTTCAAAGAGGTGGTGCAGCTGATGCACGAGCACTCGATCAGCGGCCTTCCCATCGTCGATGCGGTGGGAACGCTCGAGGGCATCGTGACCGAGGCCGATCTCCTGTTCGTAGAGGAGGAGCAGGGGGAGCCGACGGTTCGGGGACGCACCTTCCTGACCTGGTTCATCCATCCCGCGAAGCTAGAGGTGATCGAGGACCGGTCGAGCATGGTGACCGCCGCCGACATCATGACGCGCGATGTCGTGACGGTGGGTCCCGAGACGACGGTGCGCCGGGCGATCAAGGTCCTGCTCGACGCCGGCATCAAGCGTCTCCCGGTGGTGGATGACGAGGGGCGGGTGGTCGGGATCGTGAGCAGGCGCGACCTGCTGACGCCGTTCCTGAGGGCCGACGACGAGATCGCCGAAGAGATCGGTCTGGGCGTGATCTTCGAGACGATGTGGATCGACCCCGACACGATCCGGGTCGAGGTGCTGGGCGGCGTCGCGACGCTGACCGGGCAGGTAGAGACCCGCAGCACGAAGGAGATCCTGTTCGAGCTGGTGCGCAAGGTCGATGGGGTCGTCGGGGTCGAGGACCACCTCAGCTTCGGATGGGACGACCGCAAGACGAGGATGCAGGAGCCGTTCGGAGCGCCGCGCAAGCCCGAGAACTGGTCGCCACGGATGGGGGCGTGAGCACGATGCGCGTGCGGGACGTGATGACGGTGGGGGTGGTCGCCGTCGCACCGACCACCCGGCTCAAGGAGGTCGCTTCCCTGCTGGTCGGGGCGAGGGTGAGCGGGCTGCCGGTCGTCGACGAGGGGAAGCTCGTAGGCATCGTCACGGAGTCCGATCTGATGCCGCTCCACGAAGGAACGCCCGGGCACCCGGTGCAGACCGCGGCCGACGTGATGACCCGCAAGGTCGTCACGCTGGTCGAGGAGATGACGGTGACGTCGGCGGCGCGGGTGCTGGAGCGGCACCGGGTCAAGCGGGCCCCCGTGATGCGGGGCGATCGCATGGTGGGGATCGTGTCGCGCGGGGATCTGCTTCGCCCCTATCTCCGCACCGACCTGGAGATCCGCGCCGAGGTGGAGGAACTGATCCTCGCCGGATCGCTGGGGGTTCGGGCGGGTGAGGTGCAAGTGCTCGTGGAGGACGGCGTCGTGCAGCTCGACGGCGAGGTCGAGAGCGAGAGGCTCCGCGCGATCGTCTCGCGCCTCGTGCGGAGTGTGGACGGTGTGGTGGACGTGGTGGATAACGTCACGGTGGCGGGCCAGACGAGGGTCGGCCCCGCCGTGGCCTGAGGAGAAGGAGGAGGAGATGGCGGTCAAGCAGAAGGAAAACCTGCGGATCCCGGACACGGTTCCGGCGGAGTTCGCGGAGCAGGCGCCGGAGCAGGCGCCGGTGAAGGGGGGTCGCATCTGGGGGCTGCTCCGGATCGGCGTCGGGTGGACGTTCCTGTGGGCGTTCCTGGACAAGACGTTCGCGCTGGGGTTCGCGACCGGACGGAACGCCGAGACGGGGGTGATCGACTTCTTCGGTGACGCCGCCTGGATCAACGGCGCGTCTCCGACGGAGGGCTTCCTGACGTTCGGGACGAAGGGACCGTTCGCGGAGTTCTTCCAGGGCCTCGCGGGTGCCGCCTGGGTCGACTGGGCGTTCATGCTCTCGCTCGCCCTGATCGGGACGGCGCTGATCCTCGGGATCGGCGTCCGCCTGGCGGCGATCGGAGGCATCATCTGGCTGGGCCTGTTCTACGCGTCGAGCGCGATCTGGCCGGCGAACAACCCGTTCGTCGACACGCACGTGCTCCAGGCCGTGGTGCTGGTCGGTCTCGCCTACGTGGGGGCCGGACGGTACTTCGGATTCGGCCGGTGGTGGGAGAAGACCGCGCTCGTGCAGCGGTATCCGATCCTGAAGTAGCTCTCGGGGAGCCGACCGACGGGGCGGCCGATCGGCCGCCCCGTCGGCGCGTCCGTTCCAGCGATGACGTGCTACGCTATATGACCTACGCCCAAGCTCAGGATCGACCGATCTTCGCGTTATGCAGGAGCTGGCGGTCCGAATGGAAAGGGAGACTGATGTCTCGAGCCCGTGAGATCCAGCGGCTCCGGCAGGAGATCGAATTGCTCGGCAACGGGTCGGCCCCCGAGCGCGTGGCGCCGGAAGACCAACGGATCGGCTCGCCGATCGATCAGGAGCGCGCTCGGCACCGGGATGAGATCCATAGCCTCCGGGAGGAGACCGAGGAGATCCGGGCCATCCTGGAGCGCGAGCGAGCTCGCGCTCAGCAGCACAAGGCCGAGGTCGACCGCTTGACGGGCTCGCTCAAGGCGGCGAGGCAGGAGGCGGCGGGGCACCGGCTGCTCAACCGCGAGCTCCAGGCGCGGCTGAAGGCGTGCGAAGAGGTGCGGGACTCGGCCGTCGAGCACGTACGGGAGCTTCTCGGGATCGTGCAGGAGCTGGCGCGCGATCGCGACGCCGGCGACGACCGCGTGGTCTCCCTCGAGCATCCAGCTCGGATGATCCGGCCCGGCTCCTAGGCTTGACCGGGCGAAGCACCCGAGCCCGACCGGCAGCACTCCTCTCTCGAGCCGCGCGAGGTGCGTCGTAGGATGGAGCCGCATGCTCTCGATGGATGCCGGGTTCTACGGCCCGCGCAGCGTCTCGTGGCAGGTCCACGGGGAGCTCACCGTGCTCTTCGGAGGGGCGCGGGCGCTCCTGATGCAGTCGGCGCACCCGCTCGTGATCGCCGGCGCGCGCGAGACCGGCTTCTACCGTCGTAGCCCCTGGAAGCGGCTGAACCGCACGCTCCTGCTCACCTACACGGTCACGTTCGGGACGAAGGCCGAGGCGCGCGCCGCGGCAGGGCACATCAACGAGGTGCATCGCCGGGTGCGGGGGATCGACCCCGTGACCGGACAGGCCTATCATGGCCTCGACCCCGATCTGCTGCTCTGGGTGCACGCCACGCTCGTCCAGAGCGCCTTGCTGTTCGAGAAGCTCACGGTCGGCAAGCTCGATGCGGCGGGCCGGCAGCGCTTCCACGAGGAGCAGATGCTCGCCGCCGAGCTCTTCGAGCTGCCCCGCGAGAAGATCCCGCCCACGGTCGAGGCGCTCGAGGAGTACGTCGGCGACATGGTGGCCGGCGACAGCCTGATCGTCACCGAAGCCGCACGCGAGGTCGCCCGGCTCTTCCGGCAGTTCCCGCCCGAGGCCGAGTGGCGGCCTGTGCTGCGGGCGATCGCGCACTGGGGCTTCGCGACCCTCCCGCCGCGCCTGCGTGAGGACTACGGCGCGCCGTGGGGCCCGCTCCGGGAAGCCGGGATCCGCGCGAGCCTCGCGGGCCTCAGGCTGATCCGCCCGGCGATCCCGCGCCGCTACCGGCGGCTGATGATGGCCGAGTCGGCCCGGCTGAGGGTCACGGGATGAGCGCGATCGTCGAGGTCGAGGGGCTCTCGAAGCGCTTCGGCGACGTGGAGGCGGTGGCCGGGGTCTCGTTCTCCGTCGAGGAGGGTGAGGCCTTCGGGTACCTCGGGCCGAACGGGGCGGGTAAGACCACCACGATCCGGTGCCTCCTGGGCCTCGTCACCCCGACAGCCGGGCGACTTCGGGTCGCGGGCCGTGACGTCGGGAGCGATCTCCAGCGCGCGCTCGCCGAGGTCGGCTACCTCCCCGGCGAGTTCGGGCTCTGGCCTTCGATGACCGGCGAGGAGATCCTCGGGTACCTCGGCGCTCTCCATCCGCGGCCGCCGGATCGTCGCGACGAGCTCTGCGAGCGGTTCGACCTGTCGCCGAGGGACCTCGGCCGGCAGGTACGGTTCTACTCGCGCGGGATGAAGCAGAAGGTCGGGATCGTCCAGGCCTTCCAGCACGCCGCGCCCCTCGTGGTGCTCGACGAGCCGACCGAGGGGCTCGACCCGGTGATGAAGGACCGATTCGTGTCCCTGCTCGCCGAGCACCGGGCGGCGGGCGGGACGATCCTGCTCTCCTCACACATCCTCTCCGAGGTCGAGCTCGCCACCGACCGCGTGGGCGTGCTCCGGCGAGGAGAGCTGGTCAAGGTGGGGCCGACCCGCGACCTCACGGGGGACCGGGTGCGGCACGTGACCCTGACCCTCACGAAGCCCGCACCCGGCGGGCTGTCGCTCCCCGGGGTGGAGACGATCGAGGGTTCGGAGCGTCAGTTCCGGTTCGACCATCGAGGCGATGTGGGCGAGCTGCTCCGGGCGCTCGCGGGGCTCGCCGTGGAGGACCTGCTGATCCAACCCGAGACCCTCACCGAGGCGTTCTTCGACATCTACGGGGACGGCGGATGAACGGCGCGGTGCTCCGGGCCTCGCTGGGAGCGGTGGCGCGCACGCTCGCGATCGTCTCGCTCGGCACGGGCGCCTTCTTCTTCCTGATCCTCCTCTCGTTCCCGAGCTTCATCGGCGAGGGCGGGATCGCCGCGGAGTTCTTCCGTGAGCCGCCTCGCTACATCGAGGCCTTCCTCGGGGGGTCGGCGAGCTTCGTCGAGCCCTCGGGCTGGCTCGTGGTGGGGATGACACACCCGGTCATCCTCGCGCTTCAGACGTCCGGAGCGCTGATGATCGCCGCCGGTTCGGTGGCGGCCGAGCTGGAGCGCGGCTCCCTCGAGCTCGTCCTGACCCGGCCCGTCCGGCGCTCATCGTTCCTCGCCGCGAAGATGACCGCCTCGCTGGTCGCCGTGACCGTCGTGCACCTCGGCGGCCTGGCCGGCGTGCTGGTCGCCCGAGCGACGATCGCCGAGGTGGGGGCGATCGACGTCACCGACGCGTTGCTCGCGATCCTCGGCTCGATGGTGCTCTTCTGGGCGTTCGCGGCCGTGGGGACGCTCGTCTCGGCCGTATCGAGCCTGAGGGGGAGGGCGGTGGGAGCCGGCGTGGGGATCATCGTCGCCTCCTTCTTCCTCAACTTCCTGTCGAACCTCTTCGAGGGCCTGCGGTGGCTCGGGTACGCGAGCCCGTTCCACTACTTCCGGGCGGGCGATCTGGTCGAGGGGCGGGGGCTGGCCGACCTGTGGGTCCTCGTGGGGCTCGGCGTGGCCGCCGCCTTCCTCGCCTTCCGCCGGTTCGCCCGCCGCGATCTCACCTCCTGAGGCTCTTCCCTCGGCCCTCGCGCTCTGGTACAAGGAGTCCCGGATACGGAGAGGAGCGAGGCGATGCGAGAGAGCACTCGGCAGACGATCTCGGCGAACGCGGCCCCCTACCTGGACGAGGGGGAGTCGGTGCGGGCGGTGGTTCCATGTTTCGAGGGACCGAAGTGGGCGATGTTCTTCGGCCTGATCGGCACGATGATGATCAAGCAGCGGCTCGCGGTCGTCACCGACCGCAACGTGTACGTGATGCGTGGGAGCTACTGGAGCGTGAAGCGCCCGAAGGGGGTGGAGGAGCGCCATCCCCTCGGGACGGTTGAGGTCGCGGCGGAGAAGGGCCTGCCGGTGGGACCGCTGCGGGTGGGCCAGAAGACCTACTGGGTGGGGAAGGTCTACCAGGGCGACGCGCAGCAGGTGGCGGCGGCCGCTTCCGGGCAGGCGAGCTAGCCTCGCCCGCCTGCGATCTTCGCGGCCTCGGGTGAGCGCTGGAGGCGCTGCATCGCCACGATGCCGAGCGCGGGGCCGAGCGCGAGCATCGCGAACGCCCACCACCACGACAGGGCTTCGCGCACGATCGGCACCAGCCAGATCGTCGCCACGGTGAGCGTGAATCCCACCGCCGTCTGGATCGTCACCGCGGTGCCGACGTAGGCGGGGTCGGCCGTCTCGGTCACCACCGTCGAGAACTGCGCGGAGTCGGCGACGACGGTGATGCCCCAGACGATGCCGAGCCCGAGGACCAGCCAAGGTGACCGGCCGAACAGCAGCCCGATCGTGAGCGCGCACGCGCCGCTGATCGCCATGGCCGCGCTCGTCGTCCTCGACCTGCCCCAGTGGTCGCCGAGGTAGCCGGCGACCCACGCGCCGATCGCCCCCGAGCCGATCACCGCGAAGGTCGCGAGCGGAGCGAACGCGTCCCCGGCGTGCCCCGAGGCCGCGAGCGACTCGCTCATGAAGACGAGGAACCAGGCCCACATCGCGAAGAGCTCCCACATGTGCCCGAAGTAGCCGAGCGATGCGAGGCGCACGCCGCGGTTGCGGAAGACCAGCCCGGCCTGCCGCGGGTCGAAGGTGGCCTTCGGGAAGGGGAACGGGCCGTCGCCGACCATCCAGCGCGCGATCGCTCCCCCCGACGCCGTGAGGACCGACGTCACCACGACCACCGCCTGCCACGAGAGGCCGCCGAAGCCGTTCACGAGATGGGGCATCGCGGAGCCGAGCGAGATCCCGGCGACCAGCACGCCGAGGGCGAGCCCGCGTCCCTCGCGGTACCAGGTGGAGATCAGCTTCATGCCCGGCGGGTAAACGCCCGCGAGGAAGAAGCCGGTTAGGAAGC
>Ga0302046_10001927_pt1 | contig 19455 bp, 18 predicted proteins | sample RVTome_11_FD_200261 | JGI IMG/M metagenome (GOLD analysis project Ga0302046, IMG submission 200261) | Soil microbial communities from uranium-contaminated site in the Upper Colorado River Basin, Wyoming, United States - RVT147D111 (version 2) ...
CGCCGGCCGCACCAGCCCCGCCCCCTGCAACGCCAGACGCGTCACCGTGTAGCACAGCTTGTAGCCGTGACGCTCGACCAGCTTCTCGTGGAAATGCTTCATAATCCGGTCAATTCACACGCTAGCTACACCGGCCGGCCGGCCGCTTGCAGGCATCCACCCCCCGTGCCAGACTCTGATGCGGCGACTCGGGACCAACGTCAGACGCTATGACCTATTGCCTGGGCATCAGGGTAAAGGAGGGGCTGGTCTGTCTGTCGGACGGCCGGGTCACCAGCGGCACCCAGGTAACCAACGCCTATAAGTCCACACTGCACGGCCCACCCGGCGCCCAGTTCTGCGTCATGACCTCGGGCCTGCGATCGCTGCGCGACAAGACTCTGGCCTACCTCGACCGCGGCATGCGGAAGTCACGGCCGCAGGGCTATGCCTCGGTCCTGGATGCGGTTAACGACTACTGCCGATACCTGCGCGAGGTGGCCGAGGAGGACCGGGCCGGCCTCGAGATCTCGAACCTGAACTTCAACCTGCACGCCATCATCGCAGGCCAGCTCCCGGAGGATCGCGAGCCGGCCATGTTCCTTGTCTATCCGGAGGCCAACTGGATCGAGATCGAGCAGCGAACCCCCTACCTATCGATCGGCGCCACCACTTATGGCAAGCCAATCCTGGATCGCGCGCTGCGCTACGATACGCCGCTGCGCATCGTGCTCAAGCTAGCTTATTTGTCGTTCGACTCGACCCGTACGAGCTCGGCCGACGTCGGGTTTCCGCTCGACATGCTGACCTTCGCGAGCGCCGACCGCCGCTGGCGCCAGGTCCAGTATGAGCAGGACGACCTGCGCAAGGAACGCCAGTGGTGGAACGAGCATATCACCCAATTGGCGCATGACATGCCGGACGGGCCCTGGGTCGAGAGTCTGCTACCGCCGGAGAGCAGTGCCCGCCTGACGGTGGTGCACGATGACTAGGCCCTCCCCTGGCCGCTTGCCCTGATGGGCCGTTGTCGGTCAGAGAATGGTTGGCCCCAGGCTGCTGCCGGCAAGGCCGTCATAAACCACGCAGACCCGACGCTCCAACCTCCAGTTCGAAATAGGGTCCGCCGGGGCGGCGCAAGTTGCGGTTGGTCGATCTCCCACGAATGGACTCGTCGAGGTCACGCGCCCGGGGCGGATTGACTGCGACTCCGGTGCCATCGAACAGCAACAGAACCTCCGGAAAGGTCAATTCGGCATAGCGCTCGGAAGGGAAGATCCAGGCGTTCAGGAAGAAGGCGCCATTCCGACAGCCGCTGGCGACCCAGTAGAAGGCATTGGAATGCAGCCGCTTGCCAACCGGCGGCGGCTCGAACAGGCCGCTTTCCGCCATCGCAGCGAACAGCCGGGCGAAATCGGCCGGCGTCATGCGGTCTTCGCTGCGGGTCCAGCGCCAGGAGGCCAGGACATCGTCGAACTGAAGGTTGACCTGGGCTGCAATGCCGGCCCCGGTAAGCACCCGCGCGGTTACCGCGGCACCGCCATCGGCAATTGGGGATACTTCATAACTGCGGATTTGCTCGTTATAGTGGCCGTTGTAGACGAATCGGTAGAAATCCGCCGATCCGGGCAGGCAGGTGCGGCGGATATCCTCGCCACCCAGGTAGCGGAACCAGGTAAGCTTCAGGGTCAGCGGGCTGTCGATGCTGGGCTCATAGCCGGGGCCACCACGATCTCCCGGCGTGCAAGCGGCGACCGCTCCCTGCAGCAGCACAGCAGCCAGCAGCCGTCGCACGAGCCCCGGGCGTCCGAAAAGCACTACTAGAATCCGCATCCTAGACTCCTTCAGCCGCCGATGTCCTTGGTCCGATTAACCATTTCGCAAGTCTCGGAGGCTAGTTTAGATTATCTAGACAGAGAGATCGTGATTTCCTAGAATCGGCTAGGATTCAAGGGGGTACACGCTAGTGTTTGGGAGACGCTTGTGCTTCTAGGGGGTAACTGTTTGTTGAGTATGTTATCTGCCCGGCCAAGGCCGATCGGCCTCTTGGCCCTGATTCTGCTTGCGATCGTCTTGCTGCCGAGCGATGCCGCCCAGGCACGCCGCTATGCCTCGATCGTCATCGACGCCGAATCCGGGCAGGTGCTGCATGCCGAGAACGCAGACCGCCAAGCCTTTCCGGCGTCTCTCACCAAGATGATGACGCTCTATATGGCTTTCGAGGCCCTCGACCTCGGCACGCTGAAGATGAGCCAACCGCTGACGGTCTCCCGGCGCGCCGCTGGCATGGCGCCCTCCAAACTCGGCCTGCGGCCGGGACAGACAATCCTGGTCAAGGACGCCGTCATGACGCTGATCACCAAGTCGGCCAACGACATTGCGGTTGTGATTGCCGAGGCACTGGCCGGCAGCGAGGCCGACTTCGCCCGCCTGATGACGAAGAAAGCGCAGGCGCTGGGCATGACCCAGACCGTATTCCGCAATGCCTCCGGCCTGCCCAACAAGCAGCAGCTCAGCACGGCCCGCGACATGGCCCGCCTGGCGCAATCGCTGCTGCGGCATTTTCCGGACTATTACAAGCTCTTCTCCACCCGCTCTTTCACCTACAAGGGGCGCACCTTTCCGAACCACAACCGGCTGTTGCGAACCTACAGCGGCACCGATGGCGTGAAGACCGGCTACACCCACGCCTCCGGCTACAACCTGGTCGCCTCTACCGTCCGTGGCAACCGCCGCCTGATCGCCGTGGTGTTCGGCGGCAAGACCAGCCGGTCGCGGGACAAGCACATGGCGAAGCTGCTGGATCGTGGCTTCGCAACAATCCGGACTGCTACGCAAATTGAGCCGCTGCCCAGCGCACCACGGCGTAAGCCGCTGGCAGAGCCCGATGCGATCCAGGTCGCGGCGGCGTCAGCGACGCGCGCGCCTGAGGCTGCTGACTCGGTGCTGACTGCGGCGGCCGGCATGGCAGCGGCAGCCCTGGTGCCACCGGCGCTGGCCGAGGATGCCGACCGGCAGGCAGCCGAAGGTGCGGCCTGGTTCACCGGTGACAGCCCGCGCTTCCACGAAATTCCGAAGCGCGAGAATTACCACAGCCCGAGAGGCGCCCCGAACTCGCCGGTGCCGCACCCGCCGGCCTTGGCCGCGATCCCCGAGCGCAGCGACTATGACAGCGCCCAAGGGTCGGCTGAATCGCCGGTTCCCATGCCGCCGCCCTACGCGTCGATTCCACGGCGCCCGGCAGTGAATGAGTTGGAATCGTCCGCGGCACCGAGCGCAGGGGCCCAGTTCAAGCTGATTGCCAAACGCAGCTTGCCCAATTTTCCCCTCTGGGGCATTCAGGTCGGGGCTTATCGACAGATTGCTCCGGCCCAGGTTGCCGCCCAGCGCGCGGCTCAGCGCCTGCCAAGCGATCTCCGCCAGGCAGAAATCCACATCAGCCCGATGGCGGACAAGGAAGGCAAGGTATTCCGCGCCCGTCTGATGGGCTTCGACGAGGCCAACGCCCGGCGGGCCTGCAGCCGACTCGAGGCGTTCAAGATTTCCTGCTACGTGGTGACGCCCGAGGCAAGCGGCTGAGCCGGTTGCGAGCCCAAACGGGCGGGAAACCGCCCGTGATCTATCGGACCTTCGCCAACTAGAATTTCGGCGGCCGCAATCCACTCGCAACGAGCTGGGCCGCGAGCGCCAGCTTGAGTCGTTGCAGTCCGGGCTCGTCGCCTGCTTCGCAGCGCGCCACCAGGACGTCCTGCGTGTTCGAGGCACGCAACAACCACCAACCGTCTGGCGTATTCACCCGGACCCCGTCAATGTCGGTCATCTTGGCATCCTCGGCCCGCAAGCGGTCGCGTACCTCGGTGATGACCGCGGTCTTGCGCTCTTCCGCACAGGGAAAGCGGATCTCCGGGGTATTGACCACCGCCGGCAGCGAATCGCGGAAGACCGCCAGGCTTTGCTCTGAATTGGCCACGACGGAGAGCAGGCGCACGGCGGCGTAGAGCGCGTCGTCATAGCCGTAGTAGCGATCGGCGAAGAAGAGATGGGCGCTCATCTCACCGGCAAATGGTGCGCCTTCCTCCACCATCTTGCTCTTGATCAGGGAATGTCCGGTCTTCCACATGATCGGCCGGCCACCGGCCCGGGCGATCTCATCGAACAGCACCTGGCTCGCCTTCACGTCGGCTATGATGGTGGCCCCCGGCCGATCCGCCAGCACATCGCGCGCAAGCAGCAGCATGAGCTGGTCACCCCACAGCACCCGCCCCTGGCCGTCGACGGCGCCGATGCGGTCGCCATCACCGTCGAAGGCGATGCCCAAATCGCAACCTTCCGAAATCACTGTCTCCTGAAGCTGGCGAAGATTTTCGGGGACCGTCGGATCGGGGTGATGTGCCGGGAAGGTGCCGTCGACCGTCTCGTTGAGCAGGATGTGCCTGCCCGGCAGCCGGTCGCACAAAGCCACCATGGCATCGCCCGCCGCTCCGTTGCCGGCGTCCCAGGCGACCTTGAGCGGCCGCGCGCCGCTGTAGTCCTGCGCCACGCGCGAGACGTAGTCGTCCTGAATCCAGTGGTCGGATACGCTGCCCTTGCCCGATTCGTAGTCGGCAGCCGCCGCGATGTCGCCAAGATACTGGATATCGGCGCCGAAGTAAGAGCTCTTTTCCAGCACCAGCTTGAAGCCGTTGTAGTCCGGCGGGTTGTGCGAACCCGTCACCATGACGCCGCCATCGACCCCCAGGGTATAGGCCGCGAAGTACAGCATGGGAGTTGGACCGCGGCCGACGCGCGTAACCGCAAGGCTGCAGTCGACTAGGCCCCGGGTTAGCGCCGCCTCGAGCTCCGGTGAGGACAGGCGGCCATCGTAGCCCACGGCGATTCGCTTGCCGCCGTGCCGCCGCATGACCGTCCCGAACGCGCGCCCCAAAGAGTAGGCATCGTCGCTCGAAAGGGTCTGCCCAACGATACCGCGAATGTCGTACTCGCGCAGGATCGTCGGATTGAATCGATGGCCGCTCACGCCTTGGCTTTCCCGTGGCTGGTCAGTGGATGCCCGAGCAGCGGCGCGCTCGGTCGCCCGATGCAGCTGTAGCGGAAACCGGCCTCCGCCATTTGGCGCGGATCATAGATGTTGCGCAGATCGACCATCACCGGCGCCTTGAGCATGGCCTTCATGCGATCGAAATCGAGCGCCCGGAACTCGTTCCATTCGGTCAGGATGACCAGGGCATCGGCACCATCCATCGCCGCATAGGCGTTGTCGCACCAGGCCACATCCTTGAGAAGCTTGCGCGCCTCCTCCATGCCTTCCGGATCGAAGACACGCAACGTGGCGCCACCCTGCTGCAGCGCCGGCACGATGTCCAGACTGGGCGAATCCCGCATATCGTCGGTGTTGGGCTTGAAGGTCAAACCAAGCACCGCAATGGTCTTGCCGGCGACCGAGCCATCGCAGGCTGCCATGACCTTGTCCGCCATGCGCTTCTTCCGCTGGTCGTTGATGTCGATCACGGCCTCCACAATGCGCGTCGGCGCTCCGGCCTGCTGCGCGGTGCGGGCCAGCGCCAAGGTGTCCTTGGGAAAACAGGAGCCGCCATAGCCCGGGCCCGCATGGAGGAACTTGCGGCCGATCCGACCATCGAGCCCAATGCCGCGCGCCACATCGTGCACGTCGCCGCCAACCTTCTCGCAAAGATCGGCCATCTCGTTGATGAAAGTGATCTTGGTGGCGAGAAAGGCGTTGGCCGCGTACTTGGTGATCTCGGCGGTTTCCAGAGTTGTGAAGATGATCGGCGTCTCGATCAGGTAGAGCGGCCGATAGAGGCGGCGCATAATCTCGCGCGCCCGCTCGCTCTCGGCGCCAATGACCACCCGGTCGGGGCGCATGAAGTCATTGATGGCCGATCCCTCGCGCAGGAACTCCGGATTTGAGACCATGTCGAAGTCGGCCTCCGGGTTCTCTTCGCGGATGATGCGAGCGACCTCTCGTCCGGTTCCGACCGGAACCGTCGATTTGGTCACCACGACACAGTAACCGCGCATCGCTTTGGCAATCTCGCGCGCAGCGCCATGCACATAGCTGAGGTCGGCGTGGCCGTCGCCGCGGCGGCTTGGCGTGCCGACGGCGATGAAGACGGCATCTGCCCCACCGACGGCGCCTGCCAAGCCGGTCGTGAACGACAGGCGGCCGGCCGCAGCGTTGCTTGCCACGAGCTGCTCCAGGCCCGGCTCGTAAATCGGAATCTCGCCCTTCTCGAGGCGTCCGATCTTATCGCTATCCTTATCGACGCAGACCACCTCGGAGCCGAACTCGGAGAAGCAGGCACCGGACACTAGGCCCACATAGCCGGTGCCGATCATGGCGATTCTCATCGTGACGTCTCCGTCTTGAAAGGAGGATCAGCTAGCCGCACGTGCAGCACGGCGTCCCTGGCCGTAGCGCTCCAGAATCTCAGCCATCGCTTCGCCAAGGTCCGGACGCTGCATGGCGTAGGCGACTGTCGCCTCGAGAAATCCTGCCTTGCTGCCGCAATCGAAGCGCACGCCTTCGAAGCGCAGGCCGTGGAAGGGGATTGGCCCAATGGTGCGGGCCATGGCATCGGTCAACTGAATCTCACCACCGGCGCCCCGCTCCTGGCGGTCGAGCTGATGAAAGACGGCGGGATCGAGGATGTAGCGCCCGATAATCGACAGGTTGGAGGGGGCATCGGCCGGCTTCGGCTTCTCGACTAGCCCCTTGGCGCGCACCAAGCGGCCGTCGTCCTCGGCGATGTCGAGGATGCCGTAGCGATCGGTATGCTCCTTCGGCACTTCCTCGACGGCGACCAAATTGCCGCCAACCTGGGCATAGGCCTCGACCATCTGCTTCAAACAGGGAATCTCGGCCATCACCAGGTCATCCGGCAGGATCACGGCGAATGGCTCGTCGCCCACCAGATGGCGTGCGCACCAGACCGCGTGGCCCAGGCCGAGCGGCTCCTGCTGGCGGGTAAAGGAGACCTGGCCAGGTGCCAGCCGTGTCGTCTCGACAATACGCAGGGCTTCCTGCTTACCTCCTGCGGTGAGGGCATTGTGCAACTCTGGATTGAGGTCGAAGTGATCTTCGATTGCCCCCTTGCCGCGGCTGGTGACGAAGATGAATTCTTCGCAACCGGCCGCCCGGGCCTCCTCGACCACGTATTGAATCAAGGGTTTATCCACCACCGGCAGCATTTCCTTGGGCACTGCCTTGGTTGCGGGCAGGAATCGGGTGCCGAGGCCGGCAACCGGGAATACCGCCTTGCGGATCGGAGACGTCATGTCGGGATTGGGTTCCTGGTGCGAGGTCAAAATCGCGCGCAAGCTTAAAGAAAATCCTAATGCCACAGGCCAAGGGACCAGACAAGCGGCGCGACCGTGACAATTGACGGACCAAAGCCGCTGCCGACCGATCAGCTAGCCCGCCAGCAGCAGGTCCTTCGCCTGATTGATCTTTGCCGCCAAGTAGTTGGAGCCGCCGTGATCGGGATGGATTTTTTGCATCAGGCGCCGGTGCGCCTCCCGTATCTGGGCCTCGTCCGCGCCCGGGTCGAGGCCCAGGATCTCATAGGCTTCTTCTCGCGTCATCGGGGCGGCCCCGCCAGTCCGCTCGCCACTCGCCGCCGCCTCGCGCCAAGCACCGCCGTGCGCCCGGTCGAGGTAGGTCTCGAGAATGGCCAGGGACTGCGCGTCCGCCCCCTCGCATTCGGCCCGCAGCGCCAGCAGGTCATGGAGCTGGAGGTCAAGCAATCGGTGCCCCTTGAAGTGGCCCTCCAGCACCTCGCCATGCATCGCTCCACTGTCGTGGTCGAGGACCATATGGAAAAAGCGTGTGGTCACCTCAGAGGTCTGCCCTGGCGTCGGGCCGGCAGCCGACTTGAGGCGCCGCCAGAGGCCGCGATAGCGCAGTATCAAGGGGATCAGCGCCGGCAAAGCCAGCGCCGCCAGGGCCTGCCGACCAGCGAAGAGCAGATAGAGGCCAAGCCCGATTCCGACGCCAGCCAGCGTCCAGCGCGCTACTCGAGCCACCTGCTTCGGGTCGCTGCTGACATACCAGCGAATCAGCAGAACGCTGCCCAACAGAAGGGCCAGGCCGAGGATGAAATAGGCGATCACGGCCGCGTCACCGAGCCCTGGCCTACAGCCTGGCCCGTCACTTGATCTGGTGGGTCAGTTGCAACACCGCCCCGCCCCTGCGCATGGAGAAGTCGGCAAGCGCCCGACGCCCGCCGGCAGCGAAGACCGCAACGGCAGCCAGCAGGTCACGGAGTTGCTGTGCCGAAGAGGCGTCGAAGCGGCAGAAGGCGCCGCCGGAAAGTTGCGCGATCTGCTGAAAGGCCCGCCGGGCGATCGGGTCGGCACCTTCGTGGAACATAAAGCAGGGCACGCCCAAAAGGCCAAGTTCACCAGCCAGCTGACCAAGGCGATCAACGTCCTCCTCCAGGCAGTCGCCGACGAAGACTAGGGCATTGACCTTCTGTCGCTTGGTCTCGGCTATAGCGTGCTTCAGCAGCTTGCCAATCTGGGTGTGGCCGGCCAGGCAGAAGACGCCGGTCATCTCGCGCAACAGGCGCTTTGATTCGCTGACCCAAGGGCTGGCGCGGAACTCGCCGAAGCCGCGGTAGTAGGTAAGCTGGATGTCGAGCCCGCCGAGTGCGACGGTCTCCTTGAACATCTCCGCCTGGATGTGGCTGGCGCGGTCCCAGGTGGGCCCGCGGCTGGCGGTGGCGTCCATGGCAAAAATCAAGCGGCCGCGCGTGCCCGGCGCCGTGGTCGTCGGCGTGACCGCGACCTTGCGCAGGAACGCGTCGACCTCCCCGCTCGACGACTTGCTGGGCAGCTTTGACTGGTCGGCCATCACAATCCTCCTTCGGTTGAGGTAGTGCGGCCGATCAGGCGCTTAAAGTCCCGGCTTCCTTGGGCCGAAGCGCCTCTTCGTCCGCGTCGTCCTCACCGGCGTCCGTCTCGTCGTCATCAAAGCCCTCCGGCAGGGCCACCGAATTCAAGAGGGCGCGCACCTCGTGGCGCGCAGCGACATGGCTCATGGTCAGCGAGACGTCGCCTTCGATCCTGCGCAGGTCGAACAGAGTCAGACCTTTAGGGAAAAGCTCGCGATAGATCACCCGTTCACCGAAGCCGGCCACCACGCGGAAACCGATGCGTTGCGCCAGGCGCTCCAGGACATCCGCCATGTCGCGCTTGCTCTTGGCGTCGATGTGCGACAGGCGGTTGCGCATCACGATCCAATCGATCGGCGGCTTTCCGGCCGCTGCGCGCTTCTGCCGCTGCTCCCAAACCATCTGGCTGTAGATGCTGGGCGAGAGAATCTTCTGGCCCTGCAGATCGACTCTGGCTAGCAGGTCGAGGTCGAGAAAGCTGTCGTTCAGTGGCGTGATCAGGGTATCGGCATGGCTGTGCCCGACCCGCGACAGGAAAGAGTCGCTGCCCGGCGTGTCGATGATCAGGAAATCGACCGGCCCGAGCCCGGCCCGCGCGACGCCGAAGCGCTGGATCTCCTCGGCCTCGCGCTCCGCCTGGCTTGCCGCCTGCGAGCGGAATACCCGTTGGAACATCGGCATGGGCAGCGCCAGCCCCTGGGCGTCCATGTAGTCGCGGCGGTTTTCCAGATAGCGGGTCAGCGTCGCCTGGCGCGAGTCGAGATCGATGCAGCCGACATCGAAGCCGCGGTCAAGCAGAGCCACGGTCAGGTGCATGGCCGTGGTGGTCTTTCCCGAGCCGCCCTTCTCATTGCCCACGACCACAACATGGGGGCGGGAAAAGCTGCGGCGCGGTGCGGTCATGGTCATGCCGGCCTCACCCACACGGCCGTGTCGTGGAACACGGCGCCGCCGTTGGGCGCGCCAGGATCGGCACTGACCAAGAGATTGATGCCGACGCCTTCCTCGAAGGCGGCGTTGGGCCAGATGCTCTCGACCACGACCACGTCGGGCTGGACGCCGTCGAAGGGCTCGGCGTGGATCAGCAGCGAGCCCTGGCGATTGCCGAGACGGACCCGCTCGCCGACGGCGATGCCGAGCTTGCGGCAGGTTTCCGGATGAATCAGCAAGGCCGGCCGCAGCTCGCGCGCCAAGCTGCCCGGCGTCTCGGTAAAGGTGGTGTTGAGGAAGCTGCGCGCCGGTGCGGCCACCAGCCGGAGGGGATGCTCCGCGTCGGCCGCATCGATCACGGCGCAGTGGCCCGGCATGGCCGGCAGCGCCGCGTCGTTGGGTCCGATCCGCGACCAATCGGGCTTGAAGCGGAAGCGGCCGTCCGGCTGCGGGAAGCGCTCCAGAAAATGCGCCCGCTCGAAGGGCTCGGCACAGTCGAGCCAATGCCCGCCCCAAACCTGCTCGGCAGGAGGATGCCCCGAGGCCCGCAGGGTGGCATCGACCATCTCCCAGGCGGTCATGGCAAAGCCGGGGTGCTCGGCGCCCACGCGCTCGGCCAGGGCGCAGATCACCTCGTGGTTGGAGCGGCAGTCGGGTAGCGGATCGATCACCGCCTTGGTGACCTGCAGATAGGTGTGACCGGACGCCGTGTAGTAGTCGTCGTGCTCGAGAAATGTGGTTGCCGGCAGCACGACGTCGGCCATGGCCGCGGTCTCGGTCATGAACTGCTCGTGCACGCAGGTGAATAGGTCGTCGCGCGCCAGCCCGTCCAGGCACTTGCGGGTCTCCGGGCAGACCACGGCGGGATTGGTGTTCTGGATGAAGAGCGCGGTCACCGGCGGCCCCTCGCCCAGGTCGCGCTTGTCGCCGCAGAGCACCGGCCCAAAGCGCGACTGGTCGAGCGCCCGCACCGCCGGGTCGAGCCGATCGAGACCTTCGATCAGGCTCTTGTCCAGGTGATAGATGGCACCGTTGCCCCAGAGCGCGCCGCCGCCCTCGTGTCGCCAGGCACCGGTCACCGCCGGCAGGCAGGAGACCGCGTGCAGGTTGGGGGCACCGTTGCGCGAGCGCGCGAAGCCGTAGCCGACGCGGATGAAGCTGCGCGGCGTGGCACCGTAGAGCCTGGCGAAGCCCTCGATCTGATCCGCCGGCACGCCCGTGATGGCCTCGGCCCAGGCCAGCGTGGTATCGGCGAAATGCGCCTCCAGCTCAGCATCCCAGTCGGTCAGGCGCGCCAGGTACGTGCGGTCGGCATAGCCCTCCCGCAAGAGCATATGGATCACCGCCGCGGCCAGCGCCCCGTCGGTGCCCGGCTTGACCATCAGGTGCAGGTCGGCCTGCTCCGCCGTGCCGGTGCGGTAGGGGTCGACCACCACCAGCCTGGCGCCACGCATCTTGCGGGCCTTGGCTATGTGGGTCATGACATTGACCTGGGTGCTGACCGGATTGCCGCCCCAGATCACGATCAGGTCGGCATGCTGAATCTCGCGGGCATCGACCCCCGCCTTGCGGCCGACCCCCGCCAGCCAGCCCGATTCGGCCAGGGTCGTGCAGATCGTCGAGTGCTGCCGCGAGTACTTCTTGACGTGGCGCAGACGCTCGATGCCGTCACGCTGCACGTGGCCCATGGTGCCGGCGTAGAAGTAGGGCCAGACGGTCTCGGCGCCATGGCGCGCCTCGGCCTGCAGCAGGGCCTCGGCGACCCGGTCGAGCGCCTCGTCCCAGGAGATCGGCGTGAAGGCGGCGCGCCCGACGCCTTTGTCGCCGGTGCGCAGCAAGGGCGTGGTCAGACGGTCGGGATGATGCACGCGCTCGGCGTAACGCGCCACCTTGGCGCAGATCACGCCCGCGGTGTAGCTGTTGTCCTTGGCGCCCCGCACCTTGCCGATGCGGCTCGACGACAGCCGCTCGACCTCGAGCGCGCAGGTACTCGGGCAGTCGTGCGGGCAGGCCGAGTGCCGGTACTCGCTGCCCCTATCGGCTAAGTGCCTGCTATCCAACGGCATTGTTTTCAGGCGTCCTGCGGAAAGTCGTACACGACTCTAGCGCTTGCATGACGTTGCTTCAATCAATCCAAGGACAGCTCTAGACACATCGCCTTGAGCCAAGCGTTAACCATAACGGCCCACGCGCCAGGGCGTCAGCGCCCCCGCATGGCGGCCCACTCGGCTTCGCTGAGCTGCTCCATCAAGGAGAACTCCCCGGCCCCCTTCAGCCATTCACCACCGTCTATGGTGACCACTTCGCCGTTAACGAAGCCAGACTGATCGGCGATCAGATAGACCGCGAGATCGGCCAGCTCCTGGTGTTTACCGAAGCGGCCGAGCGGAACGCGCTGCTTCCAGGCAGCCTCGATCTCGGCATTGGGCACCAGCCGCTGCCAGGCGCCTTCGGTCGGAAAGGGGCCGGGCGCTATGGCATTGAGCCGGATGCCCTTGCCGCCCCACTCGGCCGCCAGGCTGCGGGTCATGGCCAGCACGCCGGCCTTGGCCATCGACGAGGGCAGCACGTAGGGCGAGCCGGTCCAGGCGTAGGGCGTGACGATGGACAGCACGCAGGCCGGCCGCCCCTCGGCGATCCAACGCTTGCCGCAGGCCAGCGTGACGTAGCCGGTGCCGTGCAGGGCGATGCCGAGCACGGCGTCGAGCGCGCGCGGCGAGAGCGTCTCGGAGCGGGCGATGAAATTGCCGGCGGCGTTGTTGACCAAAACGTTGAGAGGCTCTTCGGCCCAGAAGGCCTCGATCATGGCCTCGACCGCCGCGGCATCGCGGATATCGCAGCCGCGCCAGGCGGTGCGGCCGGGGAAGTCGTTGTTGAACTCGGCCGCCGTCTCGGCCAGCACCGCCTCGCGTCGGCCGCAGATCGCCAGGCTCGCGCCCAGCTGCAGATAGCGGCGGCCCATGGCCTTGCCGAGACCGGTACCGCCGCCGGTCACCAGGATGCGCTTGCCCTGCAGCAGGTCGGAGACGAACATCGCGTGCCTTCCCTCCCATGATCAGACCGCTTTATGGCAGAGCGGACCGGCACCGAGCAAACCGGACATTCGGGTAAGGCTTGGCTAAGCTGCCCGACACCATGCTGCCCGGCGGGGAGGTAAGGAGCGATGCTGAAGCGGGCCGAGAGCTATGACGCGCTGTACCGGGAGTTCCGCTGGCAGATACCGGCGCGCTATAACATCGGCGTGGACGTCTGCGACAAGTGGGCGGCGGGACCCGAGCGCCTGGCGCTGTTTCACCTGCGTGCGGACGGCCAGGTTGAGAGTTTCAGCTTCCAGGCACTGCGACGGCAATCCAACCGCCTGGCCAACCTGCTGGCCGCCAAGGAGATCGCGCGCGGTGACCGCGTCGGCATCCTGCTACCACAGGCACCGGAAACTGCCATTGCCCATATCGCCGCCTACAAGCTGGGCGCCATCGCCGTGCCGCTGTTCACGCTCTTCGGGCCAGAAGCGTTGGAGTACCGCCTTGCCGATTCCGGTGCCAAGGCGCTGATCACCAACGCCGGTGGGCTCGCCAAGCTCAGTGAGATCCGCGAGCACCTGCCGGACCTGAAGCTGGTCCTGTCGATCGACGGGGTTGCGGAAGACACGCTCGATTTCCATGGTGAGCTTGCCAAGGCATCCGAAGCCTTCACGCCGCTGGACACGGCGGCGGACGATCCGGCCCTGATCATCTACACCTCCGGCACCACTGGTCCGCCGAAGGGCGCGCTGCACGCCCATCGCGTGCTGCTGGGCCACCTGCCCGGCGTCGAGCTGCCGCAGGAGTTCTTCCCGCAGCCGGGCGACCTGTTCTGGACCCCGGCCGACTGGGCCTGGATCGGCGGGCTGCTCGACGTGCTGCTGCCGTCCTGGCACCACGGCGTGCCGGTGCTGGCCCATCGCTTCCCCAAGTTCGACCCGGAGGACGCCTTCCGCCTGCTGGCCGAGTTCGGCGTGCGCAACGCCTTCATGCCGCCGACCGCGCTCAAGATGATGCGCAAGGTCGCGCGACCGCAGGAACGCTGGACCTATCGGCTGCGCTCGATCGGCAGCGGCGGCGAGAGCCTGGGTGCCGAGCTGCTCGATTGGGGCCGCGCGACCTTCGGGCTCACGGTCAACGAATTCTACGGCCAGACCGAGTGCAACCTGGTGGTCTCCAGTTGTGCCGGTCTGATGCCGGTCAAGCCGGGGGCAATGGGTCGGCCGGTTCCGGGCCACGAGGTGGCCATCGTCGACGCCGGCGGCCAGCGCCTGGCGGCACACGACGTCGGCAGTATCGCGATCCGGCGGCCCGATCCGGCGATGTTCCTGGAGTATTGGCACAACCCAACAGCGACGGGGAAAAAGTTCGCCGGCGACTGGCTGCTGACCGGCGACAGCGGCTTCGCCGACGCGGAGGGCTATATACACTTCGTCGGCCGCGACGACGACGTGATCACCTCGGCCGGCTATCGCATCGGCCCGGGCGAGGTCGAGGACTGCCTGATCAAGCACCCGGCGGTGGCGCTGGCCGCCGTGGTCGGCGTGCCCGATCCGGAGCGCACCGAGCGGGTTAAGGCCTTCCTGGTGCTGAACCGGGGCTACGAGGCGAGTCCCGCGCTGGCCCGCGAGATCCAAGGCTTCGTCAAGCAGCGCCTGGCGGCCCATGAATATCCGCGCGAGGTCGAGTTCATCGGCTCGCTGCCGATGACCGCGACCGGCAAGATCATGCGGAAGGAGCTGCGGGCGCGGCGTTAGCCGGACCATGGATTGAGTGGTGGCCCGAAGGGGCCCGCTACGGGCTCGGATAGGCGCCGATCAGCAGGTGGCTGACGGTCTCGCCGTCGTCGGTCAGCGGCAGTATCAGCTCCGCCACCGAGAAGGCATGCCGGCCGCGCCGGAACTCGAAGCGGAAGTGCCGAGGCCGACGCTCACTCAGCACGCTGCGCAGGCGGCCCTGAAAGCGATTGCGCTCGGCCCCGCTCAAGCTGCTGACCCGGCGGCCGGTCAGCTCGCGTCCAAAGAGCTGCACCAGATTGGTGCCGTAGAGGCGGCAGAGGAAATCGTTGCCGTCGTCCAACGCGGCTACCACCATCAGATTGCCGAGCCACACCACCATGTCCAGCGGGTCCATGTCGCGCTTGCGCGGCGCCCAGCGGATGCCGCGCTTGCTGTGCCAGAGTTGCTCCAGCATCAAGAGCCTCGGATGGCGCGCGACAATAACCTGCGCTGGGTAGCCGATGGCCGGCTCGCCCATGTGGCAATCCTCCGATCACTGAGGTCCGTCATTTCATGCCAAGCCGCCCAGGAAGAGGCGAACTGGCTTGATCAAAGGAGAGCATGACTAGAACCGGCGATCAATCACCCAAAGTGGCGGACGCCTATATCCTATTCCTACAACGAATGGCAGAGACGCTCAGGTGCAAGCCGCTTTCCGGGTGGTTCGAGCAATCTTCCGCCGATCTTATAGAAAAGCTGCGTGCACCCGGTCGAGCTCGCCCACGGCCCTTGGCCGCTGCGCCAGAGGTGTCGCAAGATGCAGCACCTCCCAGCCGCGACTGTTGCCGTTCAGCGCCCGCGCGGCGTCGCGCGCCTCGCGCCACAGACTGAAGCGCACCAGCTCCCAGCGGTAAGGATCGAAGGCGACGCTGATGCTCTGCAGGCCGGGCCGGCGCAGCGCTTCTTCGAGCGCCGTGCGCTCCCGCGTCGCGGTCATGGCGGGATCGGCCTCATGGCTCAGGCTTGCCGTCTCCTGCACGGCGAAGCCAGGCGCGGCACCGCCACGACTGCGGTGGCCGATCACCTGCCAGGTCTGCACGCGAGGTCGGCCAAAGGCCTGCGTAACCGATCGGAAAGCATCGCCCAGCAAGAAGGCACGCGCCGCATCCGCCGAGTCCCAGAGATAGAAGGTGGCATAGCTGTTGCCGACCTCCTCGCCCAGGATGCTGCCCTTTACGTCGTTGCAGAGGAAGGCCTTCTGCACCAGGCCGGGATAGTCGTCGAAGAGCGGTCCCTTCTCCGCCACCCGGCGTCGGATCTGGGTCATGTTGAAGTCGTCGGCGAGAGGAAAGACGTACTGCATGGCAAGCATCAGACATGCTCCGAATGCGACTGCGGGCTGCGGGTGGGGCGGCGCTCCATCGGGAGCCCCGCCCCAGGCCGCTGCCGCCGCCAGATCAGGTTGAGGGCGAACGCACCGTCAGGCGGCCTTCGGCAGCTCGCGGACGGGCGCCCCGCGTGACACGGGAGCCGCGGTCGGCTTGCTCGGCCGGTGCGACCGAGGCGGCTGCGGCAGACCGCGCAGCTCCGCCAGGGTGAGCGGCCCGCGATCCAGCGCGCTGTCCACCAGCCCCGCGATTTCGCCGCGCGCAACGCCGATGTCGCTCAGCAGCCGGTCGTCCAGGCTGCGAAGCTGGGCGATGGCCTCGCGCCGCCGCCGATGCTTGGCGACCGAGCGCGCGAGTGAGCGGTAGCCACTTGCCAGGGCCCCGGCGCCGGAGACGACGGCTCGCTCCAGAGCAGTGATGACGAGATAGCCTGCCCGCGACATCGCCTCGCTGCGGGCGTTCTGCGTGGCCACGAGCTGCTTGGTCAGGTCGGGATTACCCAAGAGCCAAAGATACATGGTTCCATCCTCCATTCGGTGGCGGGAGCCATCCCGCATCTCACCCAAGAAAAGCTAATGCGTTAGCTTAGCTTATCTCATCTATTTCAAAGCCTTTCCAAAGCTCTTCCTGGGCGCCATGTTTACATGATGGTTATATGCAGTAATTTAGGCTTGCCGACAAACGACGTTTCGTCATATTATTCATTAGGAAAACTAAGGAATATTTCATGAGCCGCCGCCTGCCGCCCTTGAACGGCCTAAGAGCCTTCGAAGCCGCCGCCCGACACCTGAGCTTCGCCAAGGCGGCCGAGGAGCTGAATGTCACTCCCGCCGCGATCAGCCATCAGGTAAAGGGCCTGGAGGACTTTCTCGGCGTAAAGCTGTTCCGCCGAGCCAAGCGGGCGATCTGGCTGACGGAGGCGGGCCAGGCCTGCCTGCCCGAGCTGCGCGAGGGTTTCGACCTCCTGGCCTCGGCCATGTCGCGGCTGCGCGGCGTCGACGAAAGCGGCCTGATCACGGTGAGCACGCCGCCCTCCTTCACGGGCAAGTGGCTGGTGCCGCGCCTCGAGCGCTTCCGCCTGGCCCATCCGGAAATCGACGTGCGGGTCGATGCCACCCACACATTGGTCGATTTCGCCCGCGAGGACGTCGACGTGGCGATCCGCTACGGCTCCGGCAGCTATCCCGGTCTGGCCTCCGAGCTGCTGCTCTGCGACGAGGTCTATCCGGTCTGCAGCCCGGCCCTGCTCGAGGGCCCCCATCCCCTGCGGACGCCGCACGACCTGCGCTGGCACACGCTGCTGCACGAAGACTCGATGACCAAAGACGAGACCGATCCGGACTGGCGCATGTGGCTGCTGGCCGCAGGGGTCAAGGACGTCGATGCCAGCCGCGGGCCGCGCTTCAGCGGCGCCGATCTGGTGACCCAGGCAGCGGCCGAGGGCCAGGGCGTCGCGCTCGGCCGCGGCGTGGTCTCGGCCGCCGACCTGGCGGCCGGACGCCTGGTGCGACCCTTTGCCGGCTCATCACCGGTCGCTTTCGCCTACTACATCGTTTGCCCGAAAGTCGCGGTGGAGCGGCCAAAGGTGACCGCCTTCTGCAAGTGGCTGCACACCGAAGCCCGGCGCCACCGCGAGGAGAGCGGCCAGGTGGAGCTGGCGGTGAGCGTTGGCGTCTAGCGGAACGGTCTAAGGATCGCCCGGCACGCCGTAGGTTGGCGACGAGGAAGGATCGACGGCGCGGGTCACGTAGTCGTCCATTTGCGGCTGCCAGCCGAACCAGATCTTGCGCAGTCCGGCGATCGGGTCGCCATCCGACCAGTCGACCCGCAGGTCGACGGTGGGCCAGGCCTGCTTGTCCGCGACCAGCAAGCCGGCTGAGCGCACCGGTCCCTCCTCGCCACCGGCGGCAAGACCTGCCTCCAGTGCCCGCACCAGCCGTTCGGCCAGGTGCTCCTCGGCGCCAGCCTTGAAGGCTTCAATCATGGCATGCGGCACGCCGATCCCCGATAGCAGGTTTCCGGCGGCGACGGCGCCCTCTGCCCTCGCCACGCCGTTGCAGCCGAGCGTCCTGACGCCGGAGAAGTCGGCGCTGCCGCCAGCCGCGTCGACCAGCACGAGCTGCCGGAATTGCATGTCGACGTGCTCGCTGACCATCGCCTCCAGCGCCTGCGGGGCGCTCCTGCCCTCGGCGATGAGGTCGAGCGCCTTGGGACCGAGCCGAGGATCGGTGATGTTCTGCGTCGCGACCGCTCCCACGCCGGCCCGGACAAAGGCGCAGCGCGCCGCCACCGCCATGGAGGACGAAGTGACGGCGACGCCCAGCATGCCGGTGCGCGCGCAGCGCGCAGTGATGGAGAAGGTCAAGCGCCCGGCTCCGGAATCACGGCGATGACGTCGATCTCCATAACCCATTCCGGCCTGGCCAGGCCGTCAACGATAATGCCGGTGGAGACCGGAAAGACCCCCTTCAGCCACTGCCCGACAACGCGGTAGACCGGCTCGCGATAGGCCCGGTCGGTCAGGTAGATGGTGATCTTGCAGATATGGTCGAGCCGACTGCCGGCCTCTTCCAGAAGCAGCTTGACGTTCTCCATGGCCTGCTCGGTCTGCGCGGCCGGGTCGCCGATGCCGACCGATTCGCGGGTCTCCAGGTCCTGCCCGACCTGGCCACGCAGGAACACCATCCCGCCCGCCCGCACCACCTGGCAAAGGTCGTTGTCGAGCTGCTGCTCCGGATAGGTGTCCTTGGTGTTGAACTTGCGCAGGCGTGTGTGAGTCGGCACCGGTGAGCCCCCTGTTGCGCGGTTCCCCTCCCCCTTCGACAGGCTCAGGGTGAGGGCGCTGACGTCTCTTCCTTTCCTCATCCTGAGCCTGTCGAAGGATGAGGAGGGCGCACTATCCACCCTCCGCGGAATCTCTTCAATTGCTGAGAGGTAATTCCGACGCTTACTGCTTCCTGCCCATGACCTTGTCGGACAGGCCGGCCATCCGGCGCACCAGGTCGAGCGGGCCGTCGAAGTCGAAGTTCATGTAGACCGCGTTCAGATGCGCGAAGGGCGGCGACTGGGCAAAGAGCTCGAAGGTGATCCGGTGGCCGGCGTAGTCGGAGTTCAACAGGTCGCGGGCGAAGGCCAGGAGCTTGCGCCGATCCTCGGCCACCCAGTCCTCGTTGACCGTGTAGTACTTCTCGAGCCAGGGCTTGATCTCGGGCTGGGCGAAGCTGGCGGCATCCGGCGTCACGCAGATCTGGCCGCCGCAGAGCTCGCGTGCCAGATGCACCATGGCCGGAAAGTTGGCGACGGCCTGGACACGCCCCGTGTAGAGCAGCGACTGATTCGGCATCAGGAGTCCGGCCGGGCTCCGTTCGGCCAGCGCGATGGCGGCGGTCAGGTGGGCGTTGATGGTCTCGCGGTATATGGCGAGCTGGGCCAGCTTCTCGCGCACCGCCGGCTGCTTGTCGAGACCGGTCTGGCGCACGTTGTGCAGGGCTACACCAATCATCATGTCGGC